>Ga0172377_10006309_pt1 | contig 12212 bp, 12 predicted proteins | sample Pumphouse3metaG_FD_119749 | JGI IMG/M metagenome (GOLD analysis project Ga0172377, IMG submission 119749) | Leachate microbial communities from a municipal landfill in Southern Ontario, Canada - Pumphouse #3 metaG | ecosystem: Engineered > Solid waste > Landfill > Unclassified | place: Canada... | reverse complement strand
GGCTAACAAGACTTGAACTTGCACGATTGCTCACTAGATCCTAAGTCTAGCGCGTCTACCATTTCCGCCATAGCCGCATCTTGTTAATATTACCAATATTCACTTACTTTTTCAAGCAATACAAAGGCTTTTGTAAATATATATTTGGATAATATCAACAGAAAGTAGTCAGTTATTAGAAATGTATAGGAATATTCTTGCCAGGATGGATAATTTGATCTATTTTTGTAATAGCTACAACAGCTTCTCCAAGTCCACAAGTTATGTTTTTAACTTTGCCGGGATAGTTGATAACGTTACCTACTGCAAAGATGTTTTCTTTGTTTGTCATATAGGATTCAAACACTTTGATATCTTTACCATACAGCTCTAAATTAAATTCATTAGCGCACGAAACAATACCGTAAGATACTATCAATGCATCCGCATCTAGTTCCCTGGTTACAGTATCATCTTCTTTATTTTTAATAATTATTTTAGTAAGTAAATCACCTGAACCTATAAGTTCTTTTCCGACAAATGGTAAAATCGCTTCGACTCCCATTTCTTTCATCTTACTAACTGATGAAGACTGGGCTCTAAACTCCAATCTTCTGTGTACGATCTTTACAGACTTAGCAACAGGTTGAAGCATCATAGCCATATCAACAGCGGAGTCTCCTCCACCCATTATGACGACATTTTTATCTTTAAATTCTTCTTTATCAAATACGGTGTAGTATATATTCTTAAACCCATCTTCCCCATCTAACTTTAGTTTTCGAGGTGAGCATTTGCCCATTCCGGATACTATAAGTAAAGTACGAGTTTGATATTCTTTCAAATTTGTTTTGAGCAAATATCCATCTACAATCTTTTCAAAAGACATAAGAGTTTCATTTGAATGTATTTCTAATTTATTTTCTAACGCGTTGTTTTGTTCTACTAAAGATTTAATAAAATCTTCTGCTGTAATCGAATTGATTCCAGCTAAATCAATAACTTCTTTTTGAGGATAGAAATTTGTAAGTTGACCTCCGATGAGATCTCTAGATTCCAATACGATTCCCTTTAGATTGTGCAGCGACGCGAGCGTAGAAGCGTACAAGCCAACAGGGCCTGCTCCAACAATAACAATATCTAACATTATTCATATCCTCCTGTGTCTATGGGTATATATTTAATATACCCTATTATTTTACCACTGCATATCAAAAGGCCCTAACAATATCTTGTCAGCGCCTCTTTTTATTGATAAATTTTTAAATATTACTTATTTTTTAGATTTGGAATTATTCTTATCTTCCAATTTATATTGCTTATATGAGAACAATCCATATACTCCGAGTAAAACGAACAAGCCGGAATATAAGAAGTTTGCAGTGTAGCCTAACATAGTAGTGTCCGCAGGCATCTCTCTACAAAAAGCTATGCCGTTTCCAAGAAAGAATAAACTTCCAACAATTGAAATGAGCATCAAGCAGTAAGGGGCAAGATACTTATCGTAATTTCCTTTGTGGAAATCATTCAAAGAAATGATTCCAAAGGCAACCACAACTAATCCAACGACCATCAATAACAGCATCGATTTAGAACCATCCAAATCAATTCCCCAACCGTCGCTCTCCAAAGAGTAGGTCAATATGAACACAAGAAACGAATAAAGATAGAGAGCTCCACCAGCAACTATTGCCAATATACTTTTATTTTTCATTCTTATTATCTCCCTTGTGAATCGGATGCCTCAAAGTGAACTTTTCGGGTTCAAGCAAGAAATCAGGATATCTAACAGCGATAAAGACTACCACAGCACCGGATAAAATAATACACGGCAACATGTAGGCTCCATTGTATAAAAGTGAAAATATGTAAGGTCCACCTACATTCCACAAATCTGAAGGCCAAAATAAGATTCCGGATAAGTAGTGAGCACCGAATTTAAGAAATCCACCGAGCAAACAACCACAGACAATTGCAAACACCCTGTGTTTTGTATCGGGCGCATTGTCGAACGACTTTTTAAAAAGTCCAGCTGCAGCGGCTAACGGATAGGCAATCCAGTAATCTAATGCAACTTGAGAAAACGCTCTATACCAAGTATCTGCTATCGAATAGAATCCATCGGCAACGTCCAGCAGTCCCATAATAAGTCCCACCAATAAAGCGGGAAGAAAGCCTCTTCTATAGGCCATAACGAAGACTACAACCAGAGCAATACCAATGCTGCCACCATTTATAAAAAGCGGCTTAGAATAAACACCAGCAACGAAATCGAGAACATAGCCCAGTGCAGCAAAAATTGCCACCTCAGCCATTGTTCGTGTAGAGAATGTTTCTTTCATATTTATTTACCTCCAAACATTCAGTCAAACAAGACTAGTTAATTGAATAAATAAATAAATAAATAAATAAGATATCTATTGTACCTACGCTAGAATTACCTAGATCCGGTTAAGGGTCGTTAACCTAATAACTTCTCAGCAAGAAGCTCCCCTCAATTGACTTTTATATTTTAGCACGTAAAAAAAATATTTCAATAGTCTTCAGCTATCTTTTTTCGATTCGACAACAATTATCTTTCCAGAATTCACTGTAATTTCTCCAACTTCACCATCTAAAACTTCATTGGAAATTCCAAGTGAGTTAAACGTATCCAAGGCATATTTTTTTAATGGATATTTGAAATTATTTAAAGTTACTACAGAAGTATCCACAGCAAATACAGAGATGTACTTGTATTTGCTAGACTCTATTATTAAGTGCGTAGAATCGGTTTCATCCAATGAGAAGATGTGGCTGTTGTCATCCAATAATTCCACTTTCTTATCCGATTTAACAATGTTGAGCAACGCTAAAAAATGTTCAATTCTCAGCCCTTGAATTCCGCCTATGATCGTGATCTTTTCGTAGTCTTTCACTAACTCATATGCGTGATAAGTATCAGTATCATCCTTAACAGGATTTAGTTTTATCACGCTATTGATATTTTTATATATGTAACCGAGTTCTCTTTTGCTCACAGAATCAAAGTCCCCCACGGCTAAATCGACGTGGATTTTTTGATGAATCGCTTTCAAGCATCCACGCTCAACTGCAATATTGTAAGTATCGAAAAGGTTATAATTTTTTAAAGTGGCATTTCGTCCAATGATTATTGCTGCATGTTTCATAATTGTTTCATTTCTTTCAAATGTAGTTTAATCCATATGAAGATTAGAATGAAGTTTTAAAATTATTGATCTAATTTTTAAACGCAATACACGCAGCTTAAATCAATTGAATAAATGCATATATCGAATTAATAATTAAGCTATATTTCTAACCAAACGAACAGAGTTAGTTACGTTATCTCCACCTTCGCCTACACTTGAACTTTCGGCATACTTCGGTGAGAATCTGACCGCTCCAGCTCCGTGACTATCTAGTCCATCGTTACCAACAGCAAAACCGAAAGCAACGTACCAAGCGTAACCATAAACAGGACTTTGTGAACTAAAGTAAGCAGAAGTATTTGTCCAGAAGTAGTAGTTAACATTATCGTCATATTTTGTGCAGTTGAATTTAGTTTGATCTATCGCAGGATAACTTCCATCGTAATTAACTATGGATTGTAATTCTTTGACATCGGGTAAACGCCAATCGGAATAATCAGCATAAGTTGTCGTTTCAGCTTCGCTTAAAGCTTCTTTCCACTCCATCGCACTTCCCAAATCATCGCTCATCCACATAAGATTAGACGTCTGATCTGTAACTGTACCATCTCCGTTGTCAACAAAAGTAGAAACGCCGTATTCTTCACCTCTTACAGCGCGAACATGTTTAGCCATCGGACCAGTTTCAGAAGCGGGATACGCCTTGATGTGACCAGTGGCGTGATTCACACCAAAAGCTACATTTGTTGCTGCGCCATCTTCCGTCACTTTGTAAAAATTACTCGTCCAAAATTGACCTTGGTCTTTTGATACCGAACCAGATTCTTCGACAGCGGGTGTTGTTGTTGAAGATTCGTTCACTTTTCCTTGAGGACCACCATCTGCACCAGGACCGCTCACTTCGCTTTCTGCCGGGAAACTGAAGTACTCAGTATCTAAGTAAGGCCAACCAGTTTCAAAATCGCTGATTGAAAACAGTTCTTCCGCAGAAGGAAGGCGCCAATCGGAATAGCCATCTAATTCTAAATCTTCGCAGTATTCTGTTCCTTCATCCCAACTGAATTTGTCATCAGAAGGTACAGATTGCCACATCAATCCTGTATTGTTATCAATTGTTGTATCATTCCAAGTTGTAAAGGAAAAACCATCGCTGGAATAATCCGCATCCTGACCGTAGAAATCGTCGCCTGCTGCAGGCGTGATTGTACTTCCATCGTCATCGTAGTCCACAGCTTGTCCAGAAGTTACAATGCTACCATCTCCAGCAAGAGTAACTTGGCTGGAATCACTAAGCGTAACCGAACTAGTTGAATCTATCTCTGTTGAACAACCGGATAGAACTAAAGGTACAGCTAATAACATAAAACTCTTTTTAAAACTTTTCATATCGAAATCTTCCTCCTATTTCCACTCAATATTTATCGAGTTCATCTTTATAGTTACATGTTACATTTCGGACTTAAGTTTAACTTAAGCCACTAATAAGAATATGGAGTGATTTACATTAGTTGAGAACTAAGATATCATCAAATACATAGAAAGTCCTGGTATTTTCAAATGAAACAAACAACAAAGTCTTCCATCAAAAGAGGGATAATCAGTTTCTTAATCTTGGTGGTTTTATTTCTAGCTATATATCTTCCCTTATACTTTACAGGCGTGTGGGATCAATTTGATTCGGCACAGAATTTAAAGATATGGATAAACAAGTGGGGAGCATTCTCATATTTAGTTTTTGGATTAATTCAATTTTTACAAGTAACTTTCATTCCCTTACCCGCCATTATTACGACTACAGCAGGAGTATGGATATTTGGGCCTTGGACTGCGATGTGGATTTCATATATCGCTGTAATAGCAGGATCGGTTGCCGCCTTCTACTTAGGAAGATGGCTAGGCCGAAAGCTTGTCGTTTGGATTGCTGGGGATGAAAAAGAAGTAGAAAAGTGGGAACAAAAATTAAAAAAAGGAAAGTACACTTACTTTCTTATGATGCTTTTTCCGTTCTTTCCCGACGACATACTGTGCTATATAGTCGGCACTACCAAAATGACCTTTAGATTTTTTATCACCGTTAACTTAACAGCTCGTTTTTTCTCCATAGGATTAACTTGTCTCGTAGTCTCTGGAGACATTGTCCCTTACTCAGGTTGGGGTATCCCGGTTTGGATTATTATAATTGTCTTAATGTTAGGCTTAATATTTGTTTCCTTCAAATATGAGGATAAAATTGAACACTTTGCTGAAACGCTGATTGAAAAATTGAAAAAAATATGGAAAAAGAACGAAAATAATTGATTTTTACTATCTAATTGCATAGTATAAAACCTACGAAAGATATTGAAATTAACAAACATGGAAAAAAAGCAAAAGAGAACGATACTGAGAGTAACTATATTTGTAGCGGTACTAATCGCATTGTTTTTAATTGTGTATCTTCCCCTGTATTTTTCAGGTGTTCTTGAAAATGTCACCTCAGTGGAATCATTTGTTGAAATGGTGCGCTCGTATGGCACTAGATCATACATCATTCTTTGGTTTTTGGAATTTATTCAAGTAATACTTGGACCTGTTCCTTCTACAATAATGACCGCCGCCACTGGAATAATTTGTCCCAACGGTTGGTACGCATACTTGCTTTGTATAACTGCTTGTCTAAGCGCAGCAGTAATAAACTTTTACTTAGGCCGCTCTTTAGGAAGAAAAATCATCGTGTGGATGACCAGCGAAGAAACCCTCAACAAGTGGGAACTGCGCCTTACTCAATCTAAATACACCTATTTTCTCTTGATGATATTTCCCTTCTTTCCTCACGATATTCTCTGCTACGTTGCGGGAACTACAAAAATTTCCTTCAAATATTTTTTCACAACAAACTTCATTACAAGATCCATTGAATTGCTGATAATCTGTTTCTTAGGAACAGGCGAAATCATCCCATATTCAGGATGGGGAATACCCGTTTGGATAGCCTTGATAGTTACCGTCATAGTTCTAATTATTCTATCCTTGAAATACGAGGAACAAATCAACGATTTCATGGAACGTCAAAGTGAAAAATTCTTCTCCAAATTCAAAAAAAATCCAGACAAAAAAAATAAGTAAAACACAAAGCCTTACTTATTCCATATTTATCGTTTTAAAAGTGCTCTTTATTCAAGTGCTTTTTTATTGCTTGGTAAGACTCTTTAGAAAGATAATGCTCAATCTTACAAGCATCCTCCAAAGCTACTTCTTCCGATACGCCCAAACTGATTAAACCTTTTCTTAAAGTTACGTGTCTGTCGTAGATAGAACTCGCAGTTTCTCGGCCTTGTTCAGTTAAATATATCTCGCCCTTTTCATTGATTATAATATCGTTTGATTCCACGAGTTTTCTCATGGCGATAGATACGCTGGGTTTAGAATAATTAGTTTTGTGAACTATGTTTATCGCGTGAACGTGACGCATTTTGTTTGTCTTAGGATCTATTTCTTGCGAAAGCACAAGTATATTTTCTAAGTAATCTTCTTTGGATTCCTGATACTTCATAATTCATTTCACTCCCTGCATCTCAGTATATACATTATATAGTATTTTATTACTATATAATATTATATATTTAATCAGGTACCTTTGCAAATCTTACGCATTTTAGAATTATTCTGTAATCAATCTAACAAAAAACTAATTTCCCACCTTCATTCACCCCGCCAATCTCAATAAAAATATTCTGACAAATTTTTCTTAAGCTGGTATACTGTAAATCATGGAACAAGACAAGATAATTAGCGGAGTAAAGACCTCATTTATCGATAGTAACATTGAGTCAGATCCTATTTATAGACCTCAATTTATCTACAACGATTACTTGCAAGGAAAGAAAGTATTATCAGACATTAATAATGAATTGCTCTCGTGCGATGAATTTGTTTTTTCCGTTGCTTTCATTACAGATTCCGGTCTTGAACCCTTGTTGATGACCTTGAAAGAGTTGAGAAACAAAAATATTCCGGGAAAGATTTTAACAACGAATTACTTAAATTTCACCAACCCGAAAGCTATAAGAAAACTCAAAACATTAAGCAATATTGATATTAAGATGTATTGCATAGAACGAAATTCAAATATAGGTTTCCACACTAAAGGATACATATTTAGACACAAAGATATCTACCACATCATCACCGGCAGTTCAAACTTAACAAAAAATGCTATTTCAACTAACAAGGAATGGAATACAAAAATTGTAACAACTGCGGACGGCGAGTACTACAAACAGATTAAACAGGAGTTTGATTCCCTTTGGAATTCAAACGCTTCCTTAAATATTGACGTGTGTTTGGACGCTTACGAAGAGCAGTACAACAAGCAGAAAGAATACAATGCAATCTGCCAACCAGACTCAGTAGAAAATTACAAACTAGTTCCAAATCAAATGCAGTTAGATTTTGTGAGAAATATTAAAGCCTTGATTGGACAGGGAGAAACAAGAGCTTTGCTCATCTCCGCTACAGGGACCGGTAAAACGTATGCTGCTGCCTTTGCTGTCCGCGAGCTTATTCGCGATATGGGATACAAAAAAATTCTGTTTGTCGTCCACAGAGAACAGATAGCAAAACAGGCTAAGAAAAGCTTTGAAAACGTAATTGACACAACAAAGATTTCAACGGGGTTGCTTTCAGGTAACTCGAAGGACTTTGAAGCGGATATTATTTTTTCGACTATGCAAACTCTATCAAAAGAAGAATACCTCAACAGATTCAGTCCTTGCGAATTTGACTTGATCATAATTGATGAAGTCCACAGAGTCGGTTCAGAAAGTTATCAAAATATAATCAACTACTTTAATAAGCCAAAATTTCTTTTGGGCATGTCAGCAACACCAGAAAGAACTGATAATTTTGATATTTACAAGTTGTTTTGCAACAACATAGCGTGTGAGATTCGCCTTCAGGAAGCATTAGAAAATAACCTGCTGTGCCCTTTCCACTATTTTGGAATTACTGATATATCGATCAATGGTCAATTGATCGACGACAGCACGGATGAAACAAACTTCAATATGCTGGTTAACGATGAACGCATTAGAAATATTATAGACCAGGCTGACTACTACGGATACTCTGGTGACAGAGTTAAAGGTTTGATCTTTTGCCGCAGCAAAGAAGAGGGAGCGAATCTTTCGCAACTAATGAATAATGCGGGCTACCACACACAATTTTTATCAGGTGAAAATTCTCAGATAGAAAGAGAAGATGCTATAGATAAACTAACTAGTGAAAATAGTGCTGAATACTTAGATTACATATTCACAGTCGATATTTTTAATGAAGGTATTGATGTACCCGAAATCAATCAAGTGATACTCCTCCGTCCCACCCAATCTCCGATTGTTTTTGTTCAACAATTAGGACGTGGTCTTCGTAAATTCGGCTCGAAGGAATACGTGGTTATATTGGATTTTATCGGTAACTATAAGAACAATTTCATGATACCTATGGCGCTATCTGGAATTCGTACAAACAACAAGGATGACATAAGACACTTCATGCAAGCCGGAGATAAAATCATTCCTGGTAACTCCACCATTCACTTTGATGCAATAACAAAAAAACGAATATTTGATTCTATCGATCAGGCAAGAATTAATACCGTTCAGATCATCAAAGACAATTACTTTAAACTCAAACAAAAATTAGGAAGAGATATCCGCCTTAGCGACTTCGATAAATACAGCGAACTTGACGCCACTCAATTCTTTTCAAATTCAAATTTAGGTTCGTATTATACCTTTTTAAACAAGTGCGATAAAGACTCGCTAAAATTCACATTAGACTCCAGGAAAGAAAAGTGTTTGAAATACATATCTTGTAATTTTTGTTACGGAAAACGCATACACGAATTGCTTTATTTACAAGATATTATAACTAAAGCTGATCCTTCGATGAATTTGTTAAAATCAAGATTGGATACCGAATACCATATAGCTTTGGATGCGTTAACTGTGAGTAGCATCAGAAATCTAATGATAGATAATTTCCGCACTACAAAGGCCAAAGACAATTATGAATTCATTGAAATCTTGGATAAAGATTCGAAGGAATTCAAGATATCCACCTCTTTTAAAGAGATGTTGAAAGACGTAAATTTTTACAATATGGTAACGGAAACTATAGATTTCGCAATAGAAAGGTACAACAAGTACTACAAAAACGACAACCTAAACAACAGTTTCAAACTGTACATGAAATATACATATAAAGATGTTTGTAGATTGCTGAATTGGGAGAAAAACCAAGTCGCTTTAAATATCGGCGGATACAAGTACGATGATAAAACTAAAACCTATCCGATATTTATCAACTACGTAAAAAGTGAAGATACTGCTGACACTCAAAACTACAATGATCGATTCACTTCTGCGAATTCTTTAATAGCAATTTCAAAAAGCAAACGAAACATAAAGTCAAACGATGTGTATACCGCGATACATTCTAAACAATTAGGTGTTAAAATGGATCTATTCGTCAGAAAGAATAAAAAAGATGAAGGATCTAAAGAATTCTACTATCTTGGTCGCATATCCTGCAACGGAGATCCTAAAGAGATTCAAATGAACAATACTAAAGCCACAGCGGTAGAAATCCCCTACAAACTAGAACACTCAGTAAGAGATGACTTGTACCATTACTTCGTTGATAAGGAAACTGAAAAAAATGAAAATAATTAATGTAGTCGCTGCAGTTATTGTAAAAGATAATAAAATATACGCTTCGCAAAGAGGTTACGGTGAATTTAAAGACGGCTGGGAATTCCCCGGCGGCAAAATTGAATCAAACGAAACACCTGAAGATGCACTCAAGCGCGAAATAGAGGAAGAATTAGACACGGTTATCCAGGTAGGTGAAAACATAGGTCAAATCGAATGCGACTACCCTAAGTTCACCTTACGCATGAAATTATTCATCTGCAGCATAGTCAAAGGAAATTTAACGATGCTGGAGGCCGAAGATGAGCGTTGGTTGACTCTCGACACCCTGAATTCTGTCAATTGGCTGCCAGCTGATATTTCTGCCTTGGATTTAATAAGAAAACACTTTTCTAAAGATTAGTTTCGCAACGATCGAGCAGGTGTTACTTTGAAATGTAGGAACAATCAACATATGGAACAAAATTATGCGATATATCAAACTAGATTAGGACGCTTGCGAATCCAGTATTCCAACAGTAAAATAACTGAACTTAGCAAGGTTGAGTTTTCAGCAGTAAACGATGGAATTCGCAATGCTCTCACTGATAGAGCCATAAAAGAAATAAACGAATACCTCGATGGAATTCGCACCTCCTTTGATATTTCCCTGCTTTATAAAGGAACCACTTTCCAAAATAAAGTATGGAAAGAATTATTAAAAATACCGTACGGCGAGACGCGCGCGTACCAAGATATCGCAATTGATATAGGTAATCCAAATGCCTGCAGAGCCGTTGGTATGGCTTGCAATAAAAATCCGATAGCAATACTAATTCCCTGCCACAGAGTAATTGGGAAAAACAAAAAACTCACCGGCTATGCCGGAGGCCTAGATATGAAGAAACTTCTTTTAGATGTTGAAACAAACAAACGCTAATTAATTTGCGTCTACATCAGCTCTAGTCGTTACAACTACGCGCGCTGATGTGCCATCTTCGCAAGCAGATTCGCTGATATATGTTTTTACTACAGGCACATTGTTTTTGGTGCTCACAAATACGTTAACTACGATATCGCGATCACCTTTGATTTTTAACGTTTCGACATTGATAATTTTATCTTTCATAATATTTTATCTCCTTCCATTCAGTAAAAGAAATTGTATTTTCTTTCTCAAATACATATACGTACATTTTCAGCACTTTTTAGGTTTATTATCAATTATTATCGAGAAATTCCCAAATTTTATCGTTTTAACAACAAATTGAATAAACTTTTTATAGCTCCAAATAAGATTGTAATATAAAATCATTCGGTTTATTGTACCCAAAGGGTGATAGTAGTACTTACGTAATGCCAGTAACCATTAAAACCATCTTCGGTTGCGACTGTCCAGTCATTGGTGACTGGTGTGGTTGAAGAATAATAATACACTTTAGGTGAAGTACTTGCGCTTGTAGTCAACCAGGTACTATTGCGAGTGACACTTGCAAGGTATTCTGAGTATGTTTTCCTATAGTAAATACTCAGCGTATTGCTACAACCGTAGACGATATTTTGGTTTATCGTAGTAACGTTTCCAGAAATGACCAATGAAGTAAGAGCGGTACAACCGCCAAAGGCATTATTATCAATAGTTTTTATGTAATCCGGCAATGTGAATACATTTACACCCGCTGTAGTTCTAACCAGTGAAGTGCAACTATCAAAAGTATTGTTGGCTAAAATAAAACTGCTGTTAGTACTAGTTGTCGGGAAAATAAATGTAGTCAAATAATAGCATTTATAGAATGCATAATAAGAAATTGATGTCAAGGAAGTGTTTGAACTCAAATCAATAGTAGTAAATACCGTTTGTTCAAAGCAATTGTAGCCGATCGTCTTTAAGGTTGTAATATCTTCCAAATTGAATGAAACAAAACTGGTGCACTTATAAAATGCGTAGTAGCCAAGGCTGGATAAAGGGGTGTTAGTTCCAAGTATTATCCCTGCTAGATTATTTTGATAAAAGGCTCGCGAATTGATACTAGTTAATACTGAATTATTGGTGAAATCCAACGTGAATGTGTTCGTATAAGAATTAGTAGAAAAATTACCGAAAGCACCATCGCTTACAACAGTAATTTGATCTATATTTGTAAAGCTAGTTAAAGCTGTACTGTTTTCAAACGAATATGATGATATGGTTGTAACATTATCCGCAAACACAACTGTTTCTAAAGAGGTACAACTTTTGAATGCGTGTGAATCTATTGCAGTTAAACTATCGCAGTTGCTAAGGTCGATGCTAAGCAATGCCGTATTTCCCTCGAAAGCATCGTCATCTATATGAGTTAATGATGTTGCCTCACTGAAATTTCTTGCGGTGATTTTTGTACAATTATAAAATGAATACATCCCAAGAGTT
>Ga0172377_10006308_pt1 | contig 12212 bp, 5 predicted proteins | sample Pumphouse3metaG_FD_119749 | JGI IMG/M metagenome (GOLD analysis project Ga0172377, IMG submission 119749) | Leachate microbial communities from a municipal landfill in Southern Ontario, Canada - Pumphouse #3 metaG | ecosystem: Engineered > Solid waste > Landfill > Unclassified | place: Canada... | reverse complement strand
TTCTCTGTAAATGATAAAATAGCCTCTATCAGAGTGTAGCGACTGAAATCCCGTCCATGACTCTCCATTTGGTTCTTCACCAATAGGAAATATATATCCTTGATGCAAATCATGTTGAATTTGTTTATAGATATTTATTATATTTCTGTTTTTTAAAGCATTATTTGGAAGTCCGGTTGCGTCAAAAAAAGCTAAAGGTTGAGATGGCATAGTAATAGCAAAAAGATAATCTAATGAATAATTTCTAGGTGAATAGAGGTCTTCTCCACTGTAATTATCCTGATTTTTCCATTTATTTAAAAACTCAAACATCATTCTTTCTGCAGGAACATACTCCGATAACATCCACAGGTTTCTTAAAGTTTGATAAGGATAATAATTTGCCCAAGAAGTATATCTGTTCTCAACGAAAAGATTCCCTGTTTCAGTCATATAAAAATATCCTCCTCTTGGACTATTTGTGATATCTAAATTAAAAACCACATTATAATCAGTATTCTTCATTACTTTATCATACATTTTTTGAGTGTTGATCTCTGCAAGTTTACTTTGCATTTTCTGACCATCGATTTTAAATATACGTACTCCGTGATTTTTGTAGAGATTTATAATTGCATCTGCATCTTCTTCCCAAGCGCTGTTATTATTTGCAGTTTTTGGTACGAAGTACAGACAAAGTTCAACTCCAAGTTTTTTCCCTTCTTTTATTAGCTTATCAAACCCGTTAGGATATAGTTGCCTATTAGGACTCCAGACATCAATACTTTTTTTATTATTGTCTCCTTTTGTGCCTTCTTGCCATCCCCAGTCGATCTGGAAATGAGTAATTCCCAATTCAGAACATGCTTTCATTTGTTCTAAGCAATAATCTTCCGTCAGTCGATTCAAATCAGCTCTGTCACCCCATGTATTCATAACAATCATCTCATCGCGATTTTCAATTAGGTTATGTCTGTTTTTCTGATAACTCCTCAACGCATATAGATGATTATTTGGAGAATTGTCAAATACCCCCAACACTGAGTTATACGTTTTAATCCATTCACCTCTGTTTTCCAACAAATCCGATGGTTTTACTCCTAATCCCACGTTCTTTAAGCTACCATAATTTGTGATGAAGTCATACCCTGGATAATATAACTGATTAATTGATGAGGGTGCCTCTTTTAAGAAAAATAGACCATTTGTACCTCCCATATCAAATGCAAATAACAAATTGCCCCTGAACCGACTATCCGATCTATATGAAATTCCTTTTGTTTTATTCACTAATGTGTTATACCTGTCTGTAGCATCGAAAAATTCAACTGACTCAATTCTCCAGTGCTTACCGGGTAATGAAACTTGGTCAATAATTGCAATATCTTTGGGATCCCACTCAAGACTATCAGATATTGTCTTCAGATAGCTGTCTGTTGTAATTGCGGGAGTGTTTTGAAAAATTCGATATACCCTTTTTAATTGCAACATCCCTATGTTATATTCAATTACAACTTCCAAGTGAGCAGGAGCTATTGGCGTTTCTTTTACCACAGATGAGCTCCATTTAGCATTTTCAGGCTTACCTGAAATCCCTGGTATTACAAAATCAGCCGTTTCATTTTGATTTATCCAAATTTTACTGCTCTGTTTATCAATGATATTTTTAGTAATCAATTGTCCGCCATTCCAAAAGAAATTACGTTCTATCCGGTTATTCCCAATTGAAAGTATATTTGAGTCAAGTTTTGCATAACAACCCTCTGAAGATGCAAAACTTAAATAAGTAACGGCAATACAGAGGAACAGTAAAAACAACTTTTTAAACATCATAGATTATTTAAATTATCAGATAGAATTTACTCTAAGAAATATGATTAACTGAATAGACTCACGATTGTATTTCTGTCAATATTTATTTTTAAATCTCAGGTTACACTCTTTAGGTGTAACCTGAAATAAAATATTAATATCCCGGATTCTGAACTAGCAATTCACTATTCTGCATATCGTCAAGAGGTATCGGTGTTAGATACATTTTCTCGTTCCAAACGCGAGTTTCAATAACTGTTCGTTTATAGAAACCCTCTAATAAATCGGCATTCATATCCATACCATGGAAATCACCGCCTTGACCTCCATTACCCGGATTGTTCCCGGCAATCATCCATCTTCTAACATCAAAATAGCGTTGTCCTTCGGTTGCCAATTCGACGCGTCTTTCCGCACGGATGGCTTCTCTTTGAAGTTCTTTATTACCTTTGATTTCAGGCTTAATATCGTTAAGCAAAGGAATACCGGCTCTCTCTCTAACTTTATCTACATATTCTAAAACGCGTGGATCATTTGGATTCACTTCATTTAATGCTTCTGCATATAGAAGATAAAAATCAGACAACCGCATTAAAATACCAGGTCTGTACATGCTCTTAGGATTACTGCCCTGGTTATAAAGAGAACGATGCAGTCTTTTATAAGATATATAACCGGATTTAGCATGATTTGCCACGCTATTGTCTGAATTTCCTCCCTGATTAAACCAAATCTGCTCATTACCAACATGCCACCTGCGTCCATTAAAAAATACTGTTTGATAGAACCTGGGTTCACGGTTAATGTACATTCTGAATGCACCGATTTCAGTGTTACCGGTTACGTCTTCTTCGGCTTTTTCCGTAAAACCATCTTCTGTATAAAGAGGTGATTCTTCAATGGATAACCCGTCAATCATAAAAAAATCATCTACCAACTCTTGTAATACCGAAAGATGTCCGGTACCTTGTGTTCCACCTCTTGCGCCTCTAGGAATGGATAATCCATCTAATCCAGATTGATTAGATACATTCCCCCAACTAACGCTTGAACGTGCAAAAACAACCTCCTTATTGAATGAATTATGAAGTTCATATAAGCTCTTGTCGGGATCAATGTTGCCATCATTATCATATACTTTATATAATTCATAATGACCGGCATTTGCATAATCAATAAAGGCCTGACATGCATCTAATGCTTTTTGCCATTTACCCGCATCATAATCAGGAAACAACCGTTTTCCATCTTTGTTAGTCAAACTAAGTGCCTTATCATACCCACCATTAAATAGCGGGCTTGCAGCGTATGTCATCAACCTGGCTCTAAGAGCCAGAGCTGTACCTTTTGTGGGTATTGCAAGTGTCGACTCATCAGCCAAATTACTATCTCTTAATCCATTAGCCGCTTCAGTTAGCTCATCATAAATAAAAGTTACTACTTCATCAACTGAATTTCTTGCATAATCAATATTTACATTATCAGGGTTTGCTGATTCTGCAACAACTGGTATAGGACCATATAGCTCGAAAAGCAAAAAGTGATAATATGCTCTGAGAAATTTTGCCTGTGCCTTAAGATAATCCAATTCTGTCTGGTCTAAATAATCAGCTTCACCCGAGCCGGGTATTACATGAGCTCTTTCTAGAAAGATATTCGCTTGCCTAATTCGTTGCCAATAACTGGTTCTGTGTGCACGGAAATGAGAAGCTGTAATAGTTTCTAGATTCCAGTCATTTGCTTGAGCGTTTAAATCCAGTTCATCACTGAGTATCGGCCAGGGATGAGTGTATCCATTCGATGAGAACATGTTTGTCGGGTCAGGGACACCAAGGTACACATCCATCAACCAACTCCTTGTATCCTCTGGGCTGTTAAAAATCGACTCATAGCTTCTTTGTTCAGCAAGTTCCTTTGAAACATCCAGAAAATCACCGGTACAGGATGTCGCAAACAATGATAATACAGAAATCAATAATATATATATTTTTTTCATCTTATTTAATCTTTATAATTTCAATTTATTTTTATCATTAGAAAGTAATTTCTAAACCCATAGTCCATGTCCTTGACAGTGGGTAAGCTGTTCCTCCTGCTGAGTTCCCAAGTTCAGGATCAAACATTTTCACATGATCCCATACATATAGATTATGACCCATGATATAAATTCGAGAAGCAGAAATACCTATTTTTCTCAGTATATTTTTATTAAATTTATACCCTACCTCAAGATTTTTGAAACGCAAGAAGTTACCATTTCTATACCAGAAAGTACTTTGGGTATTGTTATTGCCCATGTTAGCCTGATGTAATCTTGGGAAAAATGCATCAGGATTAGGATTTTCTTCTGTCCATCTGTTTTCAACAATCTCTTGACGCACATTACTCTCAATAAGACCCCAATGGAATGGCATAAAGCTTGCTGAATAATTGTTCAAGTTAACTGTAACATTGGCAGCTCCCTGAAAGAACGTGTTAAAATACAAACCTTTATAATCAAGACCAAACCCAAAGCCATATACAATTTCAGGAGTCTGTGGATGCCATCCTTCTGGATCTATTACCCTATCATTATCATCTAGTACACCATCACCATTTAAATCCAAATATTTTATATCTCCCGGAAGTGTTACCGGCATCCATGGAGAACCAACTAATCCATCTTTAAGAGTATACTGTTTTTTGCCATTAATATCATATGTCATATCAAAGTCGTCTTCAGTAAATAGCCCGTCAGCTATCAACGGAGGATTGCCATGATTTAATATCCTCGTCCCAGTTTTTTCGCGCCATGGATATAGCTGCGGAAGTTCATCATATTCAATAATTTTGTTTCTGGCATAAGTGAAAGTACCTTTACCTGACAAAGTAAAGTCACCGATTATATGGCTCAAATTAACGCCCCCGTCAAATCCTTTATTGTTAACAATTCCATAATTCTGCCATGGATTTTGACGAAATCCAGCAATATCAACAATAGTGCGTCTTTGAAGTAAAATATTGTTACGGTTATCATTAAAATAATCGAGTGTAAAGTCAACTCTACCATCCCATAAACCTAATTCAAGCCCAATATTCCTTTTTTCTTCAATTTCCCACGATATACCAGGTGATTCAAACCTGTTTTCAGAAATTCCATTTTTACTATTTGAAGTCCCGTTGCTTCCAATTCCCCAGGCATAAGATCCTGTATTATCACTAAATGTGGGCATATAAAGGAAACGTGCGCCTCCGGTCTCATCGTTACCAGTTCTACCTAAAGAACCTCTTACTCTTAGTTTCGAAATAACGTTTTGCCAGGATGAGGGGAAATATGGCTCATTTGAAATATTCCATGCAACACCCACAGCTGGGAAAAATCCGTAACGATTCCCTTTTGCAAATTGCTCACTTCCTGTTATACCGAAGTTAAACTCAAGTGTATACCTATTATCGTATGTGTAGGTTGCTCTCCCTAAATAATTTTCTGTACGGTATGCCAATGCATCATTATGATACTGCATATCTTTCCTATTAGCTAATAATAAGCCTGTAACTGCGTGAGAACCAAACTCCCTTTTATAGTCAATAGAAGCCTCCAAATAAATCTTTTTCTGACTATTGTTTGACTCACTCGGATCGCCAAATTTTACCTCGTTTTCTATTTGTCTGAAAATCAGATTACCATCTTCATTTCTTCCTTCCGCAAAATAAGTAGCAGGATTTTTTGTTCTGGATGTAAAATAGTTATTATCTGAGTCGTAACTGATCATTCCTTTTGCTTTTAATCCAGGTGTGATAAAATCGAGCTTTTGCTGAAGTCGAATACTTGATTGAATAAATGATCTGTAGGTTTTCTGGTAACCTTGTTCAGTTAAATAAAGCCATGGATTCTGTCTGTTATTCGTACGAGAGGGGTGTTGTGAAAAGGTCCCATCCGAATAAACAGCAGGGAACAGATATGGAGGAGTTCTTGAAATTCTGTCAAAAACACCCTGTGTTGCATTTTTCGGCCTGTTCTGCGTTAGATATTGCCCGCTGAAATCCACACTAAGCAGAGTTTTATCCGTAACATCAATATCAATATTGCTTCTTAAATTATACCTTGTAACGTTGGCATTATTGTTATATTCCGGATTAGTTTTAAAATAACCGCTCTCACTGTAATAAGCACCTGAAACAAAATAACGGGCACGATCAGTTCCACCTGTAAAGTTAAGTGTATGTCTGGTATTGTATGTATGATCATTCACCAAAACATCCCACCAATCAACACTTGGATACAAATCGGGGTCTGCACCGGTTCTGTACATTTCAAGAACCTCATCAGAAAATTGCGGTTCTCTACCATCATTTACCAAAGCTTCATTATACAGCGACAAGTAATCGTATGAATTTGCATATCTGGGTCTACGTGTAGGTGTAAGGTAGCTCGCTTCACCACGATATGATATTTTTGCTTTTTGTGCTTTTCCTCGTTTTGAAGTAATAAGAACAACACCATTTGCTCCTTCAGCTCCATAAACAGCAGTTGCTGCAGCATCTTTCAGCACTGTAAACGTTTCAATTTCATCAGCTTCAATGTCATTCATGCTTCTGGGAATACCATCCACTAACACTAAAGGAGAAGTTCCTCCGGCAAATGAACTGATACCACGTATCCAAAATTCAGCCTGATCGTAGCCCGGCTCACCTGATCTTTGGATAGAAATAAGCCCTGGAATCTGTCCCGCAAATGCATTTGACAGTTTCCCTACAGGAGCTCTGAGCTCTGTACCTTCAACCGAAGCAACTGAACTAGTTACACTCCCTTTCTTTTGCTGTCCAAAACCAACAATCTGAACCTCTTCAAGTAATTGACTCGATTCTATTAAAACAACATTAATTGTTTTCTTTCCCTGAACAGGAATATTTTGAGTCTGCATTCCTATAAATGAGATTTGTAGAATGGCTGACGGACTCACATCAATCGAATAAATACCTTCGTTATCAGTAATAACTCCTCTTGTAGAACCTTCTACCGTGATAGTAACCCCTGGTAATGGATTGTTCTCCTGATCGGTTATATTTCCTGTAACAGTTATTCGTTGTTGCTGTTGTGGAACCTGAACTTCTTTCTTATCCAGAAAGATATAGTTTTTATCTACTTTATAAGTTAGAGTTGATTTAGAGACAAGAATATCCAGGATTTCGAATATATCTCTTTCTGTAAATTTAAAACTATAGTTTTGAGAACTATTCAAATCTTCGCTATTATAAAAGAAAACATAATTAGATTGCTCTTCAATAATATTGATGATTTCTTCAAATGATGCATTTTGAGCAGTTACAGTTATTTTTTTATCTTGTGCATGGCTGCCAGCAGCATAGCTGCTAAATACACAAATCAGTATGAAAAAAAAGCTAAGCTTCATTGTTAAAGGTATTTTCCTCCATATGGTACAGGAGTAATTAGATTTTTGCATATATTTGTATGTTTTTGATGAATTATAATATTATAGGGATTTTTAATTTATTAAAAAACGAAACCTGTGGCTGGGAAGTTGTTGGAAGCAGCTTCCCGCCTTTTTTTATAATTAGCAGTTATGTCACTCTCATAGGCCTTTTGTTTTATTTAATTGTTTATGGGTCTTGCATTTTATTATTATTGTGTCATTATTAATTTCATAATTAAAATGATTCTTAAAATTTATAATGTTTACTATTTCATCAATTGTTTGATGAGAAAAGAATTTCCCGGAATAAGAGCTTTTCTTTAATGAATCATCATTAATTAAAAAAGTTACATTATATATTTTTTCAAGACGAATGGTTATTTCTTCCAATGATTTGTTTTTGAAAGCATACTCCCCGTTTATCCATGATGTTACATCTTTTGTTTCAACATCAATTACTTGAGTGCAATTGGTATTTTTATTAAATATTGCCTGATGACCCGGCTCTAATATAAATTCTTCTCCAAGGTCAACTTTATTTTCAGATGTTGTTAACTTCACTTTTCCCGATATAAGTGTTGTTACTGCGATATCTTCTGTTGAATATGCTTGAACATTAAATTCTGTCCCCAGTACCTCTATTTCCTGATTGTCTGAGTATACAATAAAAGGATGCAAACTGTCTTTAGAAACATTAAAATAAGCCTCTCCATCTAAAAACAAATCTCTGCTTTTTTTATTGAATTTTTTTGGATATTTTAGAGTTGATGAAGCATTCAAATGGACTATTGATCCATCAGGCAAATCAACAATTTTTGTCTCCCCGGGTAAAAAGGTTCGTACCTCAATCCATGTATTATTATTGGTATTTATACGTATACCCACAAAAATTAAAATCAATGTTGCTGCTACACAGGTAATTAATATTTTTCGCATTTTGCATTTATTCACTGAGTTTCTAAACAGATTTTGATTATTGTTTAAAAACGAATCAGATGCAATAATTGAGTCTGTTGATTTAATTTTTTCAGCTAAACGTTGCCAACTGTCCATCAGCTCTTTGTCGCCAAGCTTCTGATCTTTGCTCGAGGACTCATAAATGTGTTTTAATTGGAAAAAGAGTTCTTTGTTTTTCGCAGATTCGTTATACCACTGCATAAAAACTCGCATTTCTTCTTCCGAATAATTACCATTTAAGATGCGTATTGTTATTTCAGGGATCTTATCCATTTTTCTCTTAAACTATTATTCTACATCTATTATATATACGATTGTTAATTTAAAACTACGTAGTTTTAAATTAACAAAAATCAAGACCAAATTCATTAACCACTTTTACAAACCACATATAGAACCTAAAAATTATATAAGGACTTATAGTACTTACACTTGACTAGACAAAATTCAAATTAGTGGAAACCACAGTTTACATCTTATAAAAGAAATGTACATGCATTCAAACATAAAAAGGAGAACATGTTCACAGATTAAAGGTTATTTCTTATAAATTTTAATGCATTATATATGTGAGTTTCAACAGTTCTGGCCGAAAGATTCATCTCCTCAGCAATTTGTGTGCTTTTCTGTTTTTCGAAATACGCTTTCTTGAATATTAATTTGCACTTAGGTGGTAATTTATCTATTAAAGAATAAATAGCCTGTAAAGTCTCGCTAGAATCGTTATTAGAGACTTCATCAAACTCAAGCGAATCAATTTTGAGTTGCTGTTCTGCTTTACTTAAAAATGTCTCGGCTATTTTCTGATGTTTTAAATAATCGTAACAGGCATTTTTCACCACTGATAATAGATAATTTTGCATGTCTTTTTCTACTATAATTGTAGATTTTTTATCCCAAACATTCAAAAAAATATCATGAACTATGTCTTCTGCTGTATTCATATCAACATATTTCCGGGCAAAAGAAATCATATTTCCGGCATATCTCAGGTAAAATTCCTGAAAATATTTCGTAATAAGCTTATTATCTATATTTTCACCCAGATCTTTCATAAATGTTGTAAAAGCAAATCTCAGTATTGATTTCAGTAGTAATTTACTTGTCTAAATATTATGCAAGTTAATAAAAATATCCTTGTATAATATAAATTTAACATATAATTTTAACCAATTAAAACACTTCAATAAAAGCAGTCTCCAAACCATCAGACTGAACTGACACAATATTTTTTTCCCCTTTTTTAATCAATCTAATCAAAGCTCTTCCATTGTAAGCCTGAACTTTTTCAGAAGCATCAGAAGTTCCCATATTAACCACCAAATGTCCTTCACCTAAAGAATCAAAATTCAACACTTTCGCAGATGACAAACATCTGATGCCCATTTTATCCACCAGCTCGGCTTCAATCCAGACATATTCAGGAGTATCTTCTACCACTTTTAACCTGATTGCAGCTTCATCACCAAAAGGTCTTGTTTCATATATAAAGGATAATTCATCGGAAATCATTTCCTTACCCTTCAGAGCTACTACTTTTACAATGTTTTCCCCCTTTAAAAACGGAGTCTCCCAACGTAGACCGGCCGCGGGGAAATCCTGACTATTTCTTTTTTTAGTTCCCAAACTTTTCCCATTCAAAAAGAGTTCAGCTTCAGTACAATTAGAATAGACTTTAAGTGTTTTTACTTCGCCCTCATTCCCCCATCGAATCGGCCAGGTATGACCATAGATATGTACCATAGGTTTTTCGGTCCAGTAAGATTGAAATACAAAATAGGCTTCTTTTTTTGTAAAATCCCGTTCAACAACCCCTTTTTGATTCATGTAAGGGACAGGATTGATAGGACGTACCGGCGTAGAAAAATCCTTAAAAGGCCAATAAGCAGCTCCTGTCAGCCAAGGCATTGTCTCTTGTTCTTTCAGATGCCAATCAATCAGGTCACAAATATACGATTCACTCCAATCACCATCTCTCGAAGCACGTGCCGTACCACCATAAAGAGAAGTGTCACCCGATCTTTCATCTGCTGTTTTTTTTCCACTCTCAATTTTATCCAAGTTAATGTATGGATCTTCAGCATGACGTCGCGCATGATTATCACCGCCCCACTCCACATGCAGAAAGTGATCCACCTGTTGCATTTCATAAAATGTAACATTCTTATAATCAGTATATATACCCCTATACCAACCTGCCCAGATAGAAGGTGAATAAACATCTACAATATCTTTACAAAAATCACAGCGGCGGATGGAAGTCAATCTGGTATCATCAAGTTTATGAGCCAGTTGATGCAATTCGCTCATATATTCTCTTATCTTTTGTTTATCAAATTCTGGAAAATCACCAGGCCAGTCATTTTCATTACCAAGTCCCCACAGAATAACAGAAGGATGATTCCGATGTTGGGTAATCATGTTTGTCAGCATACGCCGACCTTGTTCTTTATAAATTTCGCCACCCAGTCCACCTCGGCACCAAGGAATCTCCTCCCAAACGAGAATTCCCAATCGGTCACATTGTTCCAATACAATACGCGATTGTTGATAATGTCCCAATCTTATAAAATTCACTCCCATTTCTTTCATCATCTCCATCTCTTGAATAATCATATCTTCAGTCATAGCTGCCCCTACACCTGCATGATCTTCGTGCCGATGTGTACCTCTCAACAGTAATCTTTCACCATTCAAATAGAAAGGGCTATTCTTTTTAAACTCAAAATGACGAAATCCAAACTTTTCTTCACTCACCATTGTTCCAGAAGGTGAAGAAAGTGTCATTTTACAACGATAAAGTTTTGGATGGTCGGGCAACCAAACTTCAGGTTTATTAATTTTCATCGAAAATAATTCCTTTTCATTCCAATCATGAATAAGTTGATTCGTTTCTTTGATTAATTTATTATCCGGTGAATATATTTTGATATTTACACTAGCCGATTTTTCGGTAGAATAATTACTGAATGAAGCTTTAACCGACAGTAAACCAAGTTCACCTTTCTTGTCCACCGAAGCATATGTATGCAAGGACTGAACTGCCAGAGATGGAGTATATACTAAATTTACATAACGATATAAACCACCATAAAGATTAAAATCAGACAAATCGGAAGGAATCATCTCTATATCTCGGGAGTTATCGACACGAATTTCTATGGGAACCTTGCCATTGAACTTCTTTGCTGAATCAGAATCGAGAAACTCATCAACAGCATCTGTAATATCAACTTGCCACTCATCATAACCTCCCACATGGAATCCAACTTTTGTGAGGTTAACAAATACTTCCGCTTTTTGTCCCACACCCTCAAAATACAAAATCGTTCTCCCATTTTTAAAAGGATTTTCGACTTTCAGCAAAGTCCTGTACCACGAAGGACCCTGGTAATAATTCAAATCTGGATCAACAGCATCAAAAGCATTATAGCAGTGAGGTAATGTTACCTTACTCCAAATGGGAACTATTTCTTCCCCTTGTTTAGTGAAATCACATACAGCTTCCCACGGTCCGGAGAGATCACTTTTTAGGAACTCCCAACCATTTAATAACCGGGTAGAATTATCATAATTTATCTGACCTTTTATAGAATAACAACTCAACAGAAGGATCATTATAGTTAAAAAGGCATTAAATGGAAGTCTCATATCTTATATTCCTTAATAATTTTCAATTTTCAATTTTCGCATTAACGCTTCCAAAAAATAGTAATCTGCGTAATTCAATGGGACATCTACCTCTGAATTGTGTGGCAGACTTCCAACGGAATGCATTAACAGAAAATCTCCGTTTTGGCCCAATTTTGCACGATAGTTGGAGCTTGCAAGTGAAGTCATTATTTTATCCGCCCATGCTTCGTAATCCATTTTGTTAGAATAGGTTGATAGTTCATACAAAGCTGATGCAAGAATAGCTCCTGCAGATACATCTCTATAAGTATTTGGTATTTCTGGTGCATCAAAATCCCAATATGGAACTCCGTCTTCGGGATAATTAGGATGATTGGCAATAAATGCCAAAGCTTTCTCTGCTTGATCCAAATATTT
>Ga0172377_10006306_pt1 | contig 12213 bp, 16 predicted proteins | sample Pumphouse3metaG_FD_119749 | JGI IMG/M metagenome (GOLD analysis project Ga0172377, IMG submission 119749) | Leachate microbial communities from a municipal landfill in Southern Ontario, Canada - Pumphouse #3 metaG | ecosystem: Engineered > Solid waste > Landfill > Unclassified | place: Canada... | reverse complement strand
TTTTATCGGGCTTGAAATACTCCAGCATCTCGGTTTCAATAATGTCCAGCATCTCCCAGATTATCTCTTTTTCCTCACGCGAACATTCGGAAAACTCTTTTTTGGGCGATTGAGTAAAAATTTTGAGCCAGGGGATTTCACTTTCGTGAAGATCGATATAAACGAGAGAATGGGAATAGATCATTGCAAACCTTTGAAGTGATTCGCAATTGTAGCAGGAGTTGTTTAGCGGATGGCTTTACCGGCGAAGGGAACCAGTGCGCTTCCCCATGTCAAACCGCCTCCGAAAGCATCCAGAAGCATTAAATCCCCCTCCTGAAGACGGCCCGATTCATAGATATCATTGATTGCCATCGGGATCGATGCTCCGGAAGTATTGCCGTATTTTTCGACGGTGAGTACCACCTGCTCGTCAGCCAATTCGAGTGCGTCCCCTACGGCTTTGATAATACGGTAGTTGGCCTGATGAGGGACGAAATGTTTAATAGAAGAAGCGGGGATGGCATTTTGTTCCAAAATCTCTATGACGTCGTTCGTCAATGTCCGAACCGCAACTTTGAAGGTTTCGTTCCCTTTCATTTTCATAAAACATCCGGCTTGTTCGCGGTCAAGCTCGTCATGTGCCGATCCGCTACCGCCGTTCGGGGTCATCAACAAATCGGCAAAAGAACCGTCTGAACCGGTATGGATGTCGATGATACCCTCATTTTTGTTATCCGAAGCACTGATAACAGCGGCACCGGCACCGTCCCCGAAAAGAATACAGGTCCCTCGGTCGGTATAATCGGTGATCGCACTGAGCTTTTCCGCACCGACAATAAGGACATTTTTTTTCATTCCCGATTCGACAAAGGCTTTGGCGATGTTTAATGCATAAACGAATCCGGTACACGCGGCAGAGATGTCAAATGCGGTGACTTTTCCCATTCCCAGCTTGGTCGCAATGATCGTGGCGGTAGAGGGCATACAAAAATAATCGGGAGAGATCGTAGCACAGATGAGCATGTCGATCTCTTCTTTGGCGAGCCCTGAGCGCTCTATGGCAAGTTCTGCCGCTTTAACACCCATGTCGCTTGTCGTTTCATTTTCGGCAGCGATATGGCGCTCTTTGATCCCCGTACGCTTGGTTATCCATTCGTCGGTTGTATCGACCATCGACTCCAAATCTGCATTGGTTAAAATTTTAGAAGGAACATAAGCTCCTATAGAACGAAATGCAGCATACATGAGTGGCCTTTGTAAGGGATCGAAATTTATTTTTTAAGTTCTTCTAAGCGGTTTTCAATGTGTTCATTGACACCGGTATTGACATAACGAATCGCTTGAAAAATAGCGTTTTTAATTGCTTTGGGATTACTTTTGCCGTGACTGACAATGGCGCACCCTTTGATACCGATCAAAGGCGCTCCTCCGATTTCGGCATAGTCGATCTCTTTTTTAAGCAAGTGGAATACTTTACGCATTAACAATGCCCCTGTGATCGCGACAGGCGATTTGCGGATATATTGTTTGATAAAAAAACTGATGGTTGATGCCACCCCTTCGGATGCTTTTAAAACCAGATTACCGATAAAACCGTCGCATACGATGACGTCGCAAGAGGAGTCGAAAATATTGTTTCCTTCGACGTTTCCGATGAATCCGTTTTTCCCTTGAAGCATGCCGAAAGCCTCTTTGGTGACTTCATTACCTTTAGAGTCTTCTTCGCCGTTTGCCAACAAACCGACACGCGGCTGTTCGATTTTAAGCATGTCTTTAGCGTAATAATAGCCCATGATTCCGAATTGGAAGAGATGCTCCGCCTTACAATCGACATTGGCACCGGCATCCATTAAAATACTGCGTTGACCGCTTTTGGTCGGCATCAGCGTAGCAAGCGCAGGACGAAGAACATTTTTTAATCGTCCTAATCGAAGGGTCGCCAAACTCATGGTGGCACCGCTATGGCCGGCACTGACGACACCGTCGGCAAGCCCTTCGCGTACCAGCTCGATCGCTTTATAGATCGAACTCTCTTTGCGTTTGAGAGCATCCGTGGCGGCATCGCTCATATCGATAACGTCATCGGCCTCTACAATCAAAATCTTATCTTTATAGCCCTTGGGTAATAAAGATAAAATCTCATCTTTTTTACCAACTAGAATTGGTTGAAAACTTTTTTCTTTAAGTGCTTCAAGTGTCCCTTTAACAATTGGTTCGGGACCGAAGTCCCCGCCCATTGCATCAATTGCAATTCTAATCATTGATTATTTGTACTCACCGGTTGTCGGGTTGACATAGTGAGACAATTTGTACGTGCCGTCTTTATCTTTGACCGGACGAGCAAGAGAAATTTTATAGTGAGTTCTGCGCTTTGCAGAGCGTGAGTGACTCACTCTTCTTTTAGGTACTGCCATCTTTTATTGTCCTTTCTTTTTGGTTTTAGAACTCTCGATCTAACGAGGTTCCTTCGCAGTTTTTGCAACAGAAATAGTCGCTTTTGATCAATTCGATTTCCGAATGCAGAAGCTCGTCCAAATCGATCGTACTGTGATCGATCTCGACGATATCCAATTCTTCATCGCTGCCTTCGTATATTCCGTCGCTGAGATAAAAGGTAACCTCTTCATTCAAGGGGTGTTCTATCTCTTCGGCACACAGGTCGCAGGGAATCGAAATACTCCCTGTAATTGTACCGTTTAATTGGGCAACATTCCCCTTTTTCAAGATTAGATCTCCTGAAAAACGGGCATTGTCACGATTCGCCTCAAAATGAAGCGGTTGTGATCCCAATTTTTTGAATGCTATCTTCATTATCGGTTACGAAATCTCGCGGCCTGAGAAGAAAAATGCGATCTCGATCGCAGCATTTTCCGCAGAATCGCTTCCGTGAACCGCATTCGCATCGATGTTTTCAGCGAAATCGGCACGGATAGTTCCCGGTGCAGCTTCTTTAGGGTTGGTTGCACCCATCAAATCGCGGTTTTTAAGGATAGCGTTATCACCCTCAAGAACGGTGATAACGACCGGGCCGCTTACCATAAAATCAACAAGATCGTTGAAGAAAGGGCGAGCGGCATGTACTGCGTAAAACGCTTCTGCGTCTTGACGTGAAAGTTGAACTTTTTTCATAGCCGCGATTTTAAGGCCGTTACTTTCGAAACGGTCTAAAATTTTACCGATGACACCTTTAGCGACGGCATCTGGCTTGATGATTGACAACGTTTGTTCCATCAATGCTCCTGTTTTGTATGTAAAAAATAGAACGGGATTATAGCCAAATAATAATTTAAGTAATATTAAAGATGCTGGGAAAAGAAGGAAGAAAATAGAATAGAGGGGAAAGCCCCCTCTTGTCGAATTTTAGTTAACGACGTTTGCGCGTGATGAACGCATTTCCGCGGTAACATCATCACGGTGTGAAGGACTTGCTCCGATTTCATCCCATGTGATACACCCTTCGGTCGGGCATGCGGTTGCACACGCAGGCTCGTCATGGTGACCTACACATTCAACACATTTGTCAGCGTAAACGTAATAGATTTCTTCACCTGTCGGGTTATCGTCCTCGTCAACGATTGCTTCTACCGGACACTCGTCGATGCAAGCACCGCAGTTAATACAGGTATCATTAATGACTACTGCCATAGGATTCTCCTTGGTTGATAAATATCGGTAACTATAACAGAAGAATTTTAAACCCACCTAAAAAAATAGGGGGGCTTAAAAGATTATAGATAGGATGTTACGGAATAGAAAATTAAAGGCCGAGGTATTGACGGATAGCATCGACTTTGTCGGTTTTTTCCCACGTAAATTCGGGGAGTTCACGTCCGAAATGTCCGTATGCCGCAGTTTTACGATAGATCGGGCGAAGTAGGTCCAAGGATTCGATAATACCGCGCGGAGTCAGGTTGAAGAGCTCTTTAACACAACTTTCCAGTTTTTCTTCAGGGACAACGGAGGTTCCGTGGGCATTAACCATAATCGAGATCGGTTTGACAACGCCGATGGCATAAGAAACCTGGATGGTTGCCCGTTCGCAGGCACCGGATGCAACCAGATTTTTGGCAACGTAGCGCGCCGCATAGGCAGCCGAACGGTCCACTTTGGTCGGATCTTTTCCGCTGAACGCTCCACCGCCGTGCGGGCATGCCCCGCCGTAGGTATCTACGATGATTTTACGTCCCGTCAATCCGGCATCTCCTTGCGGACCGCCGATTACGAATTTCCCGGTCGGATTAATGTGATAGACGATGTTCGGACTCATTAATTCTGCCGGAATAACGTATTTAATCACCTCTTCGATGATATCGGCATGAAGTTTTTCCTGCGAAATATCCGGTGCGTGTTGGGTAGAGACGACGACGGTTTCAACGGAAACCGGTTTGTCATCCACGTAACGGATACTCACCTGAGTTTTTCCGTCCGGACGCAAATACGGAACGATTCCCTCTTTACGCACTTGTGCCAAACGCTCTGCAAGACGGTGTGAAAGGTAAATCGGTAGCGGCATCAACACATCGGTCTCTTTACATGCGTATCCGAACATCAAGCCCTGATCGCCCGCTCCGATTTCGCCGTGTTCTTGGTCAACACCCTGATTGATATCGGGTGATTGTTCTCCGATACCGTTCAAAACGGCAGCAGAACGGTAGTCAAATCCGTACGTCGCATCGGTATATCCGATTTCGCGGACAACCTGACGGGCGATTTCCTGCATCGGTGCATACGCGGTTGTCTTAAGCTCGCCTGCAATCACACAAAAACCGTTGGAAACAAGGGTTTCGCAGGCAACGCGCGCTTTGGAATCGTGTTCGATGATATAGTCCAAAATCGCGTCACTGATCTGATCGGCCATTTTATCGGGATGTCCTTCGGTGACCGACTCAGAGGTAAAAATATAATCTTTAGGCATAGATGTCCTTGAGTAAATGTAAGTCTATTAGGTTGTGGTTGTGCGGATTATAGCAAATTGCTTTTTAAGAAATCTCTTTCCCAATAAAAATCGATCCAATCCGTAGCTTCGCGTAAGCTAAAGTCAGGCTGCACTTGTGCACTGCTCTTTGTGAACAGCGTTGCAACTCTGAATTCGATGTGGGGATAGCGCGCATGAAGTTTTGGTAGAAGTGCCGCCAAAGTAGCTCCGCTGTCGACGATATCATCAACTATCAAGACGCGTTTGGAAACGCTGAAATCGCATTCTCCGAAAATCGTGAGTTCCTCTCGGCGGGTACTTTCATCATAGCTTTCTATACGAATGCTCTGGATGTTTCGTACATCCAGTGTCATCGCCAGTGCATGTCCGAGGCTCAGACCGCCTCGTGCGACGGCTAATATCGTGTCGGGCTGAAACGGTTCGCACAGCCGGCTCAAAGGGAGAAGATCGTTTTTGAAGTGTTCGTAGGTATAAATTATCATGACGCAATCATATCATAAGGGCATCTACGCTATAATAAAAGGAATTAATTTACAAGGTTATGATTTGAAGAAATTAGCCATTATCGGCCGTCCGAATGTCGGCAAAAGCTCTCTTTTCAACCGTCTTTTGAAGCAGCGCGACGCGATTACATCCGAGCAGGCGGGAACGACACGCGATGTCAAAAAACGTGTTGCCGTCGTCGTCGACAAAGAGGTAGAGATTCTCGATACGGGCGGATTGGATGAGGGATGCGAACTCTACGACCGCATCAAAGAAAAATCGCTCAAAGCGGCACATGAAGCCGATATCATCCTCTTTATGGTGGACGGGAAAAGCCTCCCCGAAGAAGATGATAAAAAACTTTTCTATGAGCTTGAATCGATGGGAAAAGCAATCGCGCTGGTTGTCAATAAAATCGATAACGACAAAATGCAAGAAAAGCTGTGGGAGTATTACGAATTCGGTACAGACCGAATTTTCGGGATTTCAGTTGCTCATAACCGATCCCTTTTGCCGCTTTTGAACTGGATCGCTTCGGAACTTCCCGAATCATCCATCGTGAAAACGGACAGCGAAGTGGTCGAAGCGGAAGATGAACTGGACGGTTTTGATGCCGCGATGAGAGCCTCTGCAGAGGACGACGAGTTCGAAGAAGAGGATGAGGACGACGGCTTTTTTATCCCGGAAGAGGATGATGAAGAAGAGGAAACATCGATCGAAGCGCTGGAAGAAGCATATCGCGGAATCGTCAAAGAGTACGAAGCGGGTGACGTCAATCAAATGAAAGTGGCGATTATCGGCCGTGTCAATGTCGGGAAAAGTTCACTCCTCAATGCATTGCTCGGAGAAGACCGCTCGGTGGTCAGTTCGGTTGCCGGGACGACGATCGATCCGATTGATGAGACGGTCGAATACAACGATAAACAGATCACCTTTATCGATACGGCAGGGATTCGTAAACGGGGGAAAATCCTCGGGATTGAAAAATATGCCTTGATGCGTACCGAAGAGATGCTCGAATCTGCCGACATTGCATTGCTGGTACTCGATGCGTCGCAACCGTTTATGGATCTGGACGAGAAGATTGCGGGATTTGTCGATAAAAACCGTCTGGCGTGTCTGATTGTCTTGAATAAATGGGATTTGGCGCCGAAAGAGGATTACGACAAGATTATCGCCGAGGTACGTGACCGCTTTAAATTTCTCAGTTACGCTCCGATCATTACGATCTCGGCGCAGAGCAAACAACGGGTTCATAAAATCTTCGATATGCTCCTCAAAATCAATGAGAACTACTCGCAGCGTATCCCTACAGGGAGATTGAATGAAGTGATCCAGGCTGCAATGCGCAAACATATCCTTCCTAGTATCAACGGGATGAATATCCGCCTCTATTTCGCGACACAGTACGATATCCGTCCGCCGCGTATCGCGCTCATTATGAACAAACCGCAGGGACTCCATTTCAGCTACCGCCGCTATTTGACGAATCAGTTACGAGAACAGTTTGATTTTGAGGGGACTCCGGTACTCTTTAAAGCGAAAGCGAAAAGTCAGAAGAAAAAACCGCAACCGCATAAAAAACGGTCGATGTGGTAAGTAAAACCTTTTAAAAAGGTTTTACTATGACGAGTGCAACAATCCCCATTAATAATAGGGTAGGGATCTCATTGTAGATACGAAAAAATTTCCCACTTTTATAGGCCGTATTTTCTTTGAGTTTGAGGCGGAAATGTCCGAGAGAGAAGAAATAAGCCGTCAATAACGCAACCAGCGTCAGCTTGGCATGCATCCATCCACCCATAGCAAAGACATTGACTCCGTAGTGCGAGGTTGAGAGTATAATCAATGCGGTACCTGAGAGCAATGTCGCCCAAAATGCCGGGACCCCGATGTATTTGTAAATTTTCATCTCCATTACCTCGACAACATCGATGAATCCCTGATTGGTACCGTTTTCGACATGGTAGACAAAAAGGCGGGGAAGGTAAAACAAAACCGCGAACCACGAGACCATAGAGATAATATGAAACCAAAGTATCCAACTGTACATAGGCATGTCTCCTTGAGTGTTTTAAAACGGAAGGGTAGCTAAAGAAGGTAAACGGTCTTTAGAGGTGGCGGTGTACCCATCGGATGATTTCAGATGCAGGAAGTGCACCGCTGAACTGATCTACGATGCGGTTGTTTTTGAATGCGATGACGGTCGGTATGGAGCGTATGGCAAAACGTCCGGCAAGTTGCTGATGTTCTTCGGTATTGATCTTGACAAACTGGGCTTTCAGGGGAAAACTGCGTGCTGCTTCTTCGAACGAAGGGGCCATACTCTTGCACGGTCCGCACCATGGTGCCCAGAAATCGGCGACAATAAGCCGTTCATCATTCAACATTAAGCGATCAAAAGCAGAAGTATCTACTTGCAGAGGTTTCGTCTCTAATAACGAAGCTTTGCAATGACCGCAAGCGGCTTTGAGGTAAGAGTCTTTGAGCGGGATCGCATTGACGCCCCCGCAATGAGGGCAAACAATAGTGATTTTATTCATTCGAACCTCCATAAAAAGTTATAGGGATGAATTATGCCTCTTCTTCGACGACTTCAATATCGCGCAAAGAGGTTGCCTGATGATCTTTCATTTTATCATGGAGACGGCGAAGCGCTTTGTTGGCGCGTTCGATTGCTTTGTCAATAGCGGTATCGAGGTCTTCATCGACGTCGGAGATGACGACAGGTTGAGCGTGGGCAATATGCATATCAAATTCGACTCCGACCCCTTTTTTCTCTTTCGTCACCATAACATTGACGGTGGTGATATCGAGGTGATAACGTTTGAAATTTTCAATAGCGGTTGCAATATGATCGTTTAAATGTTGGGTAAGTTTGATCTCTTTAGAACGAATTTGAGTATTCATGATTAATCCTTTTTGTTTCATATCAGTAAAAAATATAGCATACATTTTCTTAAGACGAAGCTTAAGAGAGTATGCGGTAAAATTGCTTCATGTTCAAGGAGTTATTTTGAGAGTTTTTACAGGTATTCAACCCTCGGGGGATTTACACATCGGAAATTATTTCGGTTCGATCAAAGCGATGGTTGAATCGCAAAATGAGAATGACGTATTCGCGTTTATCGCCAATTACCATGCGATGACGTCGTTAGGCGACGGTGTCAGATTGTCGCAGCTGACGATGCAGGCGGCGACTGATTTTCTGGCGCTGGGAATCGATCCGGAAAAAAGTACCTTTTGGGTACAGTCGGATGTCAAAGAGGTGTTGGAACTGTATTGGGTTTTATCGTCGTTTACCCCGATGGGTTTGTTGGAACGGGCACACAGCTATAAAGACAAAGTAGCGAAAGGGATCGCAAGTAACCATAGCCTTTTCTCGTATCCCGTATTGATGGCTGCCGATATTTTGCTGTTCGGCTCCGAAGTGATTCCGGTCGGAAAAGATCAGATTCAGCATGTCGAGATTGCTCGCGATATCGCTTTGAAATTCAACAATGAATACGGAGAAATATTCGTCATGCCGGAGTTCCGCGTCGATGAGAACGTAGCCACGGTCCCCGGAACCGACGGGCAGAAGATGTCCAAAAGCTACGGGAATACGATCACGATTTTCGGAGAAGAAAAAGCGATCCAGAAAACGATTAAAAAAATCGTGACTGAAGCGATTGCGGTCGAAGAACCCAAAGAATACGAAGGGTGTAACGTTTATAATATCGCTAAGTTGTTTTTGGACGATGAAGGACGCAGCGCATTGCAGGAACGTTACAACCGCGGTGGCGAAGGACACGGTCACTTCAAGCTGCATTTGCATGATGTGATGTGGGAATATTTCCGTCCGTACCGCGAACGCAGAGCCTATTATGAAGCGCATCAGCACGAAGTGCGCGAGATTCTTCAAATGGGGGCACAAAAAGCACGTGCTGCGGCGGCGGAGACAATCGAAAAAGTGCGTATGGTCACCGGAATCCATTATTAGGAATGAACACGTGAAAAACTATATCCGAAAACAGATTGCCGATTCAGCGGCAACGAAACAGGCGATTTTGGAAAACGATCCGTTGCTGGAGGTGATTGTAGACGTCGCAAAAGCGTGTGTCGAGGTGTACCGGAAAGGGAAAAAGACGCTTTTAGCCGGAAACGGCGGTTCGGCGGCCGATGCACAGCATATTGCGGCGGAACTGGTCGGGCGCTACGGATTCGATCGTCCTTCGATCCCATCACTGGCACTTACGACGGATACGTCGAATTTGACGGCTATCGGGAACGATTACGGATATGACAAGGTGTTCTCTAGACAGCTGGAAGGGATGGCACAGGAAGGTGACCTCTTTATCGGTATCTCGACATCGGGGAACTCACAGAATATCGTCAATGCTTTCGAGTCGGCTAAAACACGAGGGGTTACAACGGTAGCGCTTGTCGGACGAGACGGCGGGAAAATGGCATCGATGGCCGATTATGCGATAGTCGTCCCGTCCAATGCGACACCGCGCATTCAAGAGTCTCATATCCTCATCGGACATATTTTGTGTGACATTATCGAAAAAGAACTTTTCGGAGGCGGTGTTGCGTAAAGCACTCTTTCTCGACCGAGACGGCGTGGTCAATGTTGAGAAAAATTATCTTCATAAAATCGAAGATTTCGAACTTGTGGAGGGGATTGTCGATGTATGCCGCGCCTATCAGGAGCAAGGGTATCTGATTATCATCGTAACCAATCAATCTGGGATCGCCCGAGGATATTATTCCGAAGAAGATTTTGCAATACTCAGCCGATGGATGAAAGAGCACTTTCGGGAACTCGGTATTACTATCACCCATATCTATCACTGTCCTCACCATGAGGATATCGATGGAGCGTGCGAATGCCGAAAACCTGAACCGGGGATGTTTCTACAGGCGCAAAAAGAGTACGATCTGGAGATGAACCTTAGCGTCATGATCGGAGATAACGAACGGGATATCGAAGCCTCCCGCAAAGCGGGGGTCGGATGGAACGTTCTCCTCTCTGACAACGCAGAAGGTTCAAGTGCTGACCGCACGATTCATACGCTGAGGGAGCTTCTGTAATGCGGATCATTAATACCGGAGGAACGTTTAACAAACGTTACGACCCTATTCGGGGAGAGCTGTTTGTCCCTAAAGACGACCTGGCGATCGAGGCGATCTTCACATTGTTTGCGGTCGATTTCCCTTTGCAGGGGATCATTTATAAAGACTCTTTGGAGATGGACGTCGGTGATCGCATCATATTGGGAGAAACGATTGCCGTTTGCGAAGAAGATGTGCTTGTCGTCGTTCACGGAACCGATACGATGGATTTGAGCGCAGAATACGTAGCGGGACTGGGATTGGATAAAACGGTTGTTTTTACGGGTGCCATGGTCCCTTTTCATATTGACCCGATCGAAGCGACGGCCAACCTGGCTATGGCGATCGGTTATGCCCGCAATGTATCGGCGGGTGTGTACATCGTTATACAAGGGGTTATGGGGAGTTTTAAACAGGTCAAAAAAAATAAGAGCATAGGAAAATTTGAATATGTCTAAGGTGAAATGCGATCACTGTCATTTGGAATTCAGCGATGAGGTGATGATCCATGACGGAGAGTATCGCTTTTGCTGTAACGGCTGTAAAGGGATTTTTCATCTGTTAAAAGATGAAGGCTTAGAAAGCTTTTACAGCAAGATGGGAGATACGACCCTCTCCCCACCGACCGAACAGTTCGAAGCGAGTACGAACTTCGATACTCTGGCGTTTCATGAACGTTTCGTCACAACGACGAAGGAGGAACTGTTGCAGGTCTCTTTGATCATCGAAGGGATACACTGTGCGGCGTGTGTATGGCTGAACGAGAAAGCGCTCCATAAAATGGAGGGCGTTATCGAAGCGCATATCAACTATACCAACAACAAAGCCCGCATCACATGGGATCCGGCTCAGGTAAAACTCTCGGCGATTATCGATATGATCCGTGCAATCGGCTATGACGCATTTCCCTACGATGCCTCTTTGCAGGAAGTCCGAGCCAACAAAGAACGAAAAGAGTATTACCTGCGGATGGCGGTAGCCACGTTTGCGACGATGAATATGATGTGGATCGCCGTGGCTCAATATGCGGGATATTTCACGGGAATTACCCAAGAGGTAAAAACGATTCTCAATGTTGCCGAGTGGGTTTTAGCGACACCGGTTTTGTTTTACAGCGGTTGGGTTTTTTACCGCGGTGCTTATTACGGATTGCGCAATCGTGCCGTTACGATGGATTTATTGGTTGTCACGGGTTCGAGTTTGGCATATCTGTACTCGATTTACATTACCCTTCGCCAAAGCGGAGAAGCTTATTTTGACTCCGTCTCGATGATTATTACGTTTGTATTGTTCGGGAAGTTTTTGGAAGTGCTGAGCCGTAAAAATGCGGCGGATACTCTCGATGTCATCGGAAAACATATCCCCAGAGAGGTGAGTATCGTAGAAGGGGATAACGTCAAGACCGTCGATGTCAACGACGTTAAAATCGGCGATACGATTTTGATCCGTTCGGGAGAACGGGCTGCAATAGACGGGGAAGTGATCAGCGGAGAGGGGAGCTTCGATGAGAGCAATCTCACCGGAGAGAGCGAACCGATCTTCAAACAGATCGGGGATCGGATCATTAGCGGTACAACGAGTATCGATGCTTTGATCCATTACCGTTCTACCAAAGATTTCGCCCATTCGACCCTCTCGAATCTGGTCAATCTGCTCGAAAATGCAATGGCACACAAGCCTTCAATCGAGCAGCTGGCGAATCGGTTATCGCAACA
>Ga0172377_10006300_pt1 | contig 12218 bp, 9 predicted proteins | sample Pumphouse3metaG_FD_119749 | JGI IMG/M metagenome (GOLD analysis project Ga0172377, IMG submission 119749) | Leachate microbial communities from a municipal landfill in Southern Ontario, Canada - Pumphouse #3 metaG | ecosystem: Engineered > Solid waste > Landfill > Unclassified | place: Canada... | reverse complement strand
CGGATAATCGCCGGTGATCATGATCACCCGGATTCCGGCTTGCTGGCACTCCTGCATGGCGTTGGGGACCGTCGGCCGGACCGGATCGGCAAGTCCCATGAGACCGAGATACACAAAATCGAAGTCGTGCTGTTTTCCCGGCAGAGAAGGGTCGGTGCACCGGGCCTTTGCGACGGCCAGCACGCGCAGACCGTCCTGCGCCATGTGTTCGACCTGGTCGCGGATACGCTGTGCTTCATCCCCGGCGAGATGGCAGAGGTCAATGATGGCTTCGGGCGCTCCTTTCGCGGCAATGACGAACTCTTTTCCGTCCGGGGACTTCCACACCTCTGTCATCGCCAAGAGTTCCGAGGACAGCGCATACTCGCGAACGATCGTCCAGTCCGTGTGGAGATGCGGGGTATTGCGGAGGAATTCCTCTCCCACGTGCTTGAACGCTTTTTCCATGGGGTCGAATGGATCGCGTTGACTGGCGAGGATGCTGAATTCCACGATTTCATGAAATGCTTCCGGCAATTCAGATTGGGCGAGCGGGTGATCGAGGAATGCTCCGTCGGAGGCGGCAATGCAATCCACCGTCATCGTATTGAGCGTGAGCGTGCCGGTTTTGTCCACGCAGAGAACGCTCGCTGCGCCGAGCATTTCGATGGAGGGAACGCGCCGGGTCAGGATACCGCGCTTCGCGATTCTCCACGCGCCAAGTGCGAGGAAGATCGTGAGCACCACCGGGAATTCCTCGGGGAGAATAGCCATGGCGAGGCTCAATCCCGCGAGGATGCCTTCGATCCAGTGTCCGCGCGTGAGTCCGTAGAGCACCACGACTGCGGAACAGAGCAACAAGCCTGCGATCGAGATTCTCCTGACGATGGTTGCCGTCTCTCTCTGGAGCATGGTTTCTTCCGTTTCGAGTGTCTGGAGCGCTTTGCCGATTTTTCCGATTTCGGTTCGGATGCCGGTTGATCGCACGACGCAGAGGGCTTTGCCCGATGTGACGAGTGAACCGGAGTACACGAAGGGCTGGTCATCCCCGCCCGGATGTTCCGCCTGGGAGATGCCGTCCCACTCTGATTTCCGCACGGGCACGGATTCCCCCGTGAGCAGGGACTCATCCACAGAAAGATTGATCCCCGAGAGCACGCAGCCGTCAGCGGGCACGCGGTCGCCTTCGGACACGAGAAAAAGATCATCACGCACCACTTCGCGTCCGGGAATGCGCAGGTGTTGCTTTTCGCGGATGACGAGGGCGCGCGGGCTCGTGAGGTCACGCAGTGCCTCCAGCGCGCGTTCGGTCTTCCGCTCCTGATAGATCGTGATGCCGATGACGATGAAGACAAAGAAGAGGAGCATCAGTGCCTCCCCGAGATCGCCGAGCAGAAGATAGATGGCACCGCAGGCCACCAAAAGCAGGAACATGGGTTCGCGGATCACATCCCACGCAATCAGGAACAGATTTCGTTTTTTTGCGGAGGGCAGTTCGTTGAATCCTTCTTGTGCAAGGCGTTCCTGCACCTCGGCGGCATTCAGGCCCACCAGTGACCATTGGTCCAGTGAGGCGAACGGCACTCCGGCCAATGAGGATGGGCGCGTGACCATTCGGATGCGTTGGAGAGACATGCAGGCTTTCGCCAGGATCACTCCGCTGCGAGAAAAATGGTGGGGCTTGAGAGGATTGAAGATCCCTGGCCTTCGCCCGCAACGTGTGAGTGTACACCACGCGAAGTTCCTCGCGGGGGAGTATGGTGGAGCATGCCGGATTCGAACCGGCGACCTCCTCGATGCGAACGAGGCGCTCTACCAGCTGAGCTAATGCCCCACGGTGTGAAAGAAATAGCCTGAAAAGTATAGAGGCGCTCCGGCTTGGGGCAAGCCCCAAAGAATCATTCTCCCTTTTGCTCCTGTCTGCGGAACTGCTATGCTCTTTTTGGTTCATTGATTCCTCTGTATTCTTGCGCGTTCCCGTGGCCCGCCACGTCACTCGCGCATGCCGTGGCCCGGTAGCTCAGTTGGTAGAGCACTCGCCTGAAGAGCGAGGTGTCACCAGTTCGATCCTGGTCTGGGCCACCATGTATGTCCTATTGGGTTTATATTTTGCGCAGCGAATCGGATCAGTCGTTCTACACAGGAATGACGGCTCATCTTGAAAGGAGGCTGCGGGAGCATCAGGCGGGCATCATGAAGTATTCGTCTGGGCATGGCCCGTGGAAGTTGGTGTACGCAGAAGAATGTCCCAGCCGGGCAGTTGCACGAGAGCGGGAGAAGTTTTGGAAAAGCGGTTCGGGCAGAGAGGCGAGGAATGCTTTCCTTGCATGAGTGTCGCCAGTTCCCTGCCTGCCGGCAGGCAGGGATCCTGGTCTGGGCCACCAGCCTTCGCATGAGACTGTTCGCTTTTGTTGCGGACTATTGTTGCGCGTGCACTGCAACCGGTTCAGGCAGCAGCGGCGCTTTGCGGGCAACCAATCATTCCTCAGGCGCTCCTGCTAAAATCCCAGCGACGACAGCGGGAAGAAGATGGAATTCCAATCGAAGATGTTACGCACGAAGTACACCGGGGTGGTGGAGCCGGACGTTTTTGGGAACATGAAGAAGAGGGGATTCGACGGTTGCTTCACCCGGCAGTCGCTGCCGCAGTATGTGTGGCGGTTGAGGGCCCATGCTTCAGCTGTCACGGCAGGGTAGCGCACGCCGTCCACGACGAATTCCATGTTGTCACATTCTTCGGCGAATGAGGTCTTGGAAGCCGGATCGGAAAAGTTGTCATCCACCTTGCCGTCACCGCAGGTGGGGAAGCGGCAGTTCTTCCGGCAGCGGTTCGGCAGCGTGTCGCTGTTGTTGGTCCCCCAGTCACACTCTTCATCATTCGAAGGTTCACGGATATTGTTGCCGCAGGAGGCCACCGATGAGCTCTGTGAGCTTGAGGCAACCGGGTTGCAGACGCCGGAGGTGCGCTGAATTTCGCAGGCACGCTGGTTGTTTTCATCGATAGAGGCGTAGAGCCGCGCATCCGTTTCCAGCGCGTTGGGCAGGCAGTTCTCTCCCATCCGCAGCATGAGGCACCGTGCCTTGGTGCCGTTCGAAAGGCAGCAGTAGGGATTGTTCGTCTCGACGATGGGATCCACGGTGCGGCGCACCCAGTTGCAGAGTGGATAGCCGGAACACGTTTCATCGAAGGTGAAGCCGTCTTCCGTCACCCTCCGCGCAGCGCCCGCCGTGCAGGCACTGGCGGGGCAATTGGTCGATTGCGCGAGCACTTTGGGTACGGCAGTGGCATGCGCGTGCAGGATCCACGCAAGCGTGCAGAGAAACAGCACAGCCGCCGCGCCGAGCAAAAAATCAACGAGAGGGTATTTTCGAATCATGGGAGGAAGGATTGGACCTATCGTACAACAGGCAATCGTGCCTGAGGGCAGAACGTCTTGAAAAAAACACAGAGGGTTGCAGTTTCTACAGATGCTCGTCGATCCGGATGGAGCCGATGAAGACTGCCTGTCCGTTCCTCTTCGCTCGTTCGACGACGGAGCGAAGACCGATTTTACGTAGCACGTCGCGGAAACGTCGCAGTCCTCCCGGACTCATGAAGTTCGTCATCGCCGTCAATTGTTCAATTCTCTTGCCGTTGATGTGCAGTCTTCCGTCGCGGTCTTCCACGGTGAAGTCGCGCATGCCTCGATCAGCGGTCTGCGGGCGGAGCGTGGGAATCTCGCTCTTCGGTGACCGCGCCTTGTGTGGTTTCTTCCCGCGTTCCCGAAGCACGAGGGGCAGCAGCGTCGTCATGAGGGCGTCGGTTCCCTGTTTCGTGGCCGCGGAGATGCTGGTTTGTACGATGATCTGTGCGCGTTTGAGAGCAGAGAGCAGGGGAGTCAGGGGTGCTGAGGTCAGGTCCGTTTTGTTGAGGACGATGATTTCCCGTTTCTTCGCGAGACGTGGAGAGAATGCCGAGAGTTCACGGCGAATGGCGCGGTAGTCGGCAATGAGTGACTGGGGATCGATGGTTCCGTCCGACTGAAGCGCGCGCGAGAGATCGAGGAGGTGGATGAGGATGCCGCAGCGCTCGATGTGCCGGAGGAACTGATCGCCGAGACCCTTCCCTTCGCTCGCGCCTTCGATCAGGCCGGGAACGTCGCACAGCACGAACTGGCGTCCCTTCGCGGTGACGACACCGAGGTTGGGGACGAGTGTCGTGAATGGATACGGAGCGATCTTCGGCCGCGCGGAACTCACCACAGAGATGAGCGTGGATTTGCCCACACTGGGATACCCGATGATGCCCACGTCCGCGATCAGCTTCAGATCGAGCTTCACCTCCCGGTGCTTCCCCGGCTCGCCCTGCTCGGCGAAATCCGGTTTGCGGCGCACCGAACTCTTGAAGTGCGCGTTCCCGTACCCGCCGCGTCCGCCCGCCGCGACCGTCACGCGTTCACCGGGAGCGCGGAGATCGGCCAGTATTTCTTTCGATTGCGTATCGGTGACGATCGTTCCGGCCGGGACGAACAGCACGAGATCCTCTCCGTCCTTGCCGTGGCACTGCTGGCCGCTGCCCGCTTGGCCGGGCTGCGCCGCGAAGCGCTTCTTGGCGGCGAAGTCGCTCAGGGTATCCGTGTTGGCGTTCACTTCCAGTATCACGTCGCCACCGCGTCCGCCGTCTCCCCCGTCCGGACCGCCCTTGGGGATGTACTTCTCGCGCCGCCAGTGCACGCTGCCGTTTCCGCCGTTTCCGCCGGTGACGGAGATGGTCGCTTCATCGAGGAACATGCAGATAGTATTGCACAGTTAGGTGATTGCCGTGCTAGGATGCCATTCCTCTTTTCTCCCCATTTTCATGTCACCACTCACCCAAGGTCAACAGGTGCTTTTCGATTCGCTGGTCCAGGCACTGGAAACCGCTGATAACTATCCTTCTCCAGATTTCGCACTTGCGGTGCACTTCGGGACCGAACAGGTACGATCCGTTGATCCGAGGATCAACAGCCTCAGCGATCAAGTTCGAAGCGACGTTCTGCACCTTCACAGGGAGAATCCCGAAGGGTTCCGACAGGCGGTGCAGGCTGCAGGCAGAGCGGTCTCGTTTAGGGTTCAGGCTATTCTTGGACAAGATCAGGAGACGCAAGGTGGAGAACAGGCTTGACCGTACCGAATTAGCACTCTAAACTTGCGAGTGCTAATTTCGCTATTTCCCCAACAACTATGTCCAAGATCATCGGAATCGACCTCGGTACCACCAATTCCTGCGTCGCAGTAGTGGAGGGCGGAGAACCCGTCGTGATTGCCAACGCAGAGGGGAACCGCACCACGCCTTCCGTCGTCACGTACAAGGATGACGGCGAGATCCTCGTGGGCGTCACCGCCAAGCGCCAGTCCGTCACCAATCCCAAGAGCACGGTCTACTCCGCCAAGCGCTTTGTGGGACGCCGGTACGACGAAGTGCAGGACGAGGCGAAGCGCATGTCCTTTGCGGTGATTTCGGGCAAGGAGGGACGTGCGATGATCGAGGTGAACGGCAAGAAGCTCCTGCCGCAGGAGGTGAGCGCGCAGGTGCTGGGCAAGCTCAAGCGCGATGCCGAAGCATACCTCGGGACCAGAGTCGAGAAAGCGGTGATCACCGTTCCGGCGTACTTCGACGACTCGCAACGACAGGCCACCAAGGAAGCCGGAGAGATCGCAGGGCTCGAAGTCGTGCGCATCATCAACGAACCGACGGCCGCGGCACTCGCGTACGGACTTGATAAAGGACACGAGCACACGATCATCGTCTACGACCTCGGAGGCGGCACGTTCGACGTGTCGGTCCTCTCACTCGGTGAAGGCGTGTTCGAAGTCGTTTCGACGAACGGCGACACGCACCTGGGTGGCGACGACTTCGACCAGGTCGTTGTGGACTGGATGCTCAGTGAGTTCAAGAAGGAACAGGGTGTTGACCTCAAGAAAGATTCCATCGCGCTGCAGCGCGTGCGTGAAGCGGCGGAGAAGGCCAAGATCGAGCTTTCGTCCGCCACGCAGACCGAGATCAGCCTGCCGTTCATTACTGCGGATTCCAGCGGTCCAAAGCATCTCTCGCTCAAGCTCTCGCGCGCCAAACTGGAATCGCTCGTGAGCGATCTCATTGATCGCACCGTGGCTCCGTGTGAGGCGGCGCTCTGGGATGCCAAGCTCTCCAAGTCCGACATCCATGAAGTGGTGTTGGTGGGAGGTATGACGCGCATGCCGGCTGTGCAGGCCAAGGTGAAGGAGCTCTTCGGCCGTGATCCCCACATGGGCGTGAATCCGGATGAGGTCGTGGCGATTGGCGCCGCGGTGCAGGGTGGCGTACTGGGCGGTGATATTCACAAAGACATCGTGCTCGTGGATGTGACGCCGCTCTCACTGGGAATCGAGACGTTGGGCGGAGTCGCCACCAAGCTCATCGAGCGCAATACCAAGATCCCGACGAAGAAGAGCCAGATCTTCTCCACTGCCGCGGATCACCAGCCGTCCGTGGAGGTGCACGTTGTGCAGGGTGAGCGTGAGCTGGCCGCGGACAACAAATCACTCGGCCGGTTCATCCTGGATGGCATTCCGCCGGCTCCCCGTGGGGTGCCGCAGATCGAAGTCAGCTTCGACATCGACACGAACGGGATCATGCATGTCACGGCGAAGGACCTCGGTACGGGCAAGGAGCAGCATATCCAGATCAAGGGATCCACGGGTCTCTCCAAGGACGAAGTGGAGCAGATGAAGAAGGATGCCGAGATGCACGCGGAAGACGACAAGAAGAAACGGGAGCTCATTGACCAGCGCAATCAGGCCGATGCGCTCGTGTTCAACCTGGAGAAGCAGATGCGCGAACATGACGCGAAGATCCCGGATGACCTGAAGAAGAAGGTGAACACGCGGATCAATGAGGTGAAGGAGGTCCTCAAGAAGGAGAACGCGACCGTCGACGAGATCAAGAAGGCCGCCGACGCGCTCTCGACCGAGGCGATGGAGATCGGCAAGATCGTCTACGAATCCGCCCAGAAGAAGGGCAAGGAGGACGGCGAGAGCAAAGACGGCAAGAAGGGCAAAGTCGTCGATGCGGAGGTGGTAAATGAGGAAACGAAGAAGGGCCAGTGATTACAGGTCCATCGATGGCGATTCCCGCGTGAGGAGAGCTCGCTCCTGAGAGCCCTCGCAGAAACGCGATACGAGGCTTGAGAGTTCTCCCATGATGTCTTCCAAAGAATCCGTCGGGAGCAGGCTCTCCACGACGAGAACGGCATTCTTCGTATCCGCAGTTAGCTTTGTCCGGTCTGCCTCGCGCCAGTTCATCTTCCGGCAGAGGACGCCTGCATCGTCCTTGTACACGACTTCGCCGGGATCGGGCGGATCGTTATTTGTCTCGCCGAGAGGGATAAATGGCTCGCTGCCGTCCGCGCGGTCGAGGAGGATATTCCCCTCACAGCGGTCCACGTCTTCCCCTCCCACGGGGAGCGTGTAGCGCAGAGAGACTGTGTTATACAGATCCACGAGCGGATTGATGAGAGGGAGCGTGCCGCCCTTGATGACGCGTTTCAGAAGCGCGTAGTGCGAAGGATAGTACCGCTTCGGATTATTACCGAAGGCGCGGTGAGCCTCCTGGAATGCCGTTATGCCGGGGTCGGATCCATAGTTCTCTTCGGTGAACCGCAGGCGCACGGATGCTTCCGCATCTCGGAGGAGCTGCGTGATTTCTGGATGTTCGCCCGCATTGTTCGCTCCCTTCACGGAGAGGATTCCGACGCGGAGCGCAGGCAGAAGATCGAAGACGGAGGGGGTGATCGAGAAGGTCATGGAGGATTCAGAGCGTCTTTCCTACGAACTCTGCCAGTTCCACAAGTCGGCAGCTGTAGCCCCACTCGTTGTCGTACCAGGCGAGGACTTTGGCGAGAGTATCGCCGATTACCTGTGTCGAAGGCGCATCCACGATGCTGGAGCGCGGATCTTGCTTATAATCCATGCTCACGAGCGGACGCTTCTCGACGCCCAGAATTCCTTTCATGGGACCAGCGGCGGCTTTCTCGAATGCGGCGTTAATTTCCTCTGCCGTGGCTTTCTTTTGGAGCGTGACTGTGAGGTCCGTGAGGCTGACCGTGGGCGTGGGGACGCGGACGGAGATGCCCTTCATCTTCCCGTTGAGGTTCGGCAGGACGAGCCCGATGGCCTTGGCCGCGCCCGTCGAGGTCGGAATCATGTTGAGTGCGGCAGCCCGCGCGCGCCGGAGGTCCCTGTGTGCGACATCGAGGATCACCTGATCGTTCGTATAACTGTGGATGGTCGTCATGAGGCCGTAGACGATGCCGAACGACTCATCCAGCACTTTGGCCACAGGAGCCAGAGAATTCGTCGTGCAGGAGGCGTTGGAGATGATGTGCATCTTCTTGGGGTCGTAGGTGCCCTCATTGACGCCGAGCACGAACGTCCCGTCGATTTCGTCTTTGCCCGGGGCGGAGAGGATCACCTTCTTCGCGCCGGCCTTGAGGTGCAGGGAGGCATCTTCCTTCTTGCAGAACTTTCCCGTGCACTCGAGCACGATGTCCACCTTCTTCTCCTTGTGGGGGAGGGTGGCGGGATCCTTCGTCTGCGTGACGGTGATCTTCTTGCCCTTCACGGTCAGTGTTCCGTCGGCATACGACGCCCCGCAGTCGTAGTGTCCGTAGTTCGAGTCGAATTCGAGCAGGTGCGCGAGCGTTTGGCCGTCGCCCGGGTCATTGATGAGGACGACGTTTAAGTCCGGATGCTTCTCGAGGATGATGTGCAGGGCCTGTCGGCCGATGCGTCCGAATCCGTTGATGGCGATGTTCATGGGGAAAGAGGGAATAGTATTGAGGCCAGTATACCGATCGGTCAGAGGCGTGCGAAGGTGCTCTGGAGGAGCAGCGTGTCCTTCTCCAGGAGCGGCGATTCGCACACGACGACGCCCTCGATCTTCCGCTTCTTGAGCACCTTCAGGAAATCCTTCCACCGGGCATCACTCCGCTGGAGAGGCAGGTGCATGCGCTCGCCTTTGGCAGTGTAGGCGATGCCCGAGAAGTGCATATGCACGTGTTTGAGCGCCTTCCTTCCCAGGTAGTTCTCGTAGAGATCGAACATCGCGTTCCATTCCTCTGTGGAGTTCCAGGCGCCGTTCTCACGCGCGTGCATGTGCGCAGGGTCGACGCAGGGGTAGTTGCCGAATTCTTTGCTGATCTTCAGTACTTCTTCCAGCGTGCCGAATTGCGTGCCTTTGCCCATGGTCTCGTATGCCAGATTCACGTGCGGGAAGAGCGTGCGTTGATGCTTCATGATGTCTTCTGTCGCGCGGCGCACGGAGTCGTATACCTGCGCCGGAGCCATTCCCAGATTGAATGCGGCATGCACGCACACGGATTTCGCTCCGCAGAGTTCGGCCATGGCGAGTGCGTCCAAGACCCGCCGTTTGCTGGCAGCCAGTTTCGCCTTGTCTGGCGAATTCAGATTCACGAAGTACGGCGCGTGCACAGTGAGTGTGATGTCCAGGTTCTCAGCTGTTTCGCGGATTTCCGCCATCCGCTCCTCGTTCTTGGGGACATTCTGTACCCACTCTATTTCCATGGCGGTGATGCTCAGTTTCTTCGCCCGCATCAGGCCCTCGACAGTCCCTCCGGGCGCGGGGGTACTTCGGGGGACGCCGGCGACGGCGAAGTGCAGCATGCGCGGGAACGGGGATTGATGGTAGTGTAGCACCCGTGCCGATCGCGAAAGACATCATCACCCATACTCTGGCGACGAAGCAGGGCGAAGTGGCGTATGGAATTGTGGAGAAGCTGACCGATGCCGGATTCGACACGTGGTGGGTGGGCGGCTGTGTGCGCGACATGGCTCTGGGCGGGTTTCCGATTGATATTGATATCGCCACCGAGGCGCTCCCCGATCAGGTGCGTGCTCTTTTCCCCAACACCGTCGGTTCCACCGGCGAACAGTTCGGCAGCGTGATCGTGCGCATCCGCGGACTCAATATGGAGGTGACGACGTTTCGCGAAGATGATGAGGCGTCGGACGGCCGACATCCTGAGGCAGTTTCTTTCGGCAAGCGCGAACAGGATGCGAAGCGGCGCGATATCACGATCAATGCGCTCTACTGGCATCCGATTTTCCGCGAACTCTACGATCCTTTCCATGGAGAGGCGGATCTCAAGGAGCACCTCATTCGTTTCATCGGCGATCCCGCCGTACGCATCAGGCACGATGCGCTCCGGTTGCTGCGCGCGGTCCGCTTCCGCGCGCTCATCGCCGGTCAGTACCACCCCGATACCTACCGTGCACTCACGGAACTGGCTCAACTGGTGGAATCGCTGTCCGGCAACCGCTGTCTCCGGGAGATCGAAAAGATGCTTCTGGGTCCGCAACCCGAACGGGCGTTCGAGGATCTGTGGGAGACGCGGATCTTAAGTTTCGTGATGCCGGAGCTCTATGCCTGCAAGGGGATTGCACAGCCCAAGGTCTACCACCAGGAGGGCGACGTGTGGGATCACACGATGATGGCGCTCAAAGCATTTCTTCCCGAACACGGTCCGGATGTGCGCTTCGCTCTGTTGCTCCATGACATCGGCAAGGCGGTGACTTTCAGGACGAAGGAGCGCATTCGCTTTGACGATCATGCGCCGGTTTCGGCGGATTTGGCGGATGACGTGCTCCGCCGGCTGCAGGCGACGGGCAATCGCCTCCGCAAGGTTCACTGGCTCATTGCGCATCACATGATGATGGGCTTTTTCGCCGACATGAACGCGGAGCGCAAATCGCACTGGTACTTCCACCCGTGGTTCCATGAGCTTCTCGATCTCTTCTGGCTCGATATCGCAGGCACCGATCCGCAGGATTATTCCCTCTACGGTTCGATCCTGCAGGATTACAACCGTTTTCTCAACGATCACCCCCGTCCCCCGAAGCAACTGCTTTCGGGAGAGGAGATCATGGAAATCCTCGACCTTGCCCCCGGCGAGAAAGTCGGGCAGGTCATTGAGGCTCTGCATGCTGCGCAGATGAATGGAGAGGTGACCAGGAAGGATGAGGCGCGGGAGTTCATCCGGAAGATGGTATAGTGCAGCACATGGGCCAGTAGCTCAGTTGGTTAGAGCGCGGGACTTATAAGCCCGTGGTCGATGGTTCAACTCCATCCTGGCCCACCAACCTTCGCTCGGCGAAGGTTGCCGGCCATAGCTCCGGCGTTTTCACGCGTTTTCTTCCACTGGCGGCCGAGCTACGGTTGGCAGGCCAAGACTTGACATTATCATAAGATTGTATATATATTCACTCCATGCTCACCGAATCACCCGAAGTCCTCGACCGCCAAATTCTCGCAGAGATTGCACAGAATCTTGTGAAATGTGTAAGTCAAGTACCCCTCGGTCTCTTCGAACAATCATCGGAAGTTACCGATGGAGTGTACCGCCTCGTTACAGATTTCGAAGGTGAGGAACGAAACTCTGTCGACCATCTTACCGTGGAATACCACGCGACGCATGCCCGTCTCGGCGGTCCTTTCTACGTCTTCAGAATCGGTACTGTCTATTCTCCTAATGATATTTCACTCAGTATCCGAGTACCGCAGAACGTAGAACAAATTGACGATGCAGCAACAGGCTTCGTCTGTCGCATTGGAGAAGAATGGATGCGGGTCGAGATGACTGAAGACAAAACGAATAATAAAGCTGTTCCTTTCGATGACCTGCCGGAAAGCCATAGACGCCAGTTGGCTGCGGGGCTGAGAGACATGGAACGATTGTGCAACGAACTGCCCGCCGGTTCCCCATCTGACGAAGTGCACGGTCAGCAGCGAATTCAGCGGAAGAAGTACAGGGACTTCCTGCGACTCACACACCCAGAATCATAACTTCCACCTAAAAAATGTATTGGTAACTGGTCCGTTTTCAAGCACTTCAAGTGGCACTCTCTTTAAGAGTGGGTACACTGTTCGCAGTTCAGAAAACAGTTAACTAGCCCCACCATCCGGCTTCGTTCGCCTGCTTCGCAGCCGAGACTACGCCGAGATTGTTTTGTATAAGACAAAGCCGGGCATTTGTTGTAACCACCCCGCCATCCTCGCCTCAGAATTCTTTTGATGCTATTGGACAATGGGGTGCAAGAGGGAATATTGACAAAATTATGAAATATTATAGTATGTTCGTGCATGCATCTCCGAGAATTCTCTGCCTTCGTTCTCGGCATTTCTCTCTTCTTCAGTCCATTATCCGCGTCCGCCAAAACGTGGG
>Ga0172377_10006298_pt1 | contig 12220 bp, 8 predicted proteins | sample Pumphouse3metaG_FD_119749 | JGI IMG/M metagenome (GOLD analysis project Ga0172377, IMG submission 119749) | Leachate microbial communities from a municipal landfill in Southern Ontario, Canada - Pumphouse #3 metaG | ecosystem: Engineered > Solid waste > Landfill > Unclassified | place: Canada... | reverse complement strand
TCCTCTAACTTGCAACAATTTAATTGCAGTCCAAATATCTTTAACATCTACTAAAGATAGAAACTCAACAGTATTAGGCAATTTTGTTTGATCGCATATAACCAATGCATGATCTTCTTCGTTCAGTTCGACTGTTTCAAAATAATCTTTTTTCATATTCTCTATATTCCTATATAAATTTGCTTATTTCTTAAATCATTCAGTAATTATATGAAATAGTTAGCAATCATTTTGTCGATATAATATCCTATTGAAAAGGATATTGCAAATTTAAAAAGCTCAAAATAATGCTTTATTATTTAAATTCGTAAAAATTCGATAGCAAGAAAGGTACTTGGTGTTATATTATAGTTAGGATTTAATTTAAGAACTAATAGACAGTAAAGGAATAGATTTATGAATAATCTTGTATTTTATAAAGAAAGAAAATGTGTAGCAGATTTTATGAAGCGTCTGTATGACAGACAGATCACGACTGCAAGTGGTGGTAATATAAGCATGAGATTGAATGATGAATTGTTTTGCATAACTCCATCAGCTTTAGATAAAGGAAACTTAACACCAGAGGTGATAGCTATTGTATCATTGAAAGATGGTAAGAATATGACAGATAAAATTAAATTGAGTATTGAAACAGAGATGCATAGAAAGGTTCTATTAGAAAGACCTGATGTGAATGCTGTTGTTCATGCACATCCAATATATGCAAGTACATTTGCAACTGCTCAACCTTGTTCTTTAAGCACTCGATACTCTGCAGAAGCTTTTTATTTCATTGGAGATGTTGTGAATGTTCCTTACAGATTGATGGGCACTCCTGATCTAGCCAATATAGTCGCAGAATACATGAATGATAAATCTCGCAACTGCATATTGATGGAGAAGCATGGGGCTTTAGCTGTTGGGAAAACGATGCTCAATGCTTTCGATAGAATGGAATTACTTGAAAGAATGGCTGTTATGAATATTGTATCAAAGCAGATTCCAAACAGTGAAGAATTGACTGATGAACAATTAGAAGCAATAAGAAATATGAGATAGTTGTTAACATCGCAATTATATCCAAACACTCCTTTGAAAGATCGAGTGTTTTTTTATCTTCACAAGTTTTTAACCTGCTGTAAAAGATTTTTTGGTATATTCCTTTATAGGGTATATAATGAGTATAGTAATTAAATTAAAAGTCAGGAGGCTAACTTATGCTAGGAGCTATTATTGGAGATATCGTAGGTTCAAGATTTGAGTGGAATAATTACAAAGGTAAGGACTTCGATTTCTTTGGTTCAGATTGTAGGTTTACAGATGATACTGTAATGAGTCTTGCAGTATGTGATGCCTATTTGAAAGGTTTTCAATACGAATACAACGGACATAAAATCTTAGTTGATTGCATGCAAGATTTGGGACGTCGCTATCCTGACCGTGGTTATGGAGGTCACTTCAAACAATGGCTGGAGGATGAGAATCCAAAACCTTATGGAAGTTATGGTAATGGTGCAGCTATGAGAATAAGTGCCTGTGGTTTTGCTTCAAAAACAATTGAAGAAGTCAAACATATGTCTATGATAGTTACTGAAGTCAGTCACAATCACCCAGAATCTTATAAAGGAGCTGAAGCTACTGCTGCTGCAATATACCTCGCAAGAACAGGAAATGCTAAGGAAGACATAGAAAAATATATTGTAGATAATTATTATCCATTGAATTTTAATTTAGATGAGATAAGAACAGATTATGAATTTGATGTTTCCTGTCAAGGTTCTGTACCTCAGGCCTTGGAGGCATTTTTTGAATCATCTAGTTTTGAAGATGCAATTCGCAATGCCATATCGATTGGTGGAGATAGCGATACAATTGGTGCCATAACTGGTGGAATTGCTGAAGCCTTCTATGGTATCGACAAAGAGCTCAGAGATAATGCTAAGAAATATCTAGATAAACATCTTTTAAACATTCTCACAAAATTTGAAACTAGATATGGAGCAAAGCTGGCATAAAAAAAATACTGCTCAATGTTATTGAAATTGAGCAGTAAGCGTTATGAAAAATCTGTAAAAACTATTAAATGTTTTTATTATTTTATTTTGTTTAATTCCTATTTTCAAGGTGGGTATTTAATAATTTCTTTTTTTTATACCTTATCCTTGCAAATAAATAATTTTTTAATAAAAATTCTTTATTTATGTAATATTTAGATTTACAATGTTCGAATTAAATATAGGAAAAATTATGAAAAAAAAATTATTTACAATAACATGTTTGATTATGTTAATTAGTTGTTCAACTATTTTTGGTCGTAGCTTAATCAATATCATTTATGATGGACAGGGGAATAAAATCTCATTGTATGATGATCACACTTGGAGCATGAATCAAGATAGTTTTAATTCTGCAATTGATTTGTCTGAAATTGAAGGAAATTTCATCCTCAAAAATGATGGTATGGAAGATTTTATAAAAATAGGATTGATTGAAGATGGTATTTATCCTGGATCAGATGATTGGATTGAATCTCTTGGAATGATTGGACTTGTCATGAATCTTTATTCAGCTGAAGACCTTTTGGGGGAAGATGAGTTCTCTATTAAATTTGAAAATAATCAACTATCAGTGATTACTCAAGATACTGATTCTGGTAGTTTTTGTTTGAATAGAATCGATCCAAATTCAGATGAGATTGGGTATTACATTCAAGATAATGATTTGTTTATTAAAGGAGATTTTGGAGAATTAATAGAATTAGGTACATTTAAAGATTCAAACACATTGGATGTTGATTACAATTCCTTTATGGGAGATGAAGATTCAGCTTTATTATTGTATGATAAATATTCAAAAATTACTTTAGAAAAAGAATAATTATTTAATAAGGGAAACTAATTAAGTTATTTTTGTAAAAAAATACTCTTTAATTCTTTTTCCCACATCATCAACTTCTTCTCATCATCATACCAGTACTCACTGAGAAGAGGTATGATGTCAAATTCAACAACTTCCTTTATCCATTCAAGACTGCATTCCTCTTCAGTTATAAAATAGCTGTGGCCTATGCAGAAATCATCTCCAAGCTTTGGATCATTTTCTATCTCAAAGTTTAGATCTTTGATCTTATCAATTAACTTATCAAATGTTCTATCGTTGATTCTTTTTTGATATTTCCTGAACCCATCGCTATCGAAGCTTGGATACATTTCAAAGAAACTGAATCGTCTTCTGAGAGTGCAATCAATTTTAGCCAAATTTCTTTCAGCTGTATTCATCATTCCAATTATGTATAGATTTTTAGGAACTGAGAAAGGCATCCCACTGTAAGCAAGTGTTATTGTGGTACCTCTGTATGCTTTTTCCATAAGCATGCAGACCTCACCAAATATCTTTCTGAGATTACCTCGATTGATTTCATCAATAATGAAGAAGTAAGGCTCGTTTGGATTGTTGCATGCTTTCTGACAGAAACGATAGAATATGCCTTTTGTAAGTTCCATCTCACTATCATCTGGATTCATCTTGAGAATGAAGTTGTCATAACTGTAATTCTGGTGGAACTGAACAAACTCAATATGATCCTCATCTTTCTTGCCTATCATGGTGTAAGCCAATCTTTTGGATGCAAAAGTCTTTCCTACACCAGCTGCCCCCTCAAGAATTATATTCTGCTTGTGTTTTACAAGAGATAGAAGGGTATTTAGCCTATCTGAACTCATGTAAACTTCATCCAAGAAGTCCTTCTTGCTATAAAGAGCTATGCCATTTGTTTCTTTTATAGGATTTGTTTCTCTTATTAAATCCAAAAGACTATCATACTCACTGTGCTTCAGAGAGAAAAAACTTCCTAAAGGATTCATGAAGAATTCCATCTCTCTCAATTCAGGATTGCTCTTCAAAGATATGTAATCAATTGGATTGTCGAGATTCTCCACTTTCTTGAAATAGAGGTATCTATCGTCTGTAGCTCTTGTGATCTCTGCAATTGCAACAATCTGTTTGGAAGGAGAGGTTTCAAAACAGAGAACAATATCTCCTGTTTTTGCATCAAGAAGATTTTGAAATATACGTCTTTTCTTACCATTCTCGTTGTACAGAGAGAGCTTTTTCTCTTCATCAACTCTCATACTATCGAAAGACCAGAATATAGGATTCGCATTGAGAATCCAGAAAGAAGGATCTTTTATATTGTATTCAAATAACATGTTCAAACTCATATCAAAATAAGGAGTCAATATAAGGTCCTGAAATAAAGCCAAATCGTCTTCAAATATTCTCACAAAAGTGGACTTTATGTTTGGAGTCCACCATTTTTTCTTGCTGCTGTAAGTTTTTGATGAACCTGCTGTGGCAATATTTATGAAATCTCTGACGTACCAGTTTCCTGCTTTTTTCAAATATTTAATAGAATTATTTGAAGAGAACTGCCCCAAAAGTTTTACTTTACCATCTGTACATAGGTAAAAATAATCACCTTTTTTAGCAGCCAATGTGAAGTTATCACCCTGTGAGATTGCAGATGTGCCAATTGCTTTTAAGGTTGAATCAACACAGACTTTTTTCTTATATATCAAATCTTCTATCTCTTGTTCAGTAAAATCATCAAGTGAGAGATTTATCTTCCATATTGATGGATTCATATTTTCGAATAGGTCTATTTTTGACAAATCAAATCTATCTAAAGCCAAACTTAAATTCTTCTTGAGTCTGCAGATATAACTTCTGTTGTTGCCTTTAGGAGCAGCAACCTGAGTGTATATAATATTCAACAGTATCTGTATATCATCAGTTTGTGGATTGATATTCAGATCAAGCTTTTCGGCTATATGACGAGCAAGATATCCTGACTCTGAAATATAATATACCTCACTCTCTCCATACTTAACAGATAACTCATAACAGCTTACATCTCTTCCATAGTCCTTGATTCTTTTCATAATCTTCAATGCACTTTCATTGAAAATGTATGGATTGCATAGCAATTCATACCACTGCTCCATTGATAGAGGTTTGAAATTGGCTATGGTATTGTCTTCTTTATATGTGCAGTAGATGTAATATCCAACATCAATTGTCAGTGTCATCAGGTTATCATCAAGATAGCAATCAGGAGTCTGCACAGACTTCAACAGTTCTTTGAGTTCTTGATCTTTAACTATGCTCTCATGTATCTCATCATAGAAAGCAAAGCAATCTATGAAATTCTTGGGATTGTTTGATTTTTGGGGAATGAATGTGCTCTCAAGTTTATCTGCAACTGTTTTGGCAACAGAGTATTTGTAGATGTAATACTTTTCAGGATACCTGAGCCATAAATAAATACTGATTGCATTGGTGCTCTGAAAATCCTCCATCCATGTTCCATCATCATATCTCTCCCGCAGCTTTATTGAGTTTCTTTGGAAGAAAGAAATCCTTTTAGACAGAGCAATTGACTCATCAAAGAGATTTACAAACATGCTCTTTGTTTCATCTGGTGCAACTTTAGCAAAGTTGATGATCATGCCAGCAGAAAAGTTATGCATTGAAAAGAGCAGAGTACCACATCTGTCCAAGGATTTTTTTAACATTGTTGCAAAATCCTCTGCATCAATATCCCAGTTGTCTTGGAAATGTTTGATTGCTTCCCATTTGAAGTGTTCCTCTTTCCAAATTCGGGAGACAAAGACTTTTTTGTAATCATCTATAATTTTGTTAAGTATATTTGTGTTAATCATTGTTCGTCTCCCCTCTAAGATAAAATCTTGATTGATTATACTTAAAACAATAAAAAAGAAACAGATAATAAAGCTTCGTCTATTTGTACTATATAAAACAATACATGTTGTATCATGTGTACATTAATTTGATTTTATGGTTAAAAGTTTAGTTATATAAGACAATAAAGATATATTTATTGTGGTATTATGTTAGTATATATACATATAAGGCTTAACAAAAAATAGTTAAAATATAATGCAAATTGGTTGTTTTATGCTATAATTTAGTTAGTTATAAAAGAGGAGACCCTAAAAATTGAATGCAACACGAAAGAGATTCGTAAGGCAGTTTCTTACGATTGCGCTTCCTTTATTGTGCTTATGGATGTTATTTGTTGTTAGAAATTGTAGGTTAGAAAAGGAGCAATTTGTAGCGCAGGCAATAAATGAGAATGTGGTCTGTAGTGATAACACAACTTATTTGGTAAGTAATTATGTGAATAAGATAATTGAGAGCATAAAAGTTTTAAGAGATAGTGAGGAGATATATGAGTTCATCAACAGCCGTGAGGATTCAACTGAAAATGAAGTGATAGACCTGTTTATCAAAACACTCAATAATAAAAGTAATTATAAAAGCATAAGTTTTATAGATACTGATGGCTTTGAAGTGATGAATGTTTTAAAATACAATGAATCATACGCTGCCAAGCCACAGGAATATTTTAGAAATATAAAAGACAATGTACTTTATAACGAACTCATTAATTCTGAAGATAATACAGAGGTATTTCTATCTTCTTTAAATATTAAAAGAGTCAAGAATAACATGAGAGAAAGTGAATTAGATACAACCTTATCTTTTTTAATTCCTGTGTATGATTCTACAGATACGTTGGCGGGTATGATTTCAATTGATTATAGTGGAAATGATTTACTGTCAATTGCAAATAATTATTCTACTTTTGAGAGAAACAGCAATTCTTTTTTATCTATATACAGTAAAGAAGGGAATGGAGATTATGCCTTCAAAGAGGGATTCAATCTCAATCAAGTGGATGATGATTCTTCCATTGTTAAATCTATATCAAATAGTTTGCTGCCTCATATTACAGAAGAATCAGGAACAATCATTGATGGGAATTCTTTGACAGAATATTTTGATGTATTATCAGGACTCAAAGATTCTAATTTGTTCAATGGTGATAAATTGATAATGTCTCATGCTTACAATCTGAGACAAATCTACTCCATCGAGAAAGTTCTATCACAATTGTTCACTACAGTGTACTTCATATATTTGCTTGTTATTATTGTTGCTGCTTATATTCTTTCTTATTATATAAATAAATCTCGAAAGAATGAGGATGAATTGAATGTAGCTCATAGAGTTGCTGATAATACAACGGATTCAGTCATCATAGGAAATATTGATAAAAATATTCAATTTGTGAATAAGTCAATTGAAGAGTCCACAGGTTATAAAGTTGAAGAACTGTGTGGAAAATCCCCAATGATTTTGATCTCTGATTTGAACAGTCCTGAAAAAATTAATACTTTAAAAAAAGAAATTGCTGAAAAATATTCGTGGAATGGTGCAATTTGGAAACAGGATAAAAGAGGCATTTTATATGCATCTAATCTGAATCTTCTTTATATAAATCATAAAAGACCCGGAAACAATTACATTGCATTGTTCTCCAGTTTGACCAACAGTCAGGTAAGAACAAGACAAAATATGATACAGAATTCTCAAAAAGGCTTGATTGAAGAGCTGTTGACTCAAGCTATTGCCAGAGGCAAGAGCAAAAGATACATTCTGCTTTATATAGCCCTCGAGAATTTCAACATTTTAGTTGACCTCTTCACAAAAGAGAATTTGGTCATAATGGATAAATTCATTGATCTACTGATTCCTTTCAAGAGTGAATTTAATGTTATAGCAAAAGCTGGACGTAACAATGTGGTATGCATCTTTGACGCAGATGCTATTGATTGTTCTCTTCAAAGTTATGTGACATCCATATACAAATCAATATCCAAGATAATGTACATAGGTGATAATGAAGTATTCTTCAAATCTAAAATTGGAGTATCAATCTATCCTGATGATACTGATGATTTCTCTCAGTTGTTTGACAATACGGTTATGGCTCTTCAATGGAGCACTACAATCGGTGAGAAGAACGTTGTTTTCTTCAGCCCTGCAATGCGACTCCAACTCAATCGTGAGAAGACAATCGAAAGAAACCTGAGGATGGCTATAGATAAGAAAGAACTGTTCATGGTCTATCAACCACAGGTAGATATCAATTCTGGGAAGGTTGTGGGAATGGAAGCTCTTTTGAGATGGAATTGTGAGGAACTTGGATATGTATCACCTGCTGTATTCATTCCAATTGCAGAGAAAAACCGAATGATGATTGATTTGGGTAAATGGATTCTTGAGAGAACATGCAGTGACCTTGGATATATTCTGAAAAAGCTAGGTGACAGTGATTTAAGATGTGCTATAAATATATCTGTTGTTCAACTTGAGGACACAGATTTCCTTGAAAACTTCTACAATGTTATAGAGAAGAATCATTTGAAATATAGCAATATCGAGATTGAAATAACGGAAAATCTATTTTTGGAGCAGCGTCCAAATACCAGTTCAATTCTTCAAGATATAAAGGACAAGGGAATAACAATTGCTATAGATGATTTTGGGACAGGGTATTCATCACTTTCGTATCTCAACAGGTTACCTGTTGATAAGATCAAGATTGATCGAGGTTTCATCAAGAATTATCCTTCAGCAGATAGTGGGGAGTTAGCTAAGATTCTTGTTAACATGAGTAAAACATTGAACAAAGATGTGCTGACCGAAGGAGCAGAAACTGAAGAGCAAATTCAGTATCTAAAATCGATTGGATGTGAATATATCCAAGGCTATTATTTCAGCAAACCATTGATGATTGATGATTTAATAAGCTATGTAAATAGAGATTGACCCAATAAAAGGCCGCCTCAAGAGGACGGCCTTTTGTATCGCAAGGATCAGTATCAATCGACAATGCCTTTACCATCAAATAGATATAGGTTATCTAATTTCAATGTCTGTCTCAGATATTCAGATAGGTTTCTGTTGAATACTTTAATCTCATAACCAATAGCACTGGCAAATTCTGAAGTTGTTTCATTCACATAAGTTATGGTGAGGTGCCAGTCTCTACCATCATTGACAGAAATAGGAATGAAGTCAGGCGTGAAAGCTGCTTCAAAAAGCTCCAGTATTTCTTTTGCTGTGGTTTTTCCAATAGAAGCTTGGCTTTGATATGATGTGATAGGTTTTTCATAATTGATGCCAGATTTCCATTCACTGTACCAGTATCTGCCTTGATTGTTGATTGTAAGTCTTTGTTCAGTCACTACTGGCATTGGAATTTTTGTGAACAAAAAATCATCACAACTTAGTTGTATCTTTTTAATCTCCATACTTATCTCCTTTTTACATATAGATTAATACTTATCTGTAGTATACTCTAAAGTGCCCGGTTTTCAAAGATTGACACACAACAAATATTTGTTAACTAAAAAAAACTACTAAATAATTTTAAAAGGTATTATAATGCACTAAATGAGTTGTCTATTTGGACTTATTGACTGAATTAGATAGACTAGAATGATAAATTCGAATTTTCTTACTGCATTGGGAAAATACAAAAAAGGAATTAATTTTGTTAAAAAGAGCCAAAACAACAAATGAGATTGAAAAATCTATTGGAAAATATTTTTACATAACTTCTTTAATTGTGTTTGTAGTTTTGATGAGCTTTTTTTTCTATTTTGAAATTCAATCAAGGAATGACGATTTTGACGAATTGAAAGTCAAAGAGTCACGAATAATAGCTATACAGAACGATGAACTTACAAGAGATCTTGCAGATTCTCTTTCTGACTTAAAATATTTACACAATTCTTATTCTAATAACTTATGCAATGGAAGGAATTTCTCTGAAGTTGCACTGAACTGGGCTGAATTTGGAAAACAGAGAAATCTGTATGACCAGATCAGATTTATAGATGAGGATGGAAATGAAAAGATCAGAATAAACAAGGATGAAGATGGTACTTATGTTGTAAGTGAGGACAACCTTCAAAATAAAGCAGACAGAGATTATTTTAAAAAGACTATAGATCTTCCTGATGGTGATTTTTATATATCCTCACTTGATTTGAATATAGAAGATGGGAAAATTGAAATTCCTCAGAAACCAGTTATAAGACTCTCAACACCATTATATTCAGAATCAGGAGATCTTGAAGGAATAATAATAATCAATTATTTAGCTTCCAGTGTTTTGAACTCTTTCAAGATGAAAGCTGCAGGTAACACTGATGAGATGTCTCTTCTGAACAGTGATGGCTACTACTTCTCCACAACAAATTCCAACGATGAGTGGGGATTCATGTATGATGATACTCCAACCAACAATTTTGCTACAAAATTTCCAATTGAATGGAAAGATATAGCAAGAGGGAAGAGTGAGATATATTCAGATAATGGTATATTCTTCTCAACAAGAATCAACCTTGAATATGTATTCATTGGTGGTTCTGATTCAAGCAGAGTCCACATTGAAAAGAAATATTGGTTCATTGTTCTTCATCTAGATCCGGAAATATCGGAGCTTTATTATTCAAAAAATATAGGAACAAAAATGGTTCATATATTGGAAGAGAACCTGTTTGGACTTCTGATAATCATGATTGTCTCTCTTTTGGTTGGTTTTGTTGTTTATTTCAACATCAGATACTACTCCAGAATAAAATACTTCTCTCAGTACGATAGCCTCACCGGAGTGTATAGCAGAGGTTATGGTATGAACCTTGTTGATAAAGTTGCGAAAAACAAAAAGGAATATCCGCTTTCTTTCTGCTTCATTGATATCAACGGACTCAAAGAAGTGAACGATAATTTAGGTCACAAAGAGGGCAGCCTTCTTATAGAACTTGTGGCTGTTGCTGCTAAGTTTGCAACTGATTCAGATGATATTGTTATAAGACTTGGTGGAGATGAATTTTTGATAGTATTCAAAAACAAACGTCAGGATGAGGCAGAAGAAATCTGGAAGCAAATACTAAATGAATACGATAGAATAAATAAAGATGAGAACCTTGATTTCATCATAAGTGTCTCCCATGGTATTCTTGAGATGTTGAATGTTGATGATGCATCAGTAAATGGTATTATAAATTTGGTTGATAAAAAGATGTATGAAGAGAAGATCAAGATAAAGAGATCTTTGACTTCTGTTATAAAATAGTTTGAATTTTAATCATAAGAAAAGCACAGTTTATCTGTGCTTTTATAAATAGTGCCAATTATATCAGTATTATTTAATATTAAGAACTTCTTCTGCAAACTTCTTTGCATTTGCTACATCAGTAGCATCAGGATGGCCAGAGGCTTTCTTGCTAAATGAACCCTTACAATGGAATTCCTTATCACTCAGGTTCAGATTGTAAGTTTTACATAACTTAGCAACACCTTTGTAAGTTGATGAGACAATTGCAGCGGTACTGACGTTATAAATAACACCAATTTTTTTATCATTTGCCTTTAAAAAATCTTTAACAGGAGATGCAATGCCTGCTGCATAAACAGAGTTGCATAAGAATAAGACGTCACATTCTTCAACTAGTCTGTTACTGATTGGTTTTGCTTCAACGCCTGCTACTTCAGCAATTGCTTGAGCGATTTTTTTTGTATGACCGCTTTTTGAAAAGTATCTTATTTCAATCTTCATAATTTTGCTCCTTGTAAAATATAGTATAGTTCAGTGTAAGTCTTAACAGTACATAAAGTAAACACTATCATCATAGATAGTACATATTTGCACCTATTACAGACTTTTTGCATCGTAAGACCTCTCAATTTTTTAAAAAAGGTGAAAATTGTATGCAGAATATGACTTTATAAATTAATATTTTCTGAACTTTTTCATAATTTAATATACTTTTTTGACAATAAAATAATGTGAATTTGATATATTTTTAAATAGATAAAAATTTATTTATATTGCGAACCTCTATGTATCACCTTATACTATTTCAGTGAAATCATAATCTCAGATGGTCTAAATAACTACTTTATATCTAATTATTCCCATGAGTTATGTTTCACAAACAACAAAAGGAAATTAACTATAAGGGGGTAGTATGGGCAACAGAACAGCTCTATACGATGAACATGTCAAGCTTGGAGGTCAACTTGTTGATTTTGCAGGTTTCAGTCTACCGATTCAATATTCTTCTATTTTGAAGGAACATGAGGCTGTAAGAGAAGCAGCGGGATTATTCGATGTATCCCATATGGGAGAGATCTTTATTGAAGGTGAAGCAAGGAAATTCATAAACTATTTGGTCTGCAATGATATTACCTCTTTGAAACCAGGAAGAGTAAGATATTCTCCAATGCTGAATGAAGAAGGCGGCGTTGTAGATGACATCTTGATTTACTGCTTGGATGAGAACAAATTCTTGTTGGT
>Ga0172377_10006297_pt1 | contig 12222 bp, 7 predicted proteins | sample Pumphouse3metaG_FD_119749 | JGI IMG/M metagenome (GOLD analysis project Ga0172377, IMG submission 119749) | Leachate microbial communities from a municipal landfill in Southern Ontario, Canada - Pumphouse #3 metaG | ecosystem: Engineered > Solid waste > Landfill > Unclassified | place: Canada... | reverse complement strand
CTTCCACACTCACTACAAGTCTGGATTCAAGAGATGCGATCTTAACTGCTAAAGCAGACTATGCTAAAAACCTAGATCTAGATGCCGATGGCAAAGCTGATAAGTGGACACTAGATAATGTAAATAGCAAAGTAGATGCACACTACGACACTAAAGCTGGTATAGTAGGTACTGAAGTTAGTGACACAGGTTTCAAAGGTAGAAGCGATAGCGTTCAAGATCAACTTGTAACTGACAAAAAAGCAGCACTCAACAGTGATCTAACAAAAGCTGAAGGTAAAGCAGTAGATGGTACTCTATCACTCATCGATGAAGCAAATGATGCAGCTGAAGCAGCAGGTCTAGCAGCAGATACAGCTAGTGAAAAAACAACTGAGCTAAATGATGCAGAGACTGTATTTGAAGCACTAAATACTGGCTTGGACTATGTTGCAACAGTAACAGCTAATGCAGGTAAAGTATATGTAGATGGAAGCAAACTGATCAAGTATGTAGATGGCACTGATGATGTGACACTTGCTAACAAAGCAGGCGGTACTTGGACACTAACAGAAGATGGCAAAGCTCTAAAAAGCGTAGCAGATCTACTTGCAGCTTATGAGGCAGACAAATCGGCTCAAGACTCACTTACTTCAGCTGAAGCTTCACTAGCAGAAGCCATAGCTGCTGTATATGGTAAAGAAAACGGTGGATACGCTGATGCCAATGAGTCAGGTATAGTTTGGTTCTCTTCAACGACAGTGTCGGGCAAAAATGTATATACTCCAGACTATACTCAAACTGCAACTATCTACAAAACAGCTCAAGATGCTGAAAATGGTGCGGGCGAAGCTCAAGTTTACAAACTAAAACTTGCAGATGTAGTTGCTGGCGATAGTGTTGAGTTTGAGGGTGTAACCTATACATTTAAACCGACTGACGGTGATTTAAGCGATATGAGCAATGTTGCTGCCAAATTACAAGGAGATGCAACTTTTGGTGATGGCTGGACTATCTCAACAGCTGGCGGATTTATTGTATTTACAGCAACATCTAACAGCAACACTGTTGATCCAGATCCATCAGTAGAAAAGAGAGTAGAGGGTACGCTAGCACTAGATGAGGTAACAGAAACTACGGCAAAAGGTGTTGGTGCTGCACAAGTCTTCACTGCTAGCTTTGATGCAGCAGGTGCTTTAATCGGCGATACGCTTGTATTTGGTGACAAAACATTTATGGCAGGAGCTGATCTTACTGGTGATGCACTAGTTGCAGCGGTAGCAACTGATCTTACTGGAGCTAGTGCTGGTGGTACCACTTGGACAGTAACATCTGATGGTGCAGATGACTCTAAAGTATTAAAGTTCACAGCAGGTGGCAATGACGAAGGTTATGCAGATGCAAGTACAGCAGAGGCAGCACTAGTTATCACTCCACGCACAGAAGGCACAATCAAACTAAGTGACAACAGCACAACAACCGAGGGTGTAAAAGCTGGCGAAACACTTGCAGTAAGCAAAGATGCTGCTCTATCAAAAGCAGTAGTAGATGCTAAAGATGCTATCGCTTTATTTGATAAAAAAGTTGCTGAGTTTGAAGATGCTAGAGATATTAAAGCTAAGATCAAAGACTTTGACACTGATCTAGACACTGTAAACAAATGGTTTAGTGACAATGGCTACAAAACAGTAGATCTAACAGACTCTGCTACTGCCAAAACAGCTACAAAAGATAGTGATATATTCTTTATCTCTAAAATGAGTACTGATAAAGATGCAGCGGTTATCAACAGCTTTGGCAAACAAGGCGATGACTACCTAGTAGCAGGAAGCAAGTTTGCTAACCTAAGCATAGTAGATAGCACGCTAGATATCACTAAAGCAAAACTAGGTGGAGATGCAGCTAAGTTTGATGTATTTGCACAACAAAGTGGAGACAACACGATCCTATACTTCGAGACAAATGAAGTTGCAGGTAATGTTGTAGATACTCAAAACTACATCAAAGTAACACTAAATGGTGTAACTGCAGAAGACCTAGCACTAAGCGACGGCTTCATCACTTTAGCGTAAGGCTAAATAACTCTACTGCCATATGGTAGCAACTCCTTCCTCTCCTTGAGGGGGGGGGTCTATAACTACATTTCAGATAACCCTCTATCTCATCAACTTCTTTTCTACTTCTTTCTTAATCATTAAGCATACTCTGATATACTTTAAAGTAGTAAATCTACTATTTCTGCGTAGTTAAAGATTTAAACCACCTATTTAAACTATCCAAACAGCCAATTCATCTTATCTTTTAGATCCGCAAAAGCATCGTGATCAAGATTGTATGGAGAATCTTTAAATATCTCCTTATAAGCCGTAAGTATTATCTTTTTATTGCTATTGGCATTAAGTTCACCTACACATTTAAGCAGCTTTTCTAGGCACTCTCTTTTGTTCTTATCCGCTGAAGCCAGCAGTAGATGCTCCAGATTACCATTTTTTGTACTAGGATCGCAGCAGATGTAGTATTTCGATATAGATCCAACTCCTAAACTCCCAATCATCTTTTCTATCTCATTTTTGGAGTTTTCAAACCCGCCGTAAGTCAGATCATTTTCCTTAAAGTCAGAATCAAAAAAGAACAAAACCTTATCATATTGTCCTGTGTTGATCTTCTGCATAATCAGATTATAACTCTCTGATTTAAAAAAATTTGATTTGTTGTTTAGTGTCTGCACCTCAAACTCGCTAGCCATCCTGCTAAGATATTCTTTGATAAAAATATTTAAAAAAGCTTTATCCTCGCCACCCTCACAAAGAATCAGTTTCTTAGAGGCTACCATCCTCTTAGCTCCAAGTCTTGCTCAATACTATTTTGTAGTTCACTTGAATCATAATAAATTGTTTGTATTCTATTCTCTTTGTTTCTTACAAGGGTATAAAATGATATATCTTCATTTTTATAGTTGTTTTCAATAAAAGCTCTTATGCTCTCTTTAGAGTGTGTAGTTAAAAATACTTGAACACTAAACTTCACTGCCAATTCTTGTATAAGTTCTGTAAACCCAACCAGTAAAGAGTAATGAACTGCCGTTTCAAATTCATCTATACATATTACACCATTTTTACAATATGCAAAAGCTAGAGCAATTTCAAAAATCCTCTGAAGTCCTTCACCATAATTTGTAATATCAAGATTTTCTAAAGAGTTTTCATAATCAACTATAAATCTTTTTATATTTTCATCTACTGATGTAAGCTCAATATATTTTATATCTTTATCAATATTTTTTAAAAAATCAACTATCAACTCTATCGCTGTTTTACCACCATCATCTTTTATTCTTACACTTTTATCATGTGTTTTTAAGACCTCTTCTAAGTTATAGAAATATGGACTTTTTAAAATAGCATTGCATAAGTTTCTTACCTGCTCGTTTTCTCTTTTTAAACCTTGGTATGCAAAAGTGTGAATAATATTATTTAACTCATCTTGTTCTATTTTTGATTGAAGCTTATAAGATGTAATATAGTCATCTTTTTTATCAATATCCTTTGCTTCAAATTTGCTTAAATCTACACTTACATTTGTTGAGTTATATCTAGCACTTATATTTATATCTTTAGTAAAAATCTTATTTAACCAAATAGGACTTAGTTTATCCATTTTATTTTTTAATCTTATTAATTCCAAAAAAGATGCAATATCATTTTGCTTTGTTAAAAGATAAATGGCTTCCAAAAGAGAAGTTTTTCCAGTGTTATTAAATCCAGCAAATATATTTATTCGATTTAAATTTTCAATTTTAAACTTATTTAAAACTCTATATTGTTCAATACTAATAGAACTAAAATGAGAGTTTTTTCCATGCTCAAAGCAAATAGATATGTTACCCTGAATGATATTTAAACTACTCTTTTTTGGAAGAATATTTATAAATGTATTTTTTAAATTCTCAATTTCATCTATATCTTCACTAGATAGCATATCTTTATATACTCTTAGATTTTGAAGACTTTTACCAAGTTCTATTAAAGTTTTTTCGTAGTTTTGCTTATCAATTTCTCCGCTAGCCAATAAACCTCTTGAAACACTTCTGTATTTCTCCATCTCATTTATAGCAAGTTCATTATTTATAAAAATAGATAAATCTCTAATTTCTATCGATTTAGAAATAATGGGCTCTAGTTCTTTATAATCTTTTTCTTCTTCTTTTTCTTCATCCAATAGTGAATCATTATCTACATCTTCTACTTTTGAAATCCAAGAAAAAAGCCTATCTTGATTTATTTTATTTGCTGCTTCATAGTTATAGTCATTCCACTCTAACCAATCTTTTATAGTTGGTCTTTTTATAATCTCTACAAATATAGAGTAACTATCACTTGTAAACTGGTCTCCAAAATCACTTTTTAAATACTCTAGTATTAAAAAATATGCTCTTTGAGAAGTTCTGATTTTTTGTTTGCTAACACCTAAAGAATCACAAAGTTCTTCTTCTTTTTGATAATAGAGATCTGTACGCCAAAACTCTATCAGATAGTCATATATTAATTTTGATTGATTAAGAGCTGACCACTTTTTATTTCCACTAATATGTTTTAATCCCATAATGATAAGATGTTTTTTATTCTCTTCATTTGAGTGTATTTCAAAAGGTACGCTTTTAAAAATAGCCGGATTTAGATTTCCTATATCTAAACCTTTTTCATAATCTTCTTGTAATGCTTTTAAAGCTGTTACTCTTCTATTTCCCTCTAAAACTAAATATTGATTATTTCCTAAATTTCTTACTTGTATAACATCTACATCTAAAAAACCATTTGCTTTAAAACTAGCTATTAAATCTCTTATATTTTCTCTTTTATTTCCTTCTATAAAGCTTCTAGTTCTTTTTTGAATATTTAAATCCAACAAATCTTTTTCATTAATTTTTCTATAATTTTCATTATCTACAAATCTATAGTTATTTGGATCAAGAAATAAGTTTTTTAAGTTGTAACTTCGTTTTTGTGTCTCTATAATCTCTTCACTCACTCTTTTTCCTTTTTAAAATAGTCTAGGATTTTATCTAAAAAGCTCTGATACTTCATTGAAAATATCACTATTTTCTATAATCCAAAAAATAGTTCTTAACATTTTAAAGTCTTCTTATTTGTGCAGTTGAATAATCAGCAAAAATAGACTCTCTGCCATCAATCCAATCTTTTATACACCCTAAAACTTCATGAACTAAATCTCCAAAAATAATACAGTAATCAGGATTTACAATATATACTTTTGTTAATTTGTCTACTTTTATTTTTTCAAGTATCTGTTTTATTTCCAAAATTTGTTTGTAGTTTTTTTCTTTATAAACCAATTGATAAATATTTTTATCTACTTTTTTAACCTCAAGATTGTCTATTTTAATATCAGTTTTAAGAAATAAATTATCATTTAAGTTTATAAAAGAATCCAGCATTTTAAGAGCTTCTATTAGATGAACTATTATTTGAGTTTTTTCATCATCTAGTCTTTCCATAATAAAGCTATTATTTAAAACTTTTTCCATATCTTCAACAAGAAATGATATATCCAAGTTTAAAATCTGAAAATACAAATATCTATTATCATAAATCAAAGGTGCGATAGTATCTTTTTCTAAACTATAAATATCATCTTCGTTATCTTCAAATTCTTCATTATTGATATTTTCTAATTGATATTTTTCTCGTACAGTTAATTTTATATTTCCAATATCTTCATCATCTATCACAATATCATTATTATCAAAATAAACAAAAGCCCCTTCCATAAATAGCTTCATTTGTCCTTTAATTTTTAAAAGATTTTGTGTCATTTCATTTGTTGCAAAACTATACACACTTTCATTTAGCTTTTTATGAGTTTTCTCTTGCCAAATTTCATATGCTATAAAAACAATTGGAATAGAGATTAAGGTTGCAGATATATTTATAAATAAACCTTGAATATTGTCTTTTAAATAAATATCTGAAATATAAAACAAAACAAGCCCTATGCATATAATAAGAAGTTTGGGTAATATTTTTATAGAATATATTTTAAGAGAGCTTAATATTTTGCTTTTTACTACTTTTAAGAATTTATCATAATCACTTACAACGATTTTATATTTTTTTCATAAGATGTTATATCTAAAATATCCTTATGTATTTATTCAAAGTTATAATCTTGTTTTTTGCTATCTTATAGAATTTAATTTTTCTCCAAATTCCCATAGGCTATTATTGCCTAATCTTGACGGTTTCTCAGAGTATTCCTTGCCTATTTTTAAAGCTTTGGCTAAAGAATAGAAATCTGATATTCTCTATTTTTTTATCTTAGGTGATAGGTCGGCATACGATCTTTCCTTAAAGCACCAATAGATAAACTTTTCTTTACCATCTGCTGTGACATAGCCGCCTTTGCCCTTTAGTATGGAATATTTAATAAGCACATCAATGTAACAAAGGGTGTCTAGCACTCTTTTTCTATGGGCGTACTCTCAGGTTTTGACACTATTAAGGAAACTCCCGAGCCTTCGCTTAACCACTGGAAGCAGCTAATATGAACTTCCTTTTCCTCTCTACCGCTTATAGGCTCTACACGATAGTTGGCACCTGTATCAAACACTACGGCTTTTGATTTTATACTTAAATCATCTTCAGCTTCTATAATCATTTTAAATCCATCAGTAGCTTGTTCAGCTTTAAAAAAGACATTCATCCAGTGATCGGATCCATACTCTCTTACCCTCAGCTCAACATCGATATGGCGAAAATCTTTACATATATTGTTTACTTCAATTTTTGCAGACTTATTTGTTTCACTGTTCTCAAATCTATCTTTTATCTTTTCAAATAAAAACTCTTCCCTATGTCCATTTGGCATATTTAGTATAATATCAACACTTGATTCATTGTCATCTTTTAAAAAACCTACTAATATATCAGTATAACCACTATCACTAGGATATAGCCTATAGGAGTATAAGCCTTCAGAAAAGACCTTATTTTTATCTCGGTCATACTTAACTCTTATGTTTATGTTGTAGTTACTTCTCACATTTTTTTGAGACACATTAAGCACTTCTTCTATATAGCTGTTGTAAAAGTACTCTATATTTGAATATTTTTCTATCTCTTTCTCTGTTGGTTTTAAAAGATTATGCAGTGCTTCTTTTTTTTCAATAGGCAGATCACTCAAGAATGCCATTTTTGAGAACAATTTTTTCAACTATATCTTGCATTTTTGATTGAAATGACAAAGTCTCAAAGGTAAAAGAGAACAAGCCAGTTAAAGAACTCGCTTCAGCACTATGACAAGCTCTTTATGAAGTGAGTTTTATAATTAGAGTAGTAAATTAAGAAGATGATGCTTAGTACCTTTGTTTTTTTAACAATAGCTTATTTGGATATCTGTTTTCTGTCGTGCACATTCCCGCGCAGAGCGTGGGAACAAGATGAAAATATCTGTTTTGTACTTTTTTTATATCAAGAATCTTCTTCATAATATTTTTCAGCCATATAAGAATAGTATCCACATAAAGAGTCATCGCTTATTTCTTACCATGCAATATTCATACCACATCTACTACAATTCTTTACTGCACTTTCTTCGCATGCCATACATTTATTCTCAGATAGGATATATGTATGTTTAAAACAAAAAGGACAATCTATTAGTTTAGGTTCTCCACCATCTTTAATATCATACCAAGAATATTTGTACTTATTTGTTAATGAACTCTCAATAAGCGATTCTATATTAAATTCATACTCACATGATTTACATTTAATACTAAAATCTATAACTGTTATTAGTGAAGATAGGCAATTCTCACAATGAAATTCTTTTATAGCTTCTATAGCTATTGAATTTAAAGCTAACTCATCAAGTTTATTCTCGCAATCTTTTTTTTCAGCTTCAAAAACTTCACTTATTTCTATTAACTGTTCCCAAGCTTCTTGCCCTAATTCTTTTTTTGGGTCAAGTTCTAACTCTTTTGAAATAAAATCCCTAATTACTAAAAAACAATTAGATAGCAAGCCTCTTATGCTATCCTCATCATCATTTGAATAATAGTGTTCTATATTATTTCTATATTCATTTATTTTATCAACTCTTTTCCAGTCAGTAGTTATTTTTAAATTTTTGAACAGTTCTTTTATATCTTGAACTTCTACGGTTTTATTACCTTGTGATTTAAAAACAACTGTACCATTCTCATCTAAAATAGGAACTATTTTTTTCTTTATTAATATTTCATCTGTTCCAACTGGACTAAGTTGTGATAATTTTTCTTTAAATAGTAATAAAATACCTGCAAATAAATTTCTAGTACTCGAAATATATCTTCTTTCATCTCCATTTAAAGCTAATTTATAATCTTCTAAACCTATTAATATTGAATCAATTGCATTTTTATATATACTCATAATTTGTATTAATTTTCTATAAAATCTAATATATAAAGAGCCTTTATTTTTTTGTTTAAAGGATCTTTTATATATTTTAGTTCAACTTTTACTTCTTGTTTTATATCTGCCTTTTGCATAAGTTCTATTCTTTTTGCTGGAGATAAAATTTCTGAATTTGCTGTTACTCCTATACCTTCAAATTTAAACAACTTACCTGGTTTAATAAAGTTATAAGTTTCTATAATATGTGTTTCTATTTGAGTATCTTCTATATCTTCAATTACCTCTGTGTGAGAAGTTTTATAATTATAGTAGGTTTATTATAAAGTATAGTTTAGAGTAGTAAACTAAGAAGATAGCGTTTGGTATTTTGATTTTTTAATAGTAGCTTATTTGACTATCTGTTTTCTGTTGTATGCATTCCCACGCAGAACGTGGGGGTGAGATGAAATTAATACTACTTTATATTCATTAATTCATTGGTGAAGTCTTTTAGTCTCTGCATTTTGTCATACCTATAGTTTTTAAAATTATTTCTTGATAGAATGCCAATTTGATCGCATGTATTTTTGCATAGCTTTATTAAATTTTCTTCATTATTGCATATATCTATTATTTTCTTGCAATAATCATCATTTTTATTAGAATTTGGCGGCGGTATTTGCACACCTACATGTCTTCTTATTTTCATAGCTAAGTGGTATTTAAACCCTCTAAATCTATACGGTATCTTCGATTGTTTAAATAGCCTATCAATTTTTACAAGCAAGTAAGTGCTTGTAAAATATGGATATTTATTATTATTTTCAGCAAAAGTATCTTTATTGCTTTTTAATAATTCACCATAATATCTATGAGTGCTGTGGGGTTGCTCTTTAAATATAGCTATATAAGATTTAACTTGCATTGCAAGTGTTACGATATTCGCTTTTGGAACATCGAGCTGTACATACTGTTTGTTTCTCCTCTCATAATAGAGCCTATCCTCCTCTTTTGATGGAATATGATTAAAAAACTCTTCCAGTTCTTTATGAAAAATAGAAAGGGATTCGAATGCCTCTGGCTTGACTTCAGTTTGTCTGTTAGTGGCTCTGATTATAGAGTTGATTATTTCACTGTTATCTGTGCCTATAATTTTTACTGCTATAAAAGCATCGTTGCTAATATGTTGTTTATTAGAATGCAAGATAGTACTTGTTTGACAGCCATTGACAACCTGAAAGTCTTGAATGGTTATCTTGTCACCACTTTTGATAAGCTCTTTAGCAACTATAGTTATACCGTTGTTGAAAAAACCAAAATATCTTTGGTTATTGCTGACTATAGTATCAATTATCTCCTTGTTTACAGAGTTTTCACCTTGATAATCTCTTACATTATCATAAAACAGTACCCTTAAAAGCTTTCCTTCATTATCACTTATTAGTTCAATAAAATCTTTAAGGTACACTATGCCTATATAGGCATCTTTTATATTTTCAGTTGCAGGAAATGTTGTAGATTTTTGCATCTCTATTGTTTTTCTGATTTTTAACTCAACATTTTGATGAAGCTGCATAACTTGTTTTATATCAAAAAATTCTATTTCTATGAAATCAAATATTGATTTAGATTCATATCGTTTTTCAGCTTTATTTTTCTCACTTACTATATTTTTATCATCTTGCCAGCTACCTAATGTTGCATAAAAAAGATTGAGGCTAGGATTTTCACTAAATCTAGAACTATTCTCATATATAAGATTTTTTATTTTTTGCAACTCAATAATTTTATCATTTTTAGGTTTGTCGTTAGTTTCAAAAAAATCATCTATACCGCTAAAGAATGTGAGTATCTCACCAGAATCAAATTTAGCTGAAGTCTTAGACTGAATAAATATAAAATCAACTTTTAAATATTTCGATTTAAACTGTTTTTCTAGCAAATATCTTGCATCATCTAAGGTAGTTACCAAAAAATTATTTATGACTATTGCTACACCATCTAAGCCGAGATCGCCTCCACCGCCAGTGTGAATATCGTCAATGCTAAACTCATCAAGAAAATATCTTTTAATAATCAGATAATTCATCATATGCTCGAAATGCACATCTGGTTTTTTTGTATCAAAATTACCATGCTCGGCTATAAATTTTTTTAAATAGCCTTCTATTATTGGATTTTTCATTACCTGCCTTTAATTTTAAATTACTATACAAGGTATGTTTGATAGAAAAAAACTTCTCTCACTCAACTACTATGCAAACAGAGCATTTGAGTTAGGGATTATACATAAATGAGGAAAGTCTCGTATCTAATCCTCGAAAGTGAAGAAAAACCAGCCAGACACTTGCGTGCCTGACTGAGTAGGGCTTTGCCCCTCCACCCAGCTAGCTTTGGGCGGGGGTATTTAGCTTACGCCAGTGCTACTGCGAAGACACCATCAGTAAAGTTTAGATCTTCTGTAGTTACACCTGTAAGTGTTATGACATCAAAGTTGCCTGCAGTACCTGCTTTTAGGTTACCTGCAGCTGCTTCTTTTTCAAAGTATAGCTCTACGCCAGTAGATGTCTCTAGTGCAAATACCTCTAACTTAGTTGCATCACCACCAAAGATTGTAGCTGCTAGAGTTGATCCCTCGGCAACCTCTACTACTGAGTAGTTAGCAAAGTCAGATGCGAGTAGATAGTCCGCACCATCTTCACCATACTTAGCACCAAAACTATCAATACTATCACCATCACTCAGGTTGCTAAATGTAAAGATATCACTCTTATCAGTAGTGATTAGACCACTTTTGATTAGGTTGTAGTCATTGTCAGTTAGCCAAGTCTCTACTGTTGTCACATCAGCCTCTTTAGCAGCTAGCGTGTCATTTAGATCTCTAGCATCATTAAATAGATCTACTAGATCATTGAAAGCTTTTTGAGCAGCGATAGCATCAGCAAGTGCATCAGCTTTTGGTACGCCAACTGTATCTGGAGCAATTACAGCAACACCTTTTGTGCTTTCTACCACAGTAGCTGTGCTTGGTGCTGTTGCACCACTAGCTACTGTAACAGTTAAATCTCCACTGGTAGCTGCTGCTGTTTGAGCAGTTAGAGTGATTGATTTTGTAGCACCCACTTGAGCAATATCATATATTACGCCACCAATATCAATTGTAGTTCCATTTAGTGCTGTAACTATCTCTGCATCAGTTTTAGCAGCACCAGCATCACCTACAAACAGTTCAGCTGTTCCAATTAAAAGTTTATCACTAGCACTAGCTGTCGTAGCCGCACCAGTAAGATCTATGGTATATACAGCTTTAACGCCAGCTTTACCATTGAAGTCCGCCTCAGTTTTGAAGACTTCTATATCAGCAGCAGTTAGAACTGACATGCCACTAAGTGCATTGATTGCACTGCCTAGGCTATCTACTGCAAATGCACCAGTCTCAAGAAGTACGATCTCCTCTACTGCAGCTTTTACAGCATCTTTTGCTACACCAGCAGCATCAGTTGCAGCTACAAGTGCTTTGTGAGTAGCATATAGATCATCAAGGCGTGCGATAGGAGCAGCACCAGCAGCTTCACCAGCAGCAGTTAGAACCCATTTGCCATCTACTAGATCTGCATACTTAGTAGTAACTGCACCATCTGTAAGCACACCAAACTCAGTACCAACGAAATTGACATTAGTATCAGCAGTACCAACAGTCAAAGAGTTGATAGCACCAAATGCAGTTGATTCTTGTGTATGAGCAGCACCAGCTGTTGTAGCAGCTTCAGCACGATCAGCTAGAGTTGCTTCGCGAGCAGCTAGAGTGTTTAGTAGAGCTGTCATACCAGTAGCAGCTGCGTCAGTT
>Ga0172377_10006296_pt1 | contig 12222 bp, 10 predicted proteins | sample Pumphouse3metaG_FD_119749 | JGI IMG/M metagenome (GOLD analysis project Ga0172377, IMG submission 119749) | Leachate microbial communities from a municipal landfill in Southern Ontario, Canada - Pumphouse #3 metaG | ecosystem: Engineered > Solid waste > Landfill > Unclassified | place: Canada... | reverse complement strand
TCAGGCATAACAAGCTCATGAGGACTCGGTAATACATCATCAACTTTTGTTAAAAGTCCTATCGGCATATTTTTATCCATTTTATTTTTCTTCATAGTATTTCCTCCCTTTTCTCCAATACCCTGCTCCAATAATTCTGATTTTGTTGTTTCTATATGTGAACCTGACCGTTAATATTCTATTTTTCACTTTCCCGACACAAAAATATCTTTCTTCCCTTGAACTGTGTTTTCCGTCTATAAATATTTTCCTGTTTTCGTCGGCAAAAACTTGAGCAGCTAAGATAAAATCAACTTTGTGTTTAGATCTGTTGACTTTTTCTTTTCTTGAGTCCCAAATAAAGCTGCCATTCTCAATATCCATATTCAAAGTTTACCCTATATATGTATTATTGTCAATACTTTTATCCATATGTTTAGACACCAGCAGTTCACTGTTTAAGACCACAGCATATTCACCCCCCTTTGTTATCAGAGGTTAATATACCAAAATGTGTAAACTATGTGCTCGGAATAAAGTGTAAAGGATGTGCCCGGAATATACCTTCATGGCGGGCCGAATGGGACACGAGTCGAACTACGCAAACCCAAACAATACAACTACTTGTGTCACTCCACAAGAAACGCTCTATGGGAATGCTTATATCCCTCGGCCAACCGATCAATACTTCGTTGCCTTACAATAAAGGCATTTTATCAAAAAAGCTGGTAAATGCGAGGTAAAAGCTCGAATTCTCATCGCAAGTTATTTTTCATAACAATTTTATACAGTTAATTTTCAACAACAATATACGATTTAATTCTCGATACATTTTCAACTCTGCTACGCTTAGCATAACCGAATCTATCACAAATAGCTTCAAGTTTCACAGCAAATCTATCCACTTCAACATCAGACATAACAAGCAATTCATTTCTTCTTATCGTAGTATGCCAACTGGTTTCAACATCCAAAGGGCTTTGAGGCCTGTACCCATGAATATTGAAAATTTTGTGATCTACTTTTATAAGCCAACCAGCACCTGCTTCTATAACGGCACCCCAAGAATTATGCATCTCCTGACTAGTGACAAAAATAGCAAAAATACCTTGTTTGGAATAACTTTCCACAAAAAAAGATCTTAAATAATCAAAGATTCCTTCCTCATCTGGTATCCGAGATAATTCATTTTCACAATGTGTATAAATAATGTCTTCCGGAGGCACATTATTAAACTGAAGCATATTATAAACAATATCACATAAATCTTTATCTGCCTCTGTATGACTTATTAAAATTTTACGTTTTTCTGCATCTATAATACGTTTCAATCCTACTATAGGTAATAACGTATTTGTTTCATGCTCGACTATAGCTTTTATATTTTCGAAAGTATCACTATCACCCATTGGCATGTTCTCAATTATTTTTTCGGCAGATTTAACGGCAACTTGACGACGAAAATCGTCAACCTTTTCACGCAAATCTTTTTCATTCTCTTTTTGCTGTAGTAATTTCACCTTCTCTTTACCCTCTTTCTTATAGTCGGCATAAAGCTTACGGATATCGACTATTTGTTCCAATAATTGGTTCCTTACATAATTTATCACAAATTCATAGCGTGGATCATCATTTTTATATCCTTGTCTATTACTAAGAGCCATATCTGGTAATTCAGTTTCTTCAAACAAATCAACGTGAAGCTGTCCAACAACATACACCTCAATCAACCGATTCTTCCCTACAACAGGCAATATATTATATTCACCAAGCTTTTTATTGGCAAACAAAGACAAGAAATTATCGGGAAAATCTTCGTAGGTTGTTTTTCTATCACGAGTAGAGCTATAGGCACCTATCCAGCCAACGATTTTAATTTCGTATTCTTTTTCGTCTCCGTTTTTATTTTTTAAAATAAGTCTTTCAGTCCTCGCCGCTAGGGCATTCATCAAGGGTTTATCTGTTTTTTCAGGAAATTCATTATTAAAAAATCCAGATAATTCTGCATATTCATCACCTAAGGTAATGAGCCCCCCTAGTTGAGATATCATCTCTTTATCAAAATTATCAATTATTAATTCTTCTCCGGATTCTGGAATAATATGTATCCTGAAATTTTCGCTTACCAGTGGAAATATTTTCAACAAATTCTTTTTTATTGAAGTAGCTGTTTTATTAAGTGAATAGCGCGGATTCTCCATAACAACTGCTGTTCCATGAACACCTGTCACCTTGCTAAAAATAATCTGATCTTCCTGTAGTCCCTCAAGAATACCGTCTTTACCAATTTCTCTAGATAAAACAAACCCTGAATGTTCTCCTTCAACTTTTGTTTTAACCAAAACACGCTCGGAAACAGATAAAGCCGAAAGTTTTCCTACACCCTTTCGACCCATCCTACGCCGACCCTTTGAAGTATATGCTTCTTCTTCGGTCTTTCTTGTTTCTTCAGCAACATTGAGATACTTCTTTACTCCATGCCTGTAATCCATGCCAATTCCGTCATCTTCGACAATAATGCAATTGGATCCCTGAATAATATAAACATTGCTTGCATCAGCATCATATGCATTGGATATCAATTCTGCTAAAACATAATATATGTTGGTATAAAGATTAGGGCCCAGAAGGCGCAAAATTTTCGGATCAATTGTCATTTTGTATTCACGTGTTTCACCCGGCATAATAATCCTCCAAATGCTTGATAATGCTTTTTCCTATAATCTCACCCAACTTTACTGGTACAGCATTACCAATATGTCGAGCAATAGGCCTGATTAAAACTTCTTCACCAGATGGGATGAATTTATAACTTTTTGGGAAAGTTTGCAAAAGCGCCCCTTCTCTCAAGGACAGAGCTCGGTTTTGTTCTGGATGACCAAACCGACCGGTTCCATAAGAATAAAACTGGGTTGTTATCGTAGGCGAAGGTTTATCCCACTCCATTCGACCATAAACAGAACTATAAGTTTTTCCCGTTTCTTTTTTATGGCAATTAACTCGCAAATCACTATCCCACTCTTTCCATGATCCACCTGGTTTCGATTTTTTGATTCGTCTATAGTTTAAATCCGAAAGACTGGCACTAATATGTAATGGGTCTTTATTTAATTTTATCCCAGCTTTTATTTTATCTAGATTATATATTGAATCTTTAACGGTTTTATAAGAATCAACTGTGTGTGTGTTCGGGATTATTTTAATCGGCCCAAGCAAAGAAGCCATCAAAACCAAACGAGATCGATTCTGGGGAATCCCATAATCGGGACAGTATATTATATCGCTCGAAATATGATATTTTTGATCTTCTAAAACTTTTATGAAATCGCTATAAACATCATATTTTGTAAGCTGGGGAACATTTTCCATGGACACGATTTCAGGCTTGATTTTACTTATTTTTTCCGAAAAATCATCAAGCAACCGCCATTTATCTGAATTTTTTCTATCGCGAACTTTTAAAGTATGTTTGGAAAATGTTTGGCAAGGGGCGCATCCAACCAATATTTTAATTTCACTCCCACCGAATAGCTTCTTTAATTCAATACTAGTTATCTCTGCCACACTTTTATTAATAAAAGGCGCATTATTAGCTTCGTAAGCATATTTACAACTTTCATCTAAATCAATACCAGCAACGACATTTATCCCTGCTTTTTTTAAACCGTAGGATAAACCGCCTATTCCACAAAATAAATCCACAGCTTTACAGTTAATACTCATATATATGTCCTCAGAATCATCAATAGAATACTTTCCTTATACTCAGTTGCTAAGTTAAAGTCATCAATGATGACCTTTTATATACCGTGCGCTACCTCACCAGCTCGCCTCGAAAGGCTTTGGCTAAAATTGATTGTTCAAGCTTATCTGTATATTTTTTTGCATTTATATATCTATGTTCAATCTTTTCTGCATGCTCAAATAATGTTTTAATACGTATAACAATTTCTTTTTGTTCTTCAATGGGAGGTATTGGTACTTGTACACTTTTTATATCATTAAGTCCTAGGCCAACTTTGGTAGCACCCCGTTGTGCCTCTTGAAATTGAGCTTGCCCTTCATTTGAAGAAAGATACCATGCAAGATAGAAATGGTTTACGTCTTTTTTGGGACGAGCTAACGAAACATGCTGATTTATGTAAGCTTCCTCAAACCCTTCAGGAACAACTCCAATCATGCCAACATCAGCAGTTATTGAAATTAATATATCGTTAGACTGAACCCGAGTTCTTATCCCTTCTGTTTTTTTAGGGAGATCAACATATTGTTTCTTTGCAAGATCTAGCTTTATCGAAAAATGATTTAAATTTCCCATACGCAAAAAGAGAACCCCTGATTTGGAATAGTACTTAGCCCATCCCCGAGAACCACTTGTCACAAATGAGAATAATTCTCCAGACTGCTTTTTAACCCACTTTGGTGAATCTTTTTCTTTTCGCCAATCTTTAGTCAATTCTCCAGAGAATGCCGAAGCAAGGATGGATTGACGGAAGCGTTTTAGGATTAATGGGATTTTATCAAGTCGTGATTGAGCGTCTTTAAGCTTTGCGAGGAGTGAATCTAGTTTGTCGGCAATCTTTGCCTGACAATCTTGAGGTGGAATTATTAAATCAATATTCTTTGCACCTTTATCCGTTAAGGCAATTTGCGTTGAGCCTGACGCATATTCATCGCGTTGTTTTAAGAATAAATCCGATGATAAATAATGATAAAACAACTTTGTATTGTAACTGCTCTCTATGGGACGAAAATGTAAAAATCCTGTTGAAAATAAACTGCCATCAAGTTTTTCATCAATCAATAACGCCTTTTTCGTACCCTGCATCCTAGCCTGTATAACATCATACTTGAGAACTAAACGATTAGCTCGAGCAGGTTTATTTGCGAACGAATAATTCCCTTCAGGTGATACAGAGTTGTCATTCACCACACCTGTAGAAAAATAGGGCTTTTTTCCTTCATATTCAGAAACTCCGGTTTTAACAATCGGGGTATGCTTAACCAATTTTTTCACATCCCATCCATCGGGCAATTTATTCTCCATTTGTATCCAACTCCGCTACTATTTCTTTAAGGCTATCCACAACAGCTTCAAGCTCAGTTATTGCTTCACTTGCTAACACATCAGGCTCCGGCAAATCGTCCGGGTCGTCCAAAGATTCGTCTTTAATCCATGTTATATCTAATTTGTATCCACGTTCTTTTACGTCTGCGATATGAAAACATTTAAATCTGCCGTCATCCCCTAAGTCTTTTCTTTTGCTTCTGCCATCAGGATTGCGACCGTAACATTTTTCAAATTCTTCAAAATGTTTTGGAGTGAGGGGTCTATCTTTCTTCGTAATACCCGGCACATTCGATCTGGCGTCATAAATCCATACATTTTCAGTAGACATGCCTTTTTGAAAAAAGATGACATTTGCTTTTACTCCCTGACTATATGGCGTAAAGGTCCCTCGAGGCAACCTGAGCACCGTATGCAGATTGCAATCCTGCATGAGTATCTCTAGCACTTCTCCTGCCTTATCCTCAAACAAACAATTATCCGGCAATACCATTGCGGCACGTCCGCCAGGTTTCAAGGTGCTGACGACATGCTGAATGAAGTTAAGCTGTTTGTTGCTTGTCTCAATCGTAAAGTCATCACGCGTCGGCGCTTGATTAGCTCCCTTAGTACCAAAAGGTGGATTTGTCAAAATACAGTCAAAACGAATACTCTTAAGAGGCTCATATATCGAATCGCCAAGTTCAATATTTCCATGAATGCCATGAAGATACAGATTCATCAGCGCCATTCTGCGAGGGCGTGCGACCAGTTCAGTAGCATAGTAGGTATTATTCATAATACGTTTTGCGTCTTTTCTCTCAAGCGTTCCATCGGAGACTTCCATTAACCACTCAAACGCGCTTACCAAAAATCCACCTGTCCCCGAAGCTGGATCGCAGATGGTATAATCTTTTTTCTCCCGAGGATCCGGCTTCATACATCTAACAATCGATTGAATAAGCACGCGCGGAGTAAAAAATTGCCCTGCACCTTTTTTGCCTTCGGCCGCTGATTTCTCGAGCAAGCCTTCATAGGCCGCGGCTTTCACATCCACATTAAGGGACGTCCATTCAATTTCATCAATTAAGTTAATAAGTCGCTTTAAATTGACCGGGTTAGCAAATCGTGACATTGCGCCTGAATAAATATCACCAAGCACACCTTTTTCTTTTCCCAAACCTCGAAGTACATCAACGTAAAAATCTGTTAAGTCAGTCCCTGACTGACCCCGCAATTTATCCCACGCGTATTGAGGAGGTATCTCCGCACCTTTTTCTTCTGCCATCTTAAGAAAGAGCAAATAAGTAATTTGCTCAATATAATCGCCGTAATCTATGCCATCATGGCGAAGCGTATGACAAAATCCCCATAATTTATTTACTACATCACTCATATAAGCACCGCCTCATTTATCTCTTGAATCAACATATCAAGTTCTCCGTTAAATATTTGGTTAATCTTTGAATAATTACCGCCTTCACGCGTAAACATCATTAAATCAAAATCTTCTTTTTCCATTAATATGTTTTCTACAAGATGTCCTTCTATTAAAGCAAGCCATTTCTCCTGTTCTTCGGTGAATTTATGGCGTGAACGAATTTTCTGAAACGCTCTCTTTATTCGTGATTCTGCGGTCAACAAATCTTCGCCTTGCGCGGCATGCTTAATAATTGAAATGATGTCTGCCAGCTTTTTATCATACGCATCACGGAGATTCTTTTCAGTAAATTTATCTTCCAAGTCATTGGGATAAATTGACAACTTTCCGCGCAAATCCTCCAGCTCATTGGTATGAAATTCTTTTGGCCGGTTAAGTAAAATTTCTAAAGCTTCAATATGTTCAGGGTTATCCTTCACAAATTGTTCAAATTCTTTTATATAATCAGTAGGCCGTAATTCACTGCCATCTTTAGCCCGAAAGACGCGTTCGGATGTTACGGTATCCTCAGCACCATCAGCGATAATAAACGTCTTTCTGGCTCTTTTGTAGTTATCGCATATATCAAAAAATGCTTCCTTTTGTAATATCCGCATTGTATTCGCCCAATCATTTTCCAACATTTGGGGTAAATCTCGAGCAAAATCAGCAATATCAATCCCTTCCAAAATAAAATTAAAACTTTGCCTGCTCTCATGGGTAATAACTTTTGAAATACGCTGAAGCCGCTTACTTAAAATTTTAACATTGTAACTTCGATCCACATTATTTTTTATATCGTTTACAATCTCTCGTATTTTCTTCGTTGGCTTTGCGGGTGCCTCAGCCGTAATACCTGTAATCTTTCTGAAATATTCTAAAAGGGTTCCATTAAAACAATCAAAGACAGTGAAGCGATCCTTATTAATTTCATCGCACAAACGCGTTCCGCGTCCCATCATCTGTTCAAACAAAATACGTGATTTCACAGGGCGCAAGAAAACAATATTTTCTATCTTGGGAACATCAACGCCGGTTGAAAGCATATCAACCGTTACCACAATGCCCGGATTTTGGCGATTTCTGAATTCTCTGATTCTTTGGAGAGGGCGGTCAACAGTCGGACTGCCGGTTATTTTTTGCACAAACGCGTCCCCGCGATTAAATTCATCGCGTAATATTTCAACTAGCTGATCACAATGGGATCTATGAGGAAGGTCATTATGCGCAAATATTAATGTTTTAGGAAAATGTCCTTTGTCTTTTTCCTGAGCGTCTAAATATCGTTTGATTTCCTGCACAACGCTTCTGTTTCGTGCAGGGGCAGTCCAATCATTTTCATTAGCAGTCGCTGAAAGTTCTCGCTCATCTTCTAATATATCAAAGGTCAACTGCCCAGTTTCTGTATCCTTTACACCAACTTCTTCACCTTCGTTAAGAAAGACCCCATTGATCGTAATTTCTGAATTTATTTTAATGGCGTCATAATCAACAAGATATCCTTCTCTAACCGCACGCTCATAATCGTACCTATAAGCGATATGCTTAAAAAAGGCTGTTGTATGTGCGGCAGGAGTTGCCGTAAGCCCGACTTTAATAGCATCGAAATGCGTTAAAACTTCACGCCATTTGCTTTCTTCCGATGAAGTGTAACCCCGATGACACTCATCAGCAATAATCAAATCAAAAGCGTGAATAGGTATGTTAATTTTATCAGCGTCGTCATCTTCTCGTGTATCAAACATTCCTTCTTTACCAAAAAGATTGATTCGCATTCTTTGAATAGTACACACATACACAAAGGAATCTCTGTCTTTTGGATCTGTTAAATATTCATTCGGCAATACTTTTGGATTAAATGAATCGTTCTCATCAAAATCTTCGCGCTTAAATTTCTGACTATACACTTCATAGATTTTATCAAATTTAAGACCCGGCTCTGGCTCAAAGCTTGCTAATGCGGATACTGCCTGCGCCGCAAGAGCTTTTCGATCGACAAGAAAAAGAATACGTTTCGCATAACCTGATTTCATCATGCGATAGATAAGATTTGCTGTTGTGAAAGTTTTACCCGTACCTGTTGCCATAGCAACAAGCATTTTACGTCGCCTATCTATAACCGCTTTTTCAATTGCCGAGATAGCTTCAATTTGATAGTTCCGCAAATAGTTATTATCAATATCATTCTGTGATATCCACGCACTAGCACTAACTTCATCTCTTTTAAGTAGCTCCTGCAATGCCTGCGGAGTAAAAAACTGCGCGATTTCTCGTGATCGATTCAAGGGATGCCGTACATCTTGATACCAAATTACTTTTCCATTGGTTGAAAAACAAAACGGCACTTTATGTTCATTAAACGAAAAAGGACTGTTTTGGTAATCTCTTGAATAACGCTGTGCCTGCTGAAGCACATTCTGGGGATTCACTGCAACTTTCTTGCCTTCAACAACGGCTATGGGTTTGCCCTCACAAAACAACACATAATCAGCAGGTCCTGACGCTGTTGGATATTCTTCAACAACCTCATTAAAATAAGAAACACCTTCTTTATATGCCACAATCTTTTTCCATCCGCTCTGCTTTAGAGCTTCATCAATATATTTCTTTCGTGTCTGTGCTTCGTTGATTTGCATAGTTACACCAAATATCCTTTATCAGAAAAACTAAAATATTCGTTATCCCCGATGATAAGATGATCCATAATTTTGACATCCATAACACGCCCTGCATTACATAATTCATTCGTAAATTGTTTGTCGTGTTTGCTTGGTTCTATTATGCCGCTCGGATGATTATGCGCACAGATAATTGATACAGCGAATTTCTGCAATGCACTATGAATAATCTCTCGAACAATTGGTATGGCATGATTGACCGTGCCAATTGCGGCATCTTCGATATCAATGATTCTATTATTGCTATCAAGATGAACAACCTTGAAAACTTCGGTCTTAAAGTCTCTGATCTGTGGCATGAGAATATCCACAACATCTTTAGCTGATTTAATTTTTTGTTTACCAACACTTGTTTCATCCTCACGAAACCGTCTGCCTATCTCAAGTGCCGCTTGGATATGAGCAACCTTCGCACTTCCAAGACCTTTGAAATCTTTCCAGTCACGTGCATCTGTCTGTATCATATTTCTAAACGTGCCGAATTTCTTTAACACATCACGAGCAAGATCAATTGCACTGACTCCGGGCGTGCCTGTACGCAAAAGAATCGCCAAAAGCTCAGAATTACTCAAACTCCTCGCACCTTTCTTTAATAACTTTTCCCTTGGTCGGTCATCTGCCGGCCAAGCGCTTATTCCTGATAGTTTTTTACATTTTGTTTTTGCCATTACTTCGTTTCTTTTGTAACGTTTTAGTTTTAACCGGTTTTTTATTAATTTGCGACTCCACCAGAAAACGCTCACGTTTTAACTCTTTGACAAGCTCGTCTTCCGTTGGCAAATATAACTTATACCTCGAGGCAAATATCTGTTTGTTGTCTTTAGGCAACGTGTACCTGACAACAGCGTCTTTTTTATCTTCACACAAAATAAGTCCGACTGTTGGATTGTCATCTTTCTGCTTCATGGATCGGTCGTAATAGTTTACATACATTTGCATTTGACCAATATCCTGATGAACAAGTTTGCCAATTTTAAGGTCAATCAAAACAAAGCATTTTAAAATAGTGTTGTAAAAAACCAGATCAACATAAAAATGATCGCCATCCAATGTAATGCGTTTCTGTCTGCCTACAAATGTAAATCCTTTTCCAAGCTCAAGCAAAAACTTGGAAAGGTTATCAATAAGCGCCTGTTCCAGCTTACTCTCGTATAATTTTGAGTGAGGAGATAATCCGGTAAATTCTAAAACATAAGGATCTTTTATCATATCTTCATATGTTGCCAGCTCTTGTCCTTTGCGAGCCAGCCTCATAAGACCTTTTTTATCTTTGCTTAAAGCAAGCCGCTCATAAAGAAGCGTTCCTTTTTGTCGTTCAAGTTCGCGAGCTGACCAATTATTAGCGACGCACTCCGCTTCATAAAACTTCCTTCCTTCAGGCTTATCAACCCGCATTAAAGTACGATAATGCGTCCAGCTTAATTCTGAACGCAGTGCGTTCAATTTTGGATATGTGAGATAAAACTGCCTCATATAAAAAAGATTTCGTTCGTCAAAACCTTTGCCAAAATCACCTGACAAACGAACGGAAAGTTTTTCAATGAGTCGCTTTCCATACTCAGCACGCTTTTCCCCTTTCTGTTCTTCTTCGACAATTTCTCTGCCGATATGCCAGTAGGCTAAAACCATCTCCGTATTAACAGCGCGGGCAATATTGTTTCTTGCGTCCTCGATAATTGCGCGGATTCGTTCGTACGCATTTGTTTTATTATTAATTCTCTTTTTGGCGATACTTCGAGAGCTTTTTTGAATGGCTTTTTTTCGTGGCATCTTAGCAATTCCTCCTGCTCTTAATAAATTCTTCCAAATCTTCCGGCTTAATTTTCCACTGCCCGATCTTCACGGCTTTGATTTCTTTTTTGCGTATTAAATCCCGAATCCATTCATCGGTAAGTCCGAGTTTTTCGGCTACTTCAGGCACGGTGAGATACTCTTTTATGTTTTCCATAATTTTTACACCTCGTGGAGTTATTGACTATGTATTACCATATTCAAAACTGTAATAGTCCCTATTTTAGTACTATTAAACCCTATGGTCAAGCAAAATGCTTATAAACACTGCAATTACGATAATGCCGGATTATGCACCGGATTTATAATCCCGCACCTCTGATATATCATTTCCCACGACTAAAGACTCAAAATAATCGACTTTTGCGGAAATTTAATCAATTTCAGCATATTTTGAGGCTGAAATGCTCCAAAATAACTTCATATTATCATTTAAGCTCGTAAATGATAATATGGGATTCCCGTATTATCACTTTCTTACAATATTTGTGATGAAAATGGGCTCCTGATCAATTATCCTCACATCCGTTATAACCACCAAAACACGACAACACGACATTTTTCATGTCGTATGATGTCCGGTTTTTCGGGCTATTTTCGCCTTAAAATTCTGCCAAAAATGCACATAACACACATAAATACAACCATTTACGAAATATCAGACTTTTTGCCATCACCAGACGATAGGACACGACATCGATTTTTTATTTTAAAGTCACTGACAGATTGCGCCTCGCCCGACCCTCGGCAAGCCCCCGCCGTAAGGACCCATCTTTTTATTGCTTCCGGAGTTATATTCAGCTTAAGCTTAACCTCACGTCCATCGGGGGATTTGATTGTCACATACGTCCAGAAGCCCGGCTTCCATTTCTTCTTTTTTCGTTTATATCTGTACCATCCCATAACTCACATCCTTAAGAAATGCGTGCGGGGAAGGGCGTCAAGGAGGTTTACCAAAACAACGCCCCTTATCAGTCGCATTTAACTGATAAAACCTCTGCGATGGAACAGTTAAGCATCGCATACAGTTTCCCCGTATTATTTGTTTTAATCAATAACCGCTTCCTTTTCTTCCACAGGTTGAGGTCGATATCTTTTCATGATCTGGCGAATTTCTTTCTCAAGATCAAAGCTTGAAACCCAGTTGCTTTTGCTTCTGATTTCTTCCTCAACATCAGCCACAGTCGGACGGTTTAACCCGGCGATAACCCTGTCTTTTTCAGCATGAAATACATCATACGCCTCAGTGCCTAAGCTCGGACTAAATGCCGGATATGATTCCAGATCACGCTTTGTCACCGCAGGGT
>Ga0172377_10006295_pt1 | contig 12222 bp, 12 predicted proteins | sample Pumphouse3metaG_FD_119749 | JGI IMG/M metagenome (GOLD analysis project Ga0172377, IMG submission 119749) | Leachate microbial communities from a municipal landfill in Southern Ontario, Canada - Pumphouse #3 metaG | ecosystem: Engineered > Solid waste > Landfill > Unclassified | place: Canada... | reverse complement strand
AGATATTGCAAACTTTTTGTCATCACCAAAAGAAAAATTTATTAAAACAATGATATATGTTGCAGTTAGTAAACCAACAGCAGTTTTAGTCAGAGGGGACCATGATGTTAACGAAATAAAACTGCAAACATTATTAGGTTGTAATGAGTTAGAACTTGCAAGTCCTGACATTATTGAAGAAGTTACCGGCGCAAAGGTAGGTTTTGCAGGACCGATAAATTTAAAAAAACAAATCAAAATATATGCAGATTTTTCAGTACCGAATATTTCTAATGCTGTAGTTGGTGCAAATAAAGATGATAAACACATTAAAAATATAAATTATGGCAGAGATTATAAGGCTGATATTATTGCTGATTTAAAAAAAGTTTCAAAAGGTGATATTTGTCCAAGATGTAAAAAAGAAAAATTACAGTTTTCAAGGGGTATAGAAATAGGTCATGTATTTAAGTTAGGAACAAAATATTCTAAATCAATGAAAACTACATATTTAGATGCACAAGGTAAAGAAAACTTAATGGTAATGGGTTGTTATGGAATAGGAGTAACAAGAATATTAGCAGCAACAATAGAACAGTCTTATGATGAAAACGGTATTGTATGGCCATTTTCATTAGCACCATATAAAGTAAGTATTATTCCTGTTGATTTTAAAAATCAAGAAATTAAAGAAGTTGCAGAAAAGATATATAATGAATTAAAAGAAAATAAAATAGAAGTTTTATTAGATGATAGGGATGAAAGAATTGGTATTAAATTTAAAGATGCAGATTTAATGGGTACTCCTTTTAGAATTACAATAGGGGAAAAGAATTTAAAAGATGGGAATGTAGAATTCAAAGCAAGAAAAGATGACAAGTCAAAAACAGAAATTATAAAAGTTACAAATATTGTAGGCTATATAAAATCAAAAATTCAAGAAAAATTCAAATAATAATAAATTTTTTGGAGAAAGAAAACGAAACAAATATTAGCAACTTTACTTATTTTATCAGTAACTATTACAGGTTGTTCAATGTTTGCTAGTTCTAGACAAACGATTTCTATTATGTCAAATGTACCAGAAACTGAAATATATGTAAATGGCTTATTAGTTGGTCAAGGATTTGCTGTCACAACTAGCGTACAAAGGAACAAAAATGTTCAAATAATGGCAAAGGCAAATGGCTATTACTCTTCATATTATAATATTAATACAGAGATGAGTACGACAGGTATTTTAGATATAATAGGTGGTGTATGTTGGTTGATACCATTTATTGGATTAGCTTTTCCTGGTTCTAAAACTTTAAGCATGAACAATGTAGCAATGAATTTAGTTCCTGATAAAAAATAAATTGATTTTGAAATTATTAAGGGTATTATGTGCAAATATGATGTTGCAATTATTGGTGCGGGTCCAGCCGGATATACTTCTGCTGTCAGATTTGCACAACTTGGTCTAAAAGTTGCTATTATTGAAAAGGATAAATTGGGTGGAACTTGTTTAAATTCAGGTTGTATTCCAACTAAATTTTTATGGCAAGCAGCAAAGACTAAACAAAAAATTCTAAAATCTTTAGAGTACGGTATTAAATCAACAATAGAACCTATAAATTTTCAAGATATTATCAACAGAAAAAACAAAATTGTTGAGAATTTATCTAAGGGTGTACAAAGACTTCTTGAAAGTTATAATATTGAGATTGTTAAAGGAAAAGCTTCTTTTAAATCTTCTAACCGGTTGGTTATAAAAACAGATAATGAAGAATTTGAAATAACTGCAGATAAAATAATAGTTGCAACCGGTTCCATTTCAAAATCTATTCCAAATGTTCAGTTTGACCATATCAAATATATTGACTCTACAGATGCTTTAAATCTAACAGTAATACCCAAAAATATGCTTGTTATTGGCGGCGGAGCAATAGGTATAGAACTTAGTTCAATATTTGCAACTTTTGGTTGTGATATTACTTTAAGAGAAATTTTTCCTCAGCTTTTGCCAAATGAAGATTTAGAACTTGCACAAGAAATTGCAAAAGGTTTATCAAGGCAAGGTATTAAAGTTGAAGTTGGTTGTAGTGATGCTCTGCAAGATGAAAATAAATTTGAAAAGATATTGATAGTTGCAGGAAGACAGGCATCTATAGATGAATTAAATGTTTCAAATATTAATTTGCAAACAGATAAAAGAAATTATCTAGTATCAGATGATTATTCAACAAATATCAAAAATATTTTTGCGATAGGTGATATAACAGGTAAATGTTTTTTGGCATATACAGCAGGGCAAGATGGAATTAATATTGTAGAAAAACTTATCAATCACAAAATAGAAAAATCAAATGACCCAATACCAAAAGTAGTATTTTCTTTTCCACCTGTTGCATCAGTTAAAGATTGTGAATTCGATAATTATCAAAATATTGTATATGGTAAATTTCTGTTTTCTGCTAATGCAAGAGCACAAATTGAATTTGAAAGAACAGGCTGGGTAAAAGTTGCAGTTGATAAAGATAGTGAAAAAATTTTAGGTGTGTGGATTATTGGTGCAAATGCAGATGAATTGATTAATATTGCATCGGTAATGATAAAAGCGAATATGACAGTCTGTGATTTGTCTAAAAATATTTTCTTTCATCCTAGTCTTGCTGAAATGATTTTAGGTGCATGTGAACAGGCATTGAATAAATGCCCGGATTTACCAAAAAGTATTTAATTTTAAAAAAAATATAAGAGGGAAAAGATGCTAAAAGAAACTTTTTTAAACAAAAAACCTAAAGAGTTGAGTGCTAAATTTACTGAATTTGGCGGGTGGAATATGCCGGTTATGTATACCTCAATAATTGAAGAACATAATGCTGTTAGAACAGCAGCAGGCATTTTTGATACTTCTCATATGGGAACATTTATTATTACAGGATCTAATGCAGGTAAATTTTTAGATTTTATAACAATATCTGATATGTCTAAATTGCCTTTATATAAAGCCAGATATTCGATGCTTTTAAATGAAGAAGGTGGAATTAAGGATGATATCATAGTTTATAAATTTGAAGATTATTATATGATGGTTGTAAATGCTGGTAACTTAGATAAAGATTTTAAATGGTTAAATGATAATAAAATTGATAATGTTGAAATAAGCAATATAAGCTCTGAAATTTGTTTAATTGCATTACAAGGTCCAAAAGCAATTGAGATAATGCAAAATATTGTTGAAGAAAATATTCTCTTTATGAAATATTTTACAGGTAAAGATGTTAAGTTTAAAGGATTAAATTCAAAATTTGCAAAAATTGCAAGAACAGGTTATACAGGTGAAGATGGCTTTGAAATTTTTGTTTCAAATAACTGTGCGGAGAAGGTATGGTCTAAGTTACTTGAATTAGGAGCAAAACCTTGTGGTCTTGGGTGTAGAGATACTTTGAGATTAGAAGCATGCATGCCTTTACATGGTCATGAAATTTCTGAAGAAATTACTCCAATAGATGCAGGTTTTGAAAAAACTGTATTTTGGCAAAAAGAGTTTATAGGAAAATCAGTTATAGAAAAAGCCAGAAACAATCCGTTAAAAAAACTTATAGCTTTTTTTTGTGAAGGTTCAATAGCAAGAAATGGTTCAGAACTTTTTTTAAATGACAAAAGAATTGGTTATGTTACAAGTGGAACATTTTCACCGACATTAAAAAAAGCGATAGGCCTTGCTTTAATAGATTATAACACAAACGAAACATCTGAAATTAAAGTAAAAGTTCATAACAATTTAAGAAATATAAAAATCGTTTCAAAACCATTTTACAAAAGAACGAAATGATGAAATTTAGCTTAGTTATAATTTTTATATTTTCTTGCTTTAATTTTTTGTTTGCAGAACAGTTGATAGAAATATCTGTAGAAATTACAGAAATAAATAATAATAAAGCAAAAGAGTATGGCATTAAATGGGTTGATGAAATATCTGCCGGTGAGTTATTGATCGAAAATGCAAGTGGTTCAACAGCTTTTCCATCATTAGTTGATTTTAATGATTGGGTAAGATATACTCCTCTTAGTGCTAAATTAAAATTATTACAAGAAAATGGTTCAGCACAAGTTTTATCAAACCCAAAATTGGTTACTAAGTCAGGATCCAAAGCCAGATTTTTAGTAGGAGGAGAATTCCCTATTTCTGTTTCAGGTGTTTCAGGTGGAACTGTTGAATGGAAAGAATATGGAATTATAACTGAAATTTTGCCAAAAATATTACCGGATAATAAAATAGATCTTTCTATTGAAGCAGAGCTTTCGAGACTCGATTGGTCAAATGCAGTCCAAGGTTTTCCAAATATTGCAAAAAGACAAGCAAAATCAAATGTCATAGTAAAAAATAAACAAACTATAGTAATTGCAGGTTTAATAGAAAATTATAAAGATAAAAGTACTTCAGGGTTACCATTATTGTCGGATATACCAATATTAGGTGTTTTATTTAAAAAAACAAAAACAGTGGAAAATAAAACAAATGTTTTAATATTTGTTACATCAAAAATTATAGAACAATGAAGTATATTATAAATCAATTAAAAAATAATTTTGCTCAAACAACAGTTGAATATATTTTATTTATAGTAATTATGTTTATTGCAAGTTATGGAATGCTTAAACTCTTTTCTTTAGTTTGGAAATATAAATTTAATCTTATTTCTCTTTCAGTTGGAACATTTAATGCAATTTTTTAAAATAATTAACACTAATAGAGGACAATCTTTTTTAGAGGGACTTGTTATTAGCATTATAATAACAATTTTTATGTTTGCAGCAGTACAAGTTTGTATTATGTGTATTGATGATATGTTTTTAAATTTTGCTAGTTTTAGTGCTACTAGAAAAATTTCTGTAAGTAAAAGAAAAGAAATAGAAAATGTGGCTAAAAAATCCGTATCTGATATATTGTCTGTATATAGTTTAAATTCAGCAAGTATAATAAATTATAAAACTACCCATTGGGATGAACCAATATTAGGCAACAAAGTTAAAGATCATAATAATAACAATATAAATAAACATAATGTTAAGATTGGATATGACATGAAAATTATGTTTAGTAAATTATTTAATTCAACAGCATACAGACATCAGTCATCAAGAGCCAGAATGGTAAAATCGCCGGATGAAGAATATTATAATAAGGCATATCCAGATGCAAAAGAATTCCCATCATTTAAATAAATTTTACATTAATAAGAAAGGTCAAGTATTACCATATTTTCTTGTTATGGCTATGATTTTATTACTAAGTTGGGCTATGATGTTAAATATTGCAAAATTACTTAGAGATAGAATGATTTTGCAAAATTCTGTTGACAATGTTGCTTTATCAATAGGAACTTTGCAAGCAAGAACATTAAATTTGCTTGGTGCAACAAATCACCTTATGGCAACAATTTTGTCAACAGCATCATATCCAAAAATTGCTATGTTTCCAACATTTTCTACAGATAGAATTGGTGGTTCTATGATACCTGGACCATTTTGCGATTATAAATGTAGTGGCTGTTCAGGATTTACAATGACAGAAAGTTATACAGGTGTATTAAGAATGAAAAAAGCGATTAATAAAATACAAAAATTTCAAGATACAGTCATAAATATGTATATGATTAATCATTTGGGGATTATTAAAAGTATTGCAGCAGAATATAATACTGTTGTAGTTATACCATCAAGATTTGCAAAGAATCTAAATTCTATAAATATAACTCTAACAGATCCAAAAGTCTTATTAGGAATTAAACGGAATAATAAAGGAATAACTTATTATAAAACTATAAATTATTGTGGTGATTTTAAGGCAAAACATTACCATTTAGTTAATGCAAAGAAATATACACAAGATAAAGTTTCATGGTATATACAAGATAAAGATTTTTATGATAAAAAGTTAATTGCAGTTGGTACAAAACTTTCAACAGCTAAATCAAATGAAAATTATCCATTATTTGCAAATATGGTAGGTATTAAATATCCAACAATGTATGCTGTTAGTGCGGTTGGTATATACAATACAAAAGGGGCAATGTTCCCTGATAAAGAAAGTGATGAAATAGGTCTATCATATATTACCGCAGCAGTTTTATCTCCAATGATAATAAAACAATTAAAAGTTTTTTATGATGCAAGTGAAGCTCTTAGTCTTATACCTGTTGTTGGCCCAATTTTAGGCGGAACGGTGCTTATATCCGGTGGAATTTATGCTGCTGTTGCAGTAGATAAAATTATTTCAGAACCTAATAATAAAAATACACCGATTTATCAATATAATAATGCTGAACTTGGCGGATGGGATGCTCATTTTGTTCCTGTTGTTAATAAAAAATAGCTGATAAAATTTTTTATTTGATTGATAGAATCATTTTCTTTTTATATAATTTAGAAAATAGTTTATTGGGGGCTAAAATGGCAGAATTAAATATTACAGAACAAAATTTCGATCAGGAAGTTTTAAAGTCAAGTATTCCGGTGTTAATTGATTTTTGGGCACCTTGGTGCGGACCATGTAAGATGTTATCTCCAGTTATTGAAGAATTAGCAAAAGATTATGAAGGGAAAGTAAAAATTTGTAAACTCAATACCGATGATAATATGGCTTTGTCTTCAAAATTTCAAATCACATCTATACCATGTTTGATTATTTTTAAAGGTGGTAAACCTATACATAAAATTGTTGGGTTTAGACCTAAAAATGATATAAAAAAGGAGATAGATAATGTTATTTAAAAAAATATTATTATTTTTAGTAGTATGTATTTGTTTTACTACTTTTTCATTTGCAGCTTCTGCTCCAGATTTTACATTACAAGATTTAAACGGACAACAAGTTTCGTTGTCTGATTATAAAGGTAAAGTTATATTTATAGATTTTTGGGCAACTTGGTGTCCTCCTTGCAGACAATCCATACCATCTGTTGAAAAATTATATGATGAATATAAAGACAATGGAAGTTTTGTAATTTTAGGTATCAATTTAAATGAAGAAAAATCAACTATTTTAAAATTCATGGAAAAACAAAAAATAAATTATAAGGTTTTGATGAGTGATAAGAAAGTTGTATCAAATTATAAAATTAGTGGAATTCCAGCATTTTTCTTAATAGACCAGAATGGTGATATATATAATAAATATGTTGGATATTCACCAGCCAATGAAAATAAATGGAAAGAAGATATAAAAAAATTAATAAATTAAAAAAGAGACTATTTTATGATATATGATGTAATTATTATTGGCGGAGGACCTGCAGGTTTATCTGCTGGGATATATTCTTCAAGATCAAGACTTAAAACTTTACTTATTGAGAAAGCTGGTTGTGGTGGACAGATTGCTATTACTGATAATCTTGAAAATTATCCTGGTTTTGAAGAAGGGATTAATGGCTTTGATATTGCTGTTAAAATGGAAAAACAAGCAAAAAATTTCGGTACAGAAATTATTTATGGTGAAGTTTTATCAATAGATACAGAAGAAAATTTAAAAAAAGTTATATTGTCTGACAAAACATATATAACAAAAACAATTATTATTGCCAGCGGAGCTAATTTTAAAAAGTTAAATGTTAAAGGCGAAAAAGAGTTTATTGGCAGAGGTGTTTCATATTGTGCAACTTGTGACGGTCCTTTTTTTAGAAATAAAGAAATTGCAGTTGTTGGAGGAGGAGATTCTTCATTACAAGAAGCTTTATATTTAACAAAATTTGCAAGTAAAGTTAATTTAATACATAGAAGAGATGAATTTAGAGCGGCTAAGATTTTACAGGAAAGAGTTGTAAATGACTTAAAGATTAATGTATTTTTAAATACAACAATTGAAGAAATATATGGCTTAGAAACAATAGAGAAAGTAAAGCTTAAAAATGTTAAATCACAAGAAATTACAGAATTAAATGTAAATGGTGTTTTTATTTTCGTTGGTTGGACCCCAAATACAAATTTTTTAACACAGTCAAAAATATCTTTAAATGAAAATGGATATATTATTACAAATGACAATATGCAGACTTCTATATCTGGAATTTTTGCTTGTGGTGATATTAGAAAAAAACTTTTAAGACAGGTTGTCACTGCAGTGGGTGATGGGGCTACGGCTTCAGTAGCAGCACAGCATTATATAGAAGAAAATATATAATCTAATTTTATTATTGATGTGATATTCTGACACAAAATGTAAAGTTTTAACAATTCTTTGATAATCCGATAAAAAATCTTAAAAATTAATAATAATTAAATAAACTTATACTTTTTTGATATCTTTCTGTTTTGTTATAAAATTTTAAGCTGAAGATAGTAAGGATTTAATATTTATTATATTTACAGTTTCATTATATATAGAAGAATTTTTATTTTCCCTATTAAATATTTGGGGGATAATGATAGAAGCAGAAATTATAATAGAAGTACTGATTGTAATTAAAGTATTCCCATTTATTCCTATGGATAATAAACCACTTATTGATATTTGAGTGATACTGGCAACAATTGTTCCAAACATAGATTTAAATGCAAGCCATTTAGATTTCATATTATCATCTATTATTTCATATACTGCAGATATTTCTGTTAAAGAGGAAGTTCCTTGCCAAAAATTCATTGAAACATATAAAGTAATTAAAAATATAGGATGTCCAGTAAAAGCAAACAGTCCTACAAGTACTCCCATAGATATAAAGAAAATATTTCTATTTATTTGTTTTTCAACTATATAACTAAACTTCTTAATAAAATGTGATGCTAATGACTGGAACATGTTTGCAGCAAAATATATCGGTGCAAGAGCACCAATGGTTAATCCTGTACTAATTAATAATGGTTGTAAAAAGAAACATAAACTTACAAAGAAAATATTATTTATTACAATATTTATAAGCACAATTGATAATGTTTTTTTGTTAGAAGACAATTTTATAATAGGTATAAATAAATTTTTAAAATATGTTTTTATTTTTTTTGATTCTTTTATGATTTTTTTAAGTTCTTTGTCGCTTTTTCGATTTTGTTTATGAGTTTCCTTATATGTAAATATAAAACTTCCAGATAAAACAACTATATCCAATATTGCTGCAATTGTGATTACAATCATTTGATTTGTAAAGAAAGCAATTGTTCCGCCAAGAAGAGATGATACAGACATTATTATCCAGAATAACGCTAAATTTGCACCATAGATTTCCTGAAATGATTCTTTTTCACCAATCTTTTCAAGAGATTTAAAGAGAAAAGGACTGAGACTTACAGATAACCCGGATATTCCTATTGTTGGCAAAATCTGAGAAGCTAATAATAAAATTGGAGATAATCCTGATACAGTAAAACATATAGTTCCTAATGTATGGATAAATAATGATACAACAACTAAAGTTCTCTTTGAAATTTTGTCACCAATTAAACCTGCAATCCCAGAACTAAAAAAACTAATAGGTGCTAATAATGAAAACACTATTGCAATAAATTTTAAGCTATATCCATTTGACTGCATAAAAATAGTTGAAAAAGATGAATATAAATCAAATCCCAACATCAGTTGAATGAAAGGAAAAAATTTGATATTTGATTCCATTTTTTTTAATGTTTTTACATCTAAAATTTTTTTATTATTGCCATGGTATCTGTAAATAAAAGGTTGTTTAAATTTATTTAAATATTGTTTAACAATTTTCTTTACTTTTATAAACCATCCTTTTAAACTTAATGAATTACTAGTTAAAATAATATCAGATAAATCTATTGTTTTTTGATTAATAGAAAACTCAGAATCTTTTATATCGGATTTTCCTAATCCCCAAAAATTTTTATGTATATTTGCCCACTTGTTTATAATTTCAATAATTTCCTTGTCTTTAAAACCGCTGCTTCTTAGTTCTTTTATCCATGTTAATAAAAATTGTTTTTGTTTGTATTTTGATAATCCTAAAACTAATAAACCATCTGAAAGAGCATCAGATGAAGTTTTTATATCCAACAATAACTGTTTATAATGTCCTGTATCAATTTCTTCTGCATTTGGCATTATAACAGCATATTTTATTTTTTCATGCTCAAATATCCTAATAATATCATTATGAAATCCTCCTACAATCAATATGTCTGTTTTTTTTGTGTTTTTTCTTTTTTTTATAACATCAACAAAAATACTATTCCTTTCAATATTGTTTTTATAATAAGTAGATATTAAATCATTATTTAATATTTTTATAATTTCTTTTTTATTAGTAATTTTACTTGTTCCGATTGTATTTTTAAATTTTTTTATATTTGCATTAAACTGTTTCAAATCTTCAAATTGTATATGTAAACTGACATATTCTTTTAATAACATTATCATTTGGCTTATAAAAGCTGTCTCTTTCGTTTTTCTTGTTGTGAAAGTTCTATCAAATATATCTTGTCTTAAAATAGTTTCTTCAATTAAAAATTTTTTAATATCAAAAGATTTAATTAGCTCATATTTCTTTTTTAATGTTTCAATATACTTATATTTTTGAAATTCTTGATTTTTTAAAAATGGTTTAGCATTTGTATAGAGTAAAATTAAATTTTCTTCAGCTGTTTTGTTTTTTTGTTTGTTTATAATTTGTGTATATAGTGCAAAAGAAATTTTATCTTTTAGTATTTTTAAAAAGAAATTTCTATCTTTAATGACATTACTGTTTTTTATATTTATTTGTGGATTTTTTATAATATCAATAAATTTTTTTACATTTTTATATGAAGAACTAATATTTATATTGGAATAAATACATAAATTATTTAATTTATTAAAAAAAATACTATCTTTTTTAATATTTGTACTGTTATATAGTTCATCATATATAAACATTTTTTTATTATAAAATAGTTTTTTTAATGCTTTTAGATTTTGTTCGGTTATTTCTATATTATTTAAAAAATATTTTTCTTTTTTTTGTATATTTTGAAATATTTTTATAGTGTTTATATATAAATTCCAAGATTCTATGCCATATAAATGGGTGTTTTTATTAATTGCTGCATAATATTCAAGTCCACTTAATAAACCTTGTTCAATCATTTTATTTAAAATTTTTATTTTTATTTTTTCTGGATATATCTCATTTAATGGTGATAAATTAATTTTACCAACAGGTGCTCCTTCTGTAAAAAAATAACCAATAGACATTTTTTTATCAAGATAATCTATAATATTGAAAATATTTTTTTGTACTTTTGGTTGGCAATGAAAATCTTGGATAACTACTATATCAAGTTTTTCATTTTTTGCTGTATTAGTTTCAAAAATTCTGCCGTATGATATAGGTATTTTTTTTAAAATTTCTATATTACTATTATTAAAGACAGCATTATTAGTTATAGATTCAGCTGTAATCCCGTTAGGAATTAATATAGAAATTAAATATGTAATTAATGTAATTATTGATATTAATTTATTCATTTTTAATGTTTTATTGTGTTGCAATGTTGAATTCGATAATTGATATCTTGTGTAAAAAATTCTTTCATTTTTTCAATATCAGTTGATAATAATTTTGTTCTATCATAAGTTGTTCTAAATTCGAATTTTATGTGAGAATTTTTAATAATCTCAATACTTGTTTTAATTTTTTCGATATCAACAGGAACACAAGATACATAACTGTATTTATCAAAAGTAGCTTTTATATCCATAGCAATAAAATCTATTAACTGTTCATCAATTATTTTTTTTATTATTTCAGGATTTGATCCATTTGTATCAAGTTTTATAAGGTATTTCATAGATTTAATTTTTTTAATAAAATCTATTAAATCAGGTTGATAAGTTGGTTCCCCTCCAGTAATTACTACTGCATCCAATTGTTTTGTTCTAGTCTCTAAAAAAGAAAAGATTTGTTCAACAGGTATAGGAATTTTAAATAAATTATAATATACAAGTTCCGGGTTATGACAATATTCACATCTAAAATTACATCCTTGAGTAAATATAATGGCAGAGCTTTTTTGTGGGAAATCAATGAGAGAAAATTTTTGCAATCCTCCTATTTTCATAGATTTACCACCTTTCTGATTTTATATTCTTCTTGTTTGCCTTCATTCCATTGAGAAACAGGTCTTAAATAACCTACAACTCTAGAATAAACTTCACAGGCTTGTCCGCAAGTTGGACATATTTTGACTTCTCCATTTTGATAACCGCAAGAAGGACACACACTAAATGTTGGTGTTATAGACATATATGGTAATTTATATTTT
>Ga0172377_10006293_pt1 | contig 12225 bp, 10 predicted proteins | sample Pumphouse3metaG_FD_119749 | JGI IMG/M metagenome (GOLD analysis project Ga0172377, IMG submission 119749) | Leachate microbial communities from a municipal landfill in Southern Ontario, Canada - Pumphouse #3 metaG | ecosystem: Engineered > Solid waste > Landfill > Unclassified | place: Canada... | reverse complement strand
CAAAAATCCGTACACGGAAGAAGAAATCAAAAAAGAAAAGAAACGCAATAGTAGATTCAGAATGGTTCTCTTTTTGGTTTTCGTAGTGGCTTCAACGATCCTGCTTGTATTACCAAGTCTTTATCCCGAACATAAGTTTGCTATTCTACTTGCAATAGTGATTTTGGTCATTTTGGCAAGAAGTGTTTTCGGTGGAATCTCCACCTTAGCCGCACTCGAAGAAAATGAATATCTGTATCGCATAAACCATATGTCAGACAATAATGATGTGTTAAAGTATTATCTTCTTGTCAAAGAGAGAACACCGCCTCTTTTAGAGATGGAACTTCAAAAACTTGAAAATTTTTATGAAGAGGCAAAGAAGCAAGCAATCACTGAGAACATCAAAGAGAGGCTTAAAGAGCGAGCAAAGGAGAGCTAGTGCTAGAGATTTTCAATACAATCATGATGATTGTTGGGTACCTTCTTGTAGCCAAGCTCGCTTTGTTTTATATCTGCAAAAGTGATACCGACCAAAACATAGATTACTTTGAAACGACTCGTGTTTACGAAAACGCGAGTTGTTTTTGGTATCGGACAATCAAATATAAAAAACTTCCATTCAATCGTAAAAAAATTTTACAAACATGGGATTTGCACTCTTTTGAAAAAACATACGAAGTGATGCAAGAGGAGCACTTTGGAGCAGATAATTTAATAGACTGGCGCATTGATTTTGAAGGTGAAAAATGTTCTATAGCATGAGGCAAGCAATAATACATCTGTTTTAGTATTAATGTTCCACCGCATCGTGAGGTGGATTTTTCTGCTACTAAGCATCTTTTGCAATTTCACAACCAAGAGAATCGAGCACAAGTATTGATTCTGCATTTTGCTTATAATCAACAAGGCATCTGTCTTTAAAATATTCAACTAATGGAGAGATGTCCACTTTAATGCCGTCTCTCATTTTAAGTGTATCAAAAAAGCCTATTTTTTTAGACGGGGCAAGAAGAGCAGAAGAGCACAATGCGTTTTCAAACAAGCTCTTGATTGTTTGCACGTTTTCATCATCGTCCGCAGAGAGACACATGTCCAAAATATCAGCTATCTTGGTCTTTGGATCTAAATGCGAAAACACTTCCGCTTTTGAAAAAAGCCTCAAATAAGACTCAATAATTTGTATTGCCTCTTTATCGTTTTGTTCAGCCATAAACATATCCTTGATCTCCTTAAAAATATTTGTTGATGAAAGTAGCAAATTTTTCGTAATGAATATACGCTACGGCTACGCCGCCGAACAAAATTATAAAAAATAAGCTCATGCCAAGATTGCCCGACATGATTTCCAAAGCAAGAAGCACCCCTGTTACGAACAAAATCACAAGCAAATATCTCTTTTTCTCTTTGCTGCTTAGATCCATTACGCCAACTCCAATTTGATTTTACTAAAGCTTCTGCCCGTTTTAACGAGCGCATTGCCGTATCCATGCTGTGTAAACTCCAGCATTTGCTTATCAATACCAAAGGATCTTCTTACTGCATCAAAATCTGCAATACCGGTGTTGAGTATCACTTGTGCATCGAAGTTTTTTAGAAATTCTGGTGGGAAATGTTCTGCCGATTGTGCCGCCACGATCAATCCAAAACCAAAACCTCTAGCCTCTGTTGCGGTACGATTTAGGTATGAGTATGGATCGTTTTTGTCTCTGCTTGTCCCTGCAATAAGCTTGGATTCATCGACAATTACATAGGTATCACATTTTTCACCCCTTGTTTTGTTTGGGCGGTCCGCATACGTTCCTCGTATTTTACAACTTTTGAACACTTTTCCAAGCCATACATCCACAATAAAGCGTTGAATTTGCACATCCAAACCGCTAATGTTTACGACATTTAAGCCGTTTTTTACAGGCGGTTTGTTTGAATGAAAAACACCCGATTCCACAAGCGCATTTATGTACGAGCTTAGTTTATCAATGGTTCTTAAAGCATCTTTGGATGTGTATTTTTCCACATTAATCCTGTGTTCATCGAACCAATCTTTGTTTGAAAGAGTATTTTTTTTAGTGTATGTTTTTACTCCTTGCTCAATATAGGCATCCACTTCTTTGTATATCTCTTTTTTGTAATTTTCACAAAGCGCTTCCTCTTGCTCCTTGTCGTTTTCAATATCTATTTTTAAAGCCAAAATTTTGGATTGCATAGAAGCTATTAGCCCAATCGAGGCATCATCCATGACGCTTCCACTTTGATTAACCGAATATGCTTTAATCCTTGCGATCAGCTCCATAGTGTCTTCAAGACTTGGCAGTTCTTGAAGCCATGTATTAATATTGTCATACACAAATCCCTTGCTTAGATATGTGTCCGAAAGAAGGTAGGTGAGTATATCCTTTTGGTTGGTTCCCATATTTGGCAAGAAATTCTTTTTTATGATTTCGATAAAGCGCTCCACCTGCACCTTTGGTCCGCTGTTTTGCACCTTAAACCTTTGCTGTTCTGTCATTGAGCCATTTGCAATAATCTCTCTTAGCTCATCTTCGGGAACACCCGTGTCAAACTCGAAAGGGTTTATCCCGTACTGGGAGTTCCAAGCGGTGAACTCAATATAGTTTCCGATCACGTTTCCTGCGTTATCTTTTACGATCATGTCACCTTTAAGGTCGAAAATGAAGATGTGTTTATTCGCCGCCGCTAAATATTTTGCAATATTAAGAAGCAGGGTCGTTTTACCTGCGCCCGATCCTCCACAAATTAACATGTGTGGATTTATTGATTGCTTGGAATCTGGATTCCAAATTATCGGGGGCAGCTCCGGCCTATTAACTAATTTTCCAAAATTATAATCCAAAACGCTTCCCTTGTGCGGTATTTCCTAAATTCTCCATGCGATACATGAAGGGCAGGGGGATGTTGTTAATAACATTGTTTTTGTGTTCAGCGTCTATTCTACGCAACAAATTTATGAGAAATTCTTGGTATTGCTGATAGTAATTTGCTTCGTTTGCATGTTTTTGCATAAATACTTCAAAAAGTTCAATTGTGTTTTCTAAGCAAATCAACCCGAAGCTCTGATCTATCGCAAAGCTTTTGTTTATTGCTCTTGCTTGAATTTCAACCATGTCGGAAATAATTTCTTGTATCATCTTCTGTCTCCTTTGTTTTGAAAGATAAGCTTTAAGCCCCATCTCTCTTCATTTTGATTTGTGAAAAATTTTTCGCATGTGACCTTTGCATCGTAGGGTTTCATGTTTTTACCTACAAAGCCGCTAAAAAGGTATCCTTTTTTCTTAGAAAGGATTTTTTTGAGCGCTGCGGCTCTTTCTTCTGTAGTAAAGAACTCGATTGCTTTATCCGAAAAGAATTTATGAACATAACTATCCCACATAGAAAAAGAGCAGCCTCCCGTGCGCTTGAAATTTTCGCATGTGAAATAGGCGGACACTTCGCCTGTTTGCAGATTGACATGCTCTTTTTGAACCACTTGCGAGTTGCAGTTTGGGCACAACCCTATAAGCTTTTGCTCTTCTTGTGGATATTTGGCGAGGATCATGTCAATTTTTGCGCTGTCGTTGTATATGCTTTGATCCAAGGACAACTTGTGTATTGCCGCAACAGATTGTAGTAGTTTGATTTTTGCCTGACTTGGTTTTAGATTTTCGACGGCGATACCGCTTGCCAAGATCGCCTGATCGATTTGCTGAGCAAGCTCCTCTTTTATTGATTCTTTTGATATTAGCCCATTGGCAGCATCCATCATTTTTTGATTCAGTTCCGCAATATACTCTTGATCGAGCAAAGATGGCATATAATCATTGAGCCATTGAATAAGAAACAAGGAGGCTTCTTGCGGATGAAGCATGTTTTTAATGACAACTACCGCTTTTGATTGAACAAGCTCATTGATAATCTGATCGTGATCGCCAATGCCTCCAATGTCATTTTTTTCTAAAATTTGGGTCAAAAACCTCCCAACTCCATATCTTGGCGGTCTTTGGCTATTGTAAGAATAGGCATATACGTCAAGCGGACGCAAAACAAGTCCGGGCTTTAATTCTGGCAAGACAACCGTTTGTTTTTGAAACGAACTATCATTCGTAGATATGCGCTGAATAAGGTTTCCTGTTAAAAGCTCCCAATTTTCTTGCCCTTTTACAAGCACATTCGCTTGCTCTTTCAGCTTTTTATTCCCCACAACTATTTCAACCGTAGAAGAATCATAGATGCTGTCTTTCATTTGTGTGGAAAGTGTCATGTAGAATATAAATTCATATAACTTTTTTAGATCCTCTTTTGTTTGGTTGTCCTCAAAACCGATAGAGCAAAATTCGTCTGTATGCTCTATTCTTTTTGGAAAATAAGCTTTTGAAAAATTGATCGGTCTTATGCACTCTTGGCTTCGGTCGTTGTGTTTGTCGCTAAAATCTCGCTTGTACTGAAGAACCTGCGCCTCTGAAAATACTTGGTTCAAAGAGGTGATGATCTCTTCTGCTGTTAACGAATCAATATGCCATCCATTTGTATTTGGATTGGTTATCAAATTGCCCCTAAAGAGTGTATCAGCTAAATACGTTGTGTATTTTGGCTCAAAACCAAACAGGTAAAAAGCACTATACTTTAATTGTGCAGTAGTCAATGGCTCCCTTGGGGCACGCTCTGTGTTTTTTTGAGCATAGGTATCGACCACGTGCTCATACTTTTTGTTTTTAAGCTCACTGATAATGTCGTTTATCTCTTTGCCCATAGAAACATTGTAGTGCGTTGGATAGTAAGCACTAAACTCTATCCCATCATAAATATAGTCCGCTTTAATTCTTATGACTTCTTGAGAGCTAAATTCTCTAATTTGTAGCTCTCTTGACACAAGGTGATTCAAGCCTTGTATGGTTTTGAGTGAAAAATAAAATGAACCTACGGCAGAGTGCCATTTTTTATAGTTCTCATCAAGTAGTTTTTTTTGCTCAATACCGCTTGAACTTAAATATGATTTTGTTTTTGTGAACTGCCGATAATTTCTATCCACAATCGCCTTGCGAATTGGATAAAAAAGCCTTTCATGTAAAAAAGCATCAATTTCGCTTTCAATAGATGTCACCTCTGGTCGTCTCATTGCTTCTGAATCTCCTTGGTTAGATTAGGCAAGAGCTTAGAGAAATAATATCCTTGGAGATAATCAACCCCGATTTCAGATAGGATTTTCACCTGCTCTTGCGTTTCTACTTTTTCCGCTATAACCTTGATTTTGTACTTGTTTGCATATAGCACAACCAACTCTACGATTGATCTGTTTCTTGGCCGATGTATGTTTTTTACGATCTCCCCGTCAAGCTTGATATAGTGAATATGCGAATCAAGCAAACTTGAGAGATTGGAATAGCCGCTTCCAAAATCATCAATTGCTAATTTGACATCAAGCTTGTGCAATTTTCTCAAGATTGATTTGAATTGCTTTTCGTCGCCTTTTGATTCCGTTTCCGTGATCTCTAAAATAAGCCTTTCGCACACTTTTCCGTCGGTGTGTTTTAGTTTTTTTAGAATAAAGCTTCTTGTTTCGTCGCAGAATAAATCTTGCATAGTCAGATTTATAGATAAATAAATATCTGGTGTGGCTTCAAGCACACAAATGGCTTGACACAACACATCAACTGTGACTTTTTTATAAAGATTCAACTCTTTACTCTTGTCGATAAAGCAATCAGGATAGTAAACAGTCTCTTCCCCGTTGTTTTTACATGTCAATCTTGCTAAACCCTCATATTTGTATATTTTGTGCGTTGCGGCACACACAATGGGCTGATAGTGCAATTGTATTTTTTTGTTTTTGAGTCCGTAGATTATTCTGTTTTGCATTATTGCCCTCCGAAATTTTTAATTAGTGGTGAGGCAACACCGAACCGACCGAGCAAAGGTGAATCTTGTAAGTTTTGTCTTGCCCCTTGAGTTGCTTGCAATTGCTCGGGAGTCGCATTGTCGAACACGGATTGGTTTTGTTGCCAATTGTCGTAAACGCCATGAGCTGTTCGTCCCAAATTTGTTCCTTCCGTCCAAACATTTTGTGCAAAATTAACAGGTGCTTTTACTACATCTAGTGTGGCATCGCCATAATTTCCTTGTTCTATATTGGTGCTAACACTAGAAAATGTTTCTTTTGCGGTTTGCCATCCTACAATCGTAGGATCAAACGCACTTATTGTTGCATCTGTGGCGTTTAATGTATTTTGAATAAATCCGGCTCCTTCTTGCTGATTAAAAGCTGTGTTGATTGCTCTTTGTCCAAGATTACCATCTGCGTTTTCATCTGCATTTGCCGCTACAGCACCCATTCCAAGCATGGTGACTATGGTTGTAATTGCACCTACTTTTCCTCCACCAATTTTTACATCATCGGCAGCGCCAAGAGGAGAGGCATCTGTATGGAAATTTTTTGGATCAATCTGAGTGTTTAATTCTGGCGTAGAAGCCAATATGTTTGCACCTGCTTTGCCAAAATCAAAATTACCCTTATCAGGAATTGATTTGACATTCTTCAAGTCTTCTTGGGCTATTTTTACAGTAGCTTCATTTCCCGTAGTGTTGTTCTTAAAATGTACACTTGCGGTGCCATCCTTGTTGAATCCCACTACTGTTCCAAAATTTGAATGCCCATTATCAAAAGCCTGCACCGTTGAGCCTACTTTGATTGGTTCATCAACAGCGGCGCCTGAACCGAAGCCGAACTCCGCCATTCTTTTATTACTAATGGATTTTCCATCAAGAGTGTCTTTTTTTAGAGCCTCTAGTTCTTTAATCTCTTTTGGATCTTGCGTATTCGCAATTTGCTCATCAATTCTTTTTGCAAACTCTTCTCTTCCTATGTCGCTCATTTTTTTTGATTGCTCGGAAGTTCCCGCAAAAATCTCTTCAAGCTTGCCTTCCGCACGCAATCCGCTTTGTTTAATAGAAGTAGCTTTTTCATCAATTGAGCCGTCTTTATTGAACACAAACCCGCTTTTTTCAGCGGCACCAGCGAGTCCTAGACTATCAAATGCGTCAAATGTGCCTGCGCCGCCTTTGCCCGTTTTTATTGCTTTTTCGACATCGGAAGCCGCCTTATCCATTTCGTTAGCTACTTTTGCAAACTCATCGGCATCACCACTTACTCCTTGGAGCTTTTCAGTAATAGCATCTCTAATTTGTGGGGCATACTTGACTCCTGCTGCACCTAAGAGCGCCGCAGTTGCTACAGCAAGCTCATTCCCCTCCACCTTGTCTAGCAATGCCAAGAAATTACTATTTTTTCTCTCCTCATCTAGGCTGTCTTTTTTATTTTCGTATTTATTAGTGTTTTGATCATATGAGGCATCGAGGTCACCTTGGATTGTGCTTGCGCTTAGTCCCGGATTGCCTCTCCAGTATAACTTTTGAATCTCTTCTGTTTCTGGAGAATTGATTCTTAGCGATGAATTATTTTTGACTGCATTAAATGTTGTTTCTGCTGTTTTTTCAACAGGGTTGATTTGTTTTTCAATATTATCTTTCTGCTTCTCTGCATCAAGTTTACCGTTTTCATCAAAACTACCGGGCTTGCTTTTCTCTATGTTTTTTTTGTCGTTATTTATTTCTGCCTCAACCTCTTTTTTAGTTGATTCCCCTTGTTGCATTTTTGAGTCAAAACCTTTGAATTGGCTGTCTTGTGCATTTTTTGTAAGATTTCCATATTTTCCTAAAAACTCTGAAAGATTTGCTTCACCCTTTTGCAACTCGGCATCTTTTTTTAATGCAGTCAAAGAAGCTTCCTCTTTGACAAAATCATTTTTAAAACTACCGTTTTCATCAAACCAACCCTTGTTTTTCCCCTCGCTTTTAATATAGTTATTCATAGCCGTATTTAAAAGATTCGATTGTGCAGATTCTCCATTTTTTGCAATTTCAGCAAGTGTTTCTTTTATGCTATGAGCCTGCGAGAAAGTTTCAGCTATTGCGTCTTGCGTTTGTTTTGTGTCTTGGTCGGTCCGTCCGTTGGAAACTCCATGAATTCTATCCAGAGCAAGAGATGCTTGTTGCGATTCAGACAACTGATGGCTTAAACTTTTTTGGAAAGAGGCACTATATTCTTTTGCGAAATTACTACCAGCCTCAAATGTTGCAAGTGTTTTATCACCATAAGAGATTGCAACTCCTCCATCATTTGTTTTTGTAATTTTTCCACCTGCTTTGATTATGTCGCCGATGCCAATACTAGCTCCTCCCTCTATCTGTCCTGAAAGCTTGGACGCTACGGTTTCTAACTTTGCTCTTTCTTCACTCGTAGCATTTTTCACTCCAGAGCTATACCCCTCTTTTAAAGCTTTAGCATTTATTTCTTGGTACGCTTCGGCATCCTGTTTGCTAATAGCATGTGTATTGCCATATTTATCTGTTACCTGCCATGTGTTACCGCTTTGACTGACCGTTGCACCGCTATCTATCCAACTTTGAGCCAAAGAGCCTGCCGTTTGTTCTACTTTTTCATGCGCTTTTGTGCCTACCGTCTCAACTGCTTGTGTTACAGAAGCGTTTAAATTTTTAGAATCATGTTGAATACGGTTATCTCCCGTAGTCACTGTTGTTCCCGTAGATAAGTTTTGCATCTCTAGGTTGTCGCCCGTTTGTGTTTTATTAACTTGCCCGTCTTGCGTAGAAAGATTGCTTTTAATTTGAGTTCCATGTGGCGTAACTGCGCCCGCTTGGTTGGTTTGCAGATTAAGAAAATCGCTTCTCCCCATAACCGCATCCCTTGTCTGCTGTTGCAACGCTCCGCTCACTGCGGCAGAGGCTCCTTGCCCCATACCCCCAATAAAAGACGTCATAGCATGTTCACTTCCTTTTACGATTGCAAATGCCAACATTGGAACCGCCCACACAAGTTTTGATAAAACGGAGATTTTGGCTCCAAGTGCTCCAAAAATATCAATTTGATTTTGAGCTGTCACCGCCCCTCCGTAGCTACCGATGTCATTTGCGGCCATAATGTCAATTGCGTAGTTTAGGATTAAAAATAGAGGACCCCATAGAAGCAACCAAAGATTAAGAATAAAGAACATTTTGAGGTAGCTTGGGTTAAGTGTCGCAATGGTAAGCAAAGCTAAGATCCAAGAGATAGTGATGATAATCACTAAAACCATTGCTTTCATGATCGGGATAATCCCTTGTGCTTGGAGTGTAGAAAGAATTGCATCGTTTGTCATAGACCACTCTGCTACGCTTTTATTTCTCACAAGTGTGCTTATATCCATTCCCGTAGCTGCGGCAATTTTATTAACCGACTCAAGAGAGGTGTTTCTGAGTATCGCCTGAAACATGTTTCCCTGTGCGCCAATCGTGGAATTAACCATTGTAGCCATAGCGACATCCGACTTGTCTTGAAACGTTACTGCGTTCATGCCGAATCTTCCTGCCATAGAAGACATTATGTTTGCGGTTTCGCTTGTGACACTGTTTTCGATCAGCGTCCATAGCTCGGAGCAGTCGTACAGCACACCCTCTGGGTTTGATGCGGTATAGTAGTATGACAAGAGGTGATTCTGCGTTGCAAGAACGGTTGTGATGTCTGTTGCGTAAAACATTTCACTATAATCTTGTCCCGTCTGAAAATCCCCCTTGAATTTACAATCTTCTATGTATGCTGTTATTGTTTTTTCCAGCCAAGGATTTGCGGCTTTTGTTTTGAATATTTCCATAGGTGCCGCCAAGTTAAATCCAAGCCCCGCTTGGCGATAGGAGTTTGAGTTCGGCATAGAGAAGGCTATTTCCATCTTTGCCATGATCGCATCTTCAATAGTCGTAAACAAAGATAGCGTTTGTCCTATCCCGACGGGTATTTTATTGATTGTTGTTGTCTGTCCCGTTACTCTGTCAACCACGGAGTATGTATGAATGGAGGAATTGGCTGTTTTTAAAAACAGGTTTTGAGCCAAAAGCAAAAGCACAAGCATTTTTGCAAATTCAAAACCAATCATGCTGTGTGTTTTTTGCTTCAACACGCTCATCATCATCATTACAAGCCCGAACGCAAAAACAATTTTCATTAAATTGGTGTCTTGCTGTTCCAAAAACATCGAAAGCCCGATAAGAGACTCCGAAACCAAATCGTGGTAACCCCAAGTATAAATTTCGTTTGCCCCAAAAACGGAACTTGTCAAAAGCATCAACGCTAATATCTTTTTAATCAAGGTGATTCCTTTTTTATTTTTCTACCTTCCTTAATAATGTCGCAAAACTCAAAAAAAATGAATATTTTTTCGCATTAATTAAAAATATATTGAAATTCAACTTTTTGTTTATTAATTTTATATATAATTTATATATAAAAACATTTGTAATGAAAATTGGAGTGCAAAAAAATGACGGTAAAATCTCATGTTCTCACCTCTACAGCCATATTCAACTCTGTGTATTTTTTAGGCTTTTTGGATTATGGCACCAATGCCTATCTGTTTGCACTACTAGGCGTGCTAATTGGATCTGTTTTTCCAGATATTGATGAACCAAATTCCTTTCTAGGAAGCAAAGTGAAAATAGTTTCCATCCCCACAAACTTCTTCATAGGACATCGAACACTTACCCACAATATGCTTGTTTACATAGTTCCAATGGGCGCATTATGGTTTTACGACATGGAGAACACTTATGTAAAGCTTTTGATTATTGGATTTCTTTTTGGAGCAATATTGCATATACTTGAAGATTCAATGACAAACAGCGGTGTTAAGGGTGCTATGTTTCCGCTTATTAGAAATTTTTCAATACTACCCTACAGCTTACGATTCTCCACTGGTGGAATTTTTGAAAAATTTGTCTTCCTTCCTCTTATCTTCATTCTAATTCTTTCTCAATATATATTTTTCCTCAAACTTTTTTAAAATAAATATACACATTTTCTGAAAATAGCCGCATTATTATATCGAGGGTGTATTGCCCATCTTCTTTTTTGAGGTGTAATAATGCAATTATTCTTTAAGAGATTGCTGTTTTTGTTGGCTATTGGCCTATTCTTTGGGGCGAATGTTTATGCTGGTACGGGGGACACGCTTGGACTATCCTCCACATGGACAAAAGTGAGTGCATGGTTTACTGACGGCTATGTGATGAAAATTATTTCCTTCTTGATGCTGATTTTTGCAATCACATTAGTAACCATGAAGCAGTATCTATATGCAATCGTTATTTTGATTGTACTTGTTGTTATTAGTAACTTACCTTCAGTAATCAACGCTTTTGCCGGTGCTACATTCTAATTGATACGCCGCTTTGTGCGGTGTATTCTACACAAAAGGAGAAACAACATGGAAGAAAATCAATACGCAAGAATTCACATGTATATAGACCAAATGCCTATGGTATGCAACTGGGAAATGGATACGGTAGTGTTTGCCGTAGGCGGGATCTTCTCAGTATTTCTACTTGACGGATGGGCAGGCATAGGGGGCTTTATTATTGGTGGCTCTTTGGCATATATAAACGAGAAAATGAAAAGCAATAAGTATAGAAATTACCTAAAACATGTTTTTTATATCTATGGCTTCGTAAAACCTAAAACAGGGAGACTTCCCCATTCGTATAAAAAATATTTTTTAGCTTAATTTACATGAAAGGACAAACTTGATTTTAACAAAATTTAAAAATCTCAAAGACAATTTTATCAAAGAAAACGGTCTATTAAAAACACTTCTTGTTACAGAAGGGGTTTTGATTGCATATTTGGTGTTTGTTGTGGTTGAAAAAACAGATTCCCAAAGAACTGTTTTTCTGCCGCCTCAAAACACGTACAAAGAATTTTGGGTTAGTGGAGACACCGTATCCAAAACCTACTTGGAAATGATGGGCAATTTTATAGCCCACAATCTTTTAAATATCAGCAAAGACAATAGTGCACAAATGATCGAAAACATACTTCCTTTAGTTGATAGCCAAACATATTATGAAGTCAAAAAAGAGCTTCAAAAAATGCACGACTATGTAAAAGACAACAACCTAGCGAGGTCGTTTTACGTTGGATATATTGAAAGTGCGCCAAACAAAATAATCGTCAACGGTTCCTTGGCAGACTCCATCTCCAACAAAATTGTACGCAACCAAAGTATCAAATTGGAAATTACATATCGCATAAAATTTGGACTTTTCCATATTGTAAATCTCAACCTGATTGATGAAAGGAACAAATAAAAATGACAATAAAATCGAAAATGCTTTTACTGATGGTTTTAGCCACTCAAACGCTTTTTG
>Ga0172377_10006292_pt1 | contig 12226 bp, 10 predicted proteins | sample Pumphouse3metaG_FD_119749 | JGI IMG/M metagenome (GOLD analysis project Ga0172377, IMG submission 119749) | Leachate microbial communities from a municipal landfill in Southern Ontario, Canada - Pumphouse #3 metaG | ecosystem: Engineered > Solid waste > Landfill > Unclassified | place: Canada... | reverse complement strand
GTATTGCGGACTCTTTGCCTTTAATGAAGGTTTTTATATCCCTTGAAACCAACTCATCACGCACTGCCTCGTGAATTGCCAGATTGGGAAATGTATCAAAGATTGGATCCAGCCAAAACGCTTGGAAGAGAGAAAAGGGAATGCCCTTGCCCGAGAGCCTCTGGCGAGCAGGTGGGATAAGGAAATTTGCATCTAAGGTAATTACTTGGTTTGGATCCTTAAATAATGATACTAAAGAAGGATTCTTCTCCGCAACATCAACTTTCATGCTTCCAGCTCTCAATGAAATCACGAAGCTCATCTATATCATCTTGTGAGACTGAAATCTCATAACCATAATCTGCAGGGCTTTTATTGAACAGTCCAAGGATTCTGATAAACGTATCTTCATCAATCAGATTGTTTTCAAAGTTCCGCAATATAGTCTCTATTGCCCTCGGAGAGGAACCGATTGTTTTGGTGGCAGTATTTAATTTGATAAATACATCACTTTGGGTCGATTGCCCAATCTTGCCATATTCTCCCTTTGGATCACGTTCATCAAGAGCATACAGCTCTTGGTATTGTGCCTCTGTTATGGCTTGTATTTCCCACAACCGTTTCACCAAGGAACGATAGGGGAGCCACCAAGTACAGTGAAGCCTAGCGATGAAGCGAAGCAAGACTTTTATCTGGATGTCAGCCAGAGAAAAGGATGTGAATTCTTCGAAGATCCGGCGTTTCAGGACCTCTTCAGGAAGTAGGAATTCGGCAGCAAACCAGTTCGCTTTGGCTTCGACCATATCGTCATCTGGCCCATCCTGCCGACTCAGATGCATGCCGGTCTTGGTAAAAAAGTGATACAATTCATGGGCAATCGCAAAAATCTGTTTATCGAAATAATCGGCGGTATTGAGCCCGATGAACACAAGGCGCTCCCCACCCTCTTCTGAACACAGAATCACAGCGGAGAAGGCAGGCTTGCCACCCTCCGCTTCAATAGGGTATTCAAGCAAGATGATGTTGAGCATATCAAGAATCGTGTGAATATCATTTGCAATCGGAGGATCATCAGAAAAACCAAGCGAAAAACGTTTGTCTCTAGCCAATTTCCTAATCGCTTCAATTTCCTGATCGCTAAGCTTGATTTTCCGAAACATGCTCGAATTTTCTCCTCAGTAGGGTCTGCTGACGCAACGCGAACATCATGCCGAGGAGGGTATCGACCCCTTTCTGCTCAACATCATCCATGCTTTCGCTACGAAGGGCAATGAAAGATTGCGGTTGTTCCTTCTCTACAAACATATCGGTGATTTCGAATCCTAGGACATCCGCCAAAGCCTGAAGCTGAGCAATTGATGGAGTAAAATCTTCACGTTCAATGCGTCCGATCATGATTCGGTGAAGCCCAGTACGTTCACCAAGCTCTGCCTGGGTCAGATTCTTGCTAGTACGCAGTTCAGATACCGTTTTTGACAGCTTAACTGCGGATAAGATTTTCATCCGCGGGCCTCCTTTATCTATACTATACGCTGTTTCATGTAGAAATGTAACCAATATTTACAATAATTTCAATATTACCACTTTATTCTGTATTAATGTTATTTTGAATTACATGTCACAAAAAACATACGCCTGAGCCTACCCCAACTAAATCAGGATGCCTTTATCTTGCTGAAATCTCCAAACCAAGTCATAAACTCGGGACTCGGATTCAGGTCAAAACAGACAAGAGAATCTTCTTCTTGTCATAAAGCCAAAGCTTTTTGAAAAGATACGGCAAGCTTTCAAATTGCATGGGTCAAATATGAGAAAAATACACATACAATACCTAACAAGACTTGCCAAGCAACGAAGACTTCCCTTTGTACCCCACACGAGGGGAAGATGGTGGAAAAGCAATCCCAAGACCAGGAAAGAAGATGTCATCGATATCCTTGCCCTTGATCAGGATGGACAATAGGCTATCTTCTGTGAATGCAAATATCGGAATAAACTGTTTGGCATGGATCAATACAAGGACTTTTTCAACGCCACTGCCATCTTCAAAAAAACCGTCAACCGCTTCTATTACCTCTTCAGCAAATCGGGTTTCACCAAAGAAGTGATACATCTAGCGCAGCAAGATGGCGTGATGCTTGTAACACTGGATGACGTGTTCCTCGTTGGCTGACAAAATGACGAGGTTTCCTATACCGCTGTTGTTCCATCCCACCTACATAGTGATGAAATTGCCTCGCAGCTCAAGTCCCTTCCTTCAGGATATCCAAATACGCTTTATAGGCAAAGGTCCTTCCCCTCAGTCTTCCACTCGATAGAACCAATATGTTGGCATCAATCAACCGCTTGACGGCACTTGCGACCGTATTGTACGAAACTTGCAAAGCTTGGGCTGTCTTATTGATTTCTATAATGGGATTGCGCTCGAGGTAGGCAAACAGTTGAAGCGCGTTAACTCTGGCACGCCCGAGCGTGTTGATACGAGTCTCATGGGCATCGTGAAGTGTTTTTAGGCGTATGATATTCTCATGAGCGTCCTCGGCGGACTCACTGACAGAGCTGAGGAAGAACTTGAATAAAAGCACTTCGGTCAACCAGTCGTGTTACTCGACCCTGTTCCTCTGCCTAAGCTTACAGAAACAGGTTGCCTGATTCCCTCCCAAGCTGAGTACCAGTGATTGGCTAAACCTTTCCGTACGGGTTTCCGCTAGTATTGCAGTTGTTTCGAGACTGCCCATTTCAGGAAAAATATCTGCAGACGCTCCTGCATATCACATTCACATTGATTGTCTGCGAACAATGATGGCATAAGACCTTGAAGGTTTTATATAGTTATATGAACATGAATGATATTTGCCTTACCTCGGTCTCGATACCTGTTCATGGTTACAAAAGCAAGGGATTTTGGATACTATTTTGACCATTCACATCACTGTCTTATGGTGACTTCGAGAATTTGACGGTGAAATCATACAGTGAAGATGTGATATCCATCATGGAATACATCTCAAGAAAACCTAAAGGCTCAGGTGCTTTCTGCCCCTCCAAGGTTGGGTACCGGTTTCATCCTTACTCATATGGAGGGGCCATCATTAGGAAAAATCGAATCACTTTCATATTATCGGAAGTATAATGCCAATTTCTTCGGAAGCAAAACATTGATATTCTCGGAAGTAAGGGGTACGATGATATCGCATGGAAGGAGGATACCCTATGGAAGGACAAACCTATCTCAAGCGCATTGCTGACGGGCTCTTGCAGGAAAGACTCCGCTCAAGTGGCGCTGTTTTGATAGAGGGCCCAAAATGGTGCGGAAAAACAGCAACTGCAACGAGAGCATCAAAAAGTCAGCTGTTCATGCAGGATCCCGATAGGTCTGCCTCGTACCTCATGGCGGCTGATACAAAACCTTCCCTTCTCTTGCAGGGAGACTCGCCCCGCCTGCTCGATGAGTGGCAAAGCGCACCCGTCCTGTGGGATGCCGTGCGGTTCATGGTCGACCAGCGCGGAGGAAAGCCGGGCCAGTTCATTCTGACAGGATCGGCGGTACCAAAGGATAATGCCGTACAACATACGGGAACCGGGCGAATCTCACGACTGATGATGCGTCCCATGAGTCTGTTCGAATCACTGGAATCGAATGGGATGGTTTCGTTGAAATCGTTGTTTGATGGGAAGACCAATCCCGAGGGGCTTTCAAATGTATCCATAGAAAACATAGCCTCCGCCATTGTCCGGGGAGGATGGCCTGCATCCATCGGCTTTGAAGAGAGCGCAGCGTTGCGCCATGCGGTGGATTATGTGGAGGCAGTCATCAATGCGGATGTTTCCCGCGTGGATGGAGTGGAAAAGAATCCTGCCCGGGTACGGGCGCTGATGCGTTCCTATGCCAGAAACATAGCGACGATGGCCACGATCAGGACGATCCGTGACGATATTGCCCTAGGCGATGTCGATACAAGCGTTTCAGAAAAGACGATCAGTCAGTATCTGACTGCGTTGGACCGTATCTTCGTCACGGAGAATCTTCCTGCCTGGAACCCTGTGCTGCGTTCCAAGACGGCGATCAGGACTTCAGTGAAACGCCATTTCGTGGATCCTTCCATCGCGACAGCCGTGATGCGGCTCACCCCTTCCCGATTGCTTGAGGATTTCCAATACTTTGGATTTCTCTTTGAATCCCTCTGCACCAGGGACCTGCGGGTCTACGCACAGGCCATCGACGGACAGGTTTTCCACTATCGTGATGCAAGCGGCCTGGAATCGGATACCGTTGTCTGCCTCAACGACGGCAGGTGGGCTCCGATCGAAGTGAAACTCGGTTCCAGGGAGATCGAGGAAGCGGCCGAACACCTGTTGGAGCTGAAGGCCAAGGTAGATACCGAGAAGATGAAGGAACCCTCGTTTCTGATGATTCTTACAGGAACTGAATTTGCCTACCGCCGTGATGATGGTGTGCTGGTGGTGCCCATCGGATGCTTGAAGGATTGATCCGACGTAATTCAGATAGTCCGCGGACTGCGACCTCAGGAAATCTTATGAGAGTATACTCATAGGTGCATAAGATTGCATTCGCCTGTACCGTCTGGACTGCAGCAAGGAGAGCATCACCCTTTTGGGCCGCATCAAGGCGGTGCTGTGATGGCGCTGCCGTTCGACACCGGTTTTGAAGGCAAGAAGAGCTGCTTTTAATCAAGTAAAATGGGGGTGAAGACATTTTCTTGGACTCGACAAGGAAAAGGAAATATATTCATACGAACAAAGGAAAAAATCCGTTTAACTTTACATAAAGTTTGACAAAAGTGCTTGTACCGTTGTAAGGGAGCTTGGGTATCTAATTATAAAGATGCTTACGCTATGATAGCAGGAATATCTTGAGAATGAAGTACAGTGGCTGAAATCAAGAAGATCACAAAATCAGGAAGAAAAACCATCGACAAATATCTCACAAAGACGGATTTCAGCGTCACTGTTGACGATAGAGCCATTACTTTTATTAAAAGCAAACAGGACTCCTTCAAACCCATCATAGACAATCTGCTTGAAAGTATGTGTGACTATTTTGCCAAGGTGAATTTATAATTATGGGTCAACATATCCATATAGGCATAAGGGTGTTCCTGTACTTCATCCTTCTGTTTCTACCCCAGAACCCCATGCTGATAGTCAAACCAAGCAAAATCAGCTGACTTTTGGTGCATTTTAAAATCCTCACAAGCCATACCGACAAATGTTCCGGTAAACTCTCCATATTCACTGAACTCATCCGAAAGCTCAGACGTAGTAAAGCCCTCTCCATACTGTTGCCATCTTTGTTCTTCATATAAGGGCTTTCCTGACCCTTCTGTCCAGTAGAAACGCAAGGTCCTCTCTTGCACTACCAGACCTAGACGGATTGGAATTGCATTTTCAAGCTCAACCCATCTGTGTTCCTCTCTCACGCCATTTGTCAAGCTGGTGATCATAAGAACCGGTTTTTCCTGTGCTTCATCATAGGTGATACGAAGAAACCGGTAGTTCATATGATCATGATACATGACCAATCCAGCGCTCTGTCTCCAATCATCAGGAGTGAACTCAACCTGCGTTGAGATCACTACCGAAAGTGATTGCATTCTTCTTGCCACAAAAGCCACTACATCAAGAGAACACAAAGACTGCTTGCCTGTTAAGCGGAGGAAACCTGGCCGTTCAGAAAGAGAAGCAAAACGACTCTGAGGATATCTTGGGGTGATGAAATGTGCCGACAAAGGTTCTCTGAACCAAGTCGTTGCACAATCGGGAAGCCTGTGGAGCAATGTTTTGTGCGTGTGGATAGGCGGAGATTCAATTTCCAAATGTGGAATCTTCTGGTTGTTCTCCAGCATGAGCCAACCCTCTTCGGTCCAATAGACCCGTTCCAACGAAGATTCCCGTCCCAAGGTACTGCGAAGTTCAGGTACAAATGGACGGCTACAGAGAAATGCAATATACCAATAATCCTCACTAACCTGCACCAACGAAGCATGGCCGGTCTTCTGGAGAGGTGACTCTGGATTGAACCTGTGGGGTTTCAAATACTCTGCATTATCACTCTCATCAAAATCAAGCGCTGCACTGAGTAGTGGATTATTGGGGGCTCCTTCATAAGGACCCCAAACCGATTTGCTTCGAGCTACAGTTACCGAATGCCCATAGCCGGTTCCGCCCTCTGCAGCAAAGAGATAATAATACCCCTTGTTTTTGTAGAGATGGGGACCTTCCAGACATCCTCGTTTTGTCCCTCCTCGCCAAATCTCACGCAGTTCTCCAACAAGTGTATGCTTGCTACGATCATACTCCTGCATAACGATGGAGTCAGGACGGCCTTCCCCATTCCTGAGTTCCCATTGCAAACAAACCACATAACTCTTGCCATCCTCATCATGCAAAAAGGAAGGGTCGAATCCAACTGAGTGAAGAAAGACTGGTATTGACCAAGCCCCTGTAATCAAAGGAGAGGTAACCACAAAATTATCCAGATCAAAATACCGTGCATTATGTGAATACATGAGTGAATATGCCAAGTAGAACTGCTTCTCCTGCTCATTATAGGTAAGTGAAGGAGCCCATACACCCTTGGCTGAAGGCAAGCGGGACAAGTTTACATGCTGCTCATCAACCAAGGCATGCCCAACCAACTCCCACTGCTCCAAATCGTGTGAATGATACAGAGCAATTCCTGGAAACCATTCAAATGTTGAGGTGGCAATGTAAAACTCACCATCAACGCAAAGAATGGAAGGGTCAGGATTAAATCCTGGGAGAATGGGGTTTCTGATCATAAGCTCTGCACCTTCACTTCATTGGTTCTGGCAACATTGGCAAAAAAATATGCACTATCCTTGGGTATACGTCTGAGATCATCCTCATAGTCAACATAGATGATGCCGAATCGCTTGAAAAATCCAAAACCCCACTCGTAGTTATCCAGCAGTGACCAAACAAAGTATCCTCGTACATCACATCCTTCAGCAATGGCTTGATGGACAGCGGCAAAATGGTCATGCAAGTAATCAACCCTGGAAGGATCATGGACGCACCCATCGGATGAGACCATATCCTTGAGCGTCATACCATTCTCAGCTATATAGATAGGAATATCCCCATACTTCTCTTTTACGGATGTCAGTACCTTGTAGAGTCCTTCGGGCCAGACCTCGAACTCCTCAAACTCCGATCGAGGGGCATACGTTCGGTAGGTCTGTTTGGCCTCAATGAATTGATCATGAAAGTCGTGGGCAACCAAGCGACGTGTATAGTAGTTGACTCCCAAGAAATCAAGGGGAGCAGCCATCGCTTCCACATCACCTTCTTGCATCACCGGCATACGACTTCCATAGTAGGACACCATGTTTTCAGGATAGCTCCCCTTGAAAATCGGGTCGGTAAACCAGCGGTTATACGCCCCATCCCAGCGAACTGCAGCGAGTATGTCGTCATCCTTCTGGGTTGCCGGTTCCACCCAAGCAAGATTCTGTACAATGCCAACCTTCGCCTTGGGAGCAATACTTCTTATGAGGGGAACCACCTTCCCATGCGCAAGCAACATATGGTGCGCCACTTGCAAGGCTGAAGTGACATCCTTCTTGCCTGGTGCATGAGCCCCATTAAGGTTTCCACAGAAAGAAGCAACCCAAGGTTCATTGAACGTCATCCAGTTCTCTACACGGTCAGAGAAATGCCGCACTGCAACCTCTGCATAGCGAAGGAATGCATCCACCGTTTTCCTGTTCTCCCAACCACCAACATCCTGCAGATACTGAGGCAGATCCCAGTGATAGAGTGTCACATAGGGAGTAATGCCAGCCTCAAGGAGTGCATCTATCAAATGATCATAAAAGGCCAATCCGCGTGGCTCTACGGTACCTTTTTCATCAACAATGATTCTTGGCCAAGCAAGGGAGAACCGGTAGTGCTTAAGACCGAGTTGTTTCATCAAGGCAATGTCCTCTGGATAGCGATGGAAATGATCTATTGCGACATCACCGGTTTTCCCATCTTCAATCTTATGGGGAGTATGACTGAATGTGTCCCAGATGGAGGGGACACGTCCATCCTCTTTCACCCCACCTTCAATTTGGTAACTGGCTGTTGCAGTCCCCCAAGCAAAATCTTTCGGAAATTGTAGTATTTCAGAATACATACCATACCTCTTGTTAATTATCTAGCTAAACTACCCTTTGACTGCACCTGCAGTAATACCGGCTACAATCCACCGGTTGAATATGAAATAGAGTAAAAGTGGAGGAAGCGCCACCAACGTCATACAGGCGAATTGCACTGCATAGTCAGAAGAATACTGTCCTTGGAATCGAATGATTGAGAACGGCAAGGTACGCTTTGCTTCACTCATAAGATAGGTATTTGCCATGATGAACTCATTCCAATGGTTCAAGAAGGTCTGCACTCCAACCGTTGCGAACCCAGTAGCAGCCATGGGTGCAATGATGCTTGGCAGAATGTGCCGGTATTTTGCACCATCAAGAAATGCCGATTCTTCCATGGAGTAAGGCAGTCCAGTCAACAATCCTGAAAATATGATTGCATTGAAGGAGATGCTGAACGCAACATAGCTGATGATCAGACCAATTCTCGTATCGATCAGCCCGAAAAAATTATACCAAATAAAGTTGGGAAGAAGCGTAGTATGAATCGGAATGGTCAACCCAATGGTGATGATGAACCAAGCAACCGGTCTCAACTTCCACTGCATCCTTGTACAGGCATAGGCGATGCTGAAAGAAAGTACGGTTGAAAGAGTCACAGAGGGAATGACCACCAACAGTGTATTCGTCAGATACTGAGGAATCTTTCCATCAAACCATGCTCTCACATAGTTGTTCCATACCGGGTTCACTGGCAGCTTGAGCAACTCAGGACCAAACAGGTCTCCCGATTTCTGCAGGGAGTATGAAGCAACCCACAACAGGGGGAACACCTGGGCAACAACAAAGAGTGAGAGAAAAATTGCCAACAAGGTTTTCTTTGCATTTCTTTCTGTTTGATACCTTGTCATGCACCTACCCTCTTTTTCCCAGCTGAACGCTCGCTAAAGATGCGTTGGATGAAAACAGTGAGGAACACGGCCAGTACTACGAAAATAACGGAAATAGCATTTCCATAGCCGTACTCACTATACCGGAAAGCTTTCTGATACAGATACACAGCAATGAACTGCGTCAGGTCTCCTGGGCCTCCTTCCGTTGAAAGATAGACCATCTCCATTTGTTTCAACGAAGAAACGACATCTATCACAACCACTGATTGAATGACAGGCAACATGTAAGGAACGATGATCTTGGTGTATAACTGAAATTTATTGGCTCCATCAACCTTCGCGGCCTCTTCCAGCTCCTTGGGAACGGTCATCAATCCAGAGTAATAAAACAGAAGTGCCCAGCCAAAGCCTTGCCAGACCATGATCCAAATAACTGAACCCAAGGCAGTCTTTGGATTACTCAACCATGCTATCTGTACATTCTGAAATCCAATGCCCTGCAGTAATTTGTTCAGGAATCCATAACTAGGGTTGAAGATGCTTACCCAGAGTTTTGTCACAACCACCAAACTCAATGTTGCAGGAATAAAGTAGATGGTTCGAAGAAAACGGGAAGTGGCATCCTTCAGTTTTGTAAGGATGGCAGCAATCACAAATGCAAACGGATTCTGCAGAAAAATGGTGACCAACATCAACAGGAACGTATTGAGCAGCGCACGATAAAACGTTCCATCATGTAGTATCAGCTCCCGATAATTATCCGTTCCGATAAAGGTGGCGGCACCAAATCCAGACCATTCCATGAAGCTGAAATAAAGGCTTACCACCAACGGTGCCAGAATTGCAAATGCAATGATGACAATCGATGGTACACTCAGTAGTGCTATAGTTTTCTTGTCTGAGAAAAGATTTTTCACCGAGAACCCCCCATAGTTCGATGAACAGAAGCCGGTGTGGAAACTCCACACCGACTTACAGAAGATGCACCAAACTATTTGGCTGCTTTTTCAGCAGCTGCATCGAGCTCTGCTACAAACGCCTCAGGGGTGATGATGTTTGACATCAACCTACGCATTAGGTCTTGGTGCGTTTCCTTGAAAGCCGTAGTAGAACGATCGAGTCCCGGGGTCCCACTGGTTGTCTTGGCATCGGCAGCGATGTCGAGCAGCTTCTTGGCTACAATCGTATCGTTTTCCCGAGCCTCCACTTTCTGTGCGGGGAATGTGGCCTGGGTCTCCCAAGCATATGCAGGGAATACCTTTGCATAGTACTCAATATAGTCGAGAGCCAGATCCTTATGCTCGCTCTTTGCATTCACGATGTAATTTCCACCGAACCATGCAAGCAGGTCATCACTGTTACCCTTTCCCCCTTTTACAACGGGGAATTCGATTACATCCAAATTATCTCTGAAGGAGTCAGAGAAGTTCGGGTCAGTTGCAAGTCCCATTTCCCAGGAACCCATCATATACATTGCAGCACGTTCCTGACCAAATAAGTTTCTTGATGCACCATAGTCGCTGGTGACAAGATCTGATTGGAACACTCCTGCTTTCACCAGATTCTGGATATACCGGGCAGTCTGCAGAAAATTGTCATCGGTGTAGCGAGCTTTTCTCTCAATTGCATCAGCTACAGGCTGGAAGGAACCAGAGAATCTCTGCTGGATGTTGTCAAACATCTCGCAAAGCGGCCATCCATCCTTCCCGTCAGTGACCATGGGGATGATTCCCTGTGCCTTGAACTTCGGAACTGAAGCAACAATGTCTTCCCATGACTGGGGAAGAGGAACTCCTGCTTTCTCAAAAAGAGCCTTGTTTACATAGATCACCCATAGGTCTGCTGAGACAGGGATTCCATAGAGTTGCCCATTGTAGACATTTCCTTCCAGGGCACCGGCCATATAGCCATATTGCTTGAAGGTGTCCATATGCAAAGGTTCAACAAACTTCCCGTCCACCAGTGGCTGAAGCAGTGTAGAGAAACTCCAATACTTCATTACATCAGGAAGCTGGTTGGCAGTAGCATAGATCTTGACTTTTTCCTGCCATGCTTGGTCCTGGTAACTCTCGGTGGTGATCTTCACCTCTGGATGCATCTCAATGAATTCCTTGTTGATTCTCTCAATCACTGCACCCCAGCCGGTAGAACGATCAGGGATATTATCCCCCATCCGCAACACAACCGTCTCCCCTTTTCCACTTTCCTTTGCTCCTTGGGCAAACACAACAGTTGTGGCCAAGATGAGCATCAACGCAAACAGACCAATTTTTCTGTACATGAAATCCTCCTTACAAAACATTACATAGTTTCTACATATTCAGTCTCAGTCTGAATTTGCAATCTGTACATGACGGTTTTACCGATTTCTTGACGGTTCTTCCGAGTATCATGGAGGAGAGACGGACGCTCAAGAAAAATTTCTCGGTGTCTTCCCGGTAATTTTCTTGAACATTCGGGCGAAGGTTTCGACATTCTTGAAGCCAACAGTCTCAGCAATCTCATAGGTCATCAAGTTTGTTTGTTCCAACAGAGGTATTGCATGTTCGATACGAACCTGAGAAATATAGGACGAAAGGCTTTGCCCGGTCTCTTTACTGAATTCCCAACTCAGGTGGTTCTTGCTGATTTCCACAGCATAGGCAATTCTTGAGAGATTGAGATCAACTTCAGCAAAATGTTCTTGGATATAGCGTCTTGCTCTCACCACCATCCTGCTCATGGGAGCGTACATACCGTCCAACTTGATATATGCCTCTTTCACCTGTTCCCAAGAATCCAGCGAACCAGACACCTTGTAGTCAAACAGAAGGTCAAGGTAGATCGTACTACTCCTCAAAAACTCCCCAACAAGGGGCTTGCTGTCAAGGGTAGAAGGAAGGAGCAGTACATATCGGCTGATGCTGAGATCCATACAGTAGTACATACCTTGCACCCCAATACAACACTGCCTGAGAAGGTCAACGGTGAGACGCATGATTGATTCAGGATTATCTGCATATCGCTTGGAGACCAATGATTCATCAGCAGGACGCAAGAGGACCAAGGTCACAGGAAAAGCGAGTGAAAAGGGAATTTCTGATGAACTTCCCCCGAAGTAGTCATGTAAAGCAGTTCTCATACGTAGAGAAACTGGTTGTTCGGTTTCAGTCTGTTCTGATGATTGTTGAATGCTCTTTATGAGAGTGAGGAGTCTTCCCTCATCCAGCTCGGTTTTCAGGATGTAAT
>Ga0172377_10006290_pt1 | contig 12231 bp, 10 predicted proteins | sample Pumphouse3metaG_FD_119749 | JGI IMG/M metagenome (GOLD analysis project Ga0172377, IMG submission 119749) | Leachate microbial communities from a municipal landfill in Southern Ontario, Canada - Pumphouse #3 metaG | ecosystem: Engineered > Solid waste > Landfill > Unclassified | place: Canada... | reverse complement strand
GGACTAATAGCATTAATAATTTTATTTTTATCCAGTCCCTCTGGTAAGGGTAACTGCACAATTATTCCGCTTATATTCTTATCTTTATTCAAATCTTCTATTCTAGCTAAAATTTCTTGTTCATCGATATTAGCATCGTACCTAAACAGTTTAAAATCCATTCCGATATCCCGAGCTGCTTTCTCTTTAAGCCCTACATAAATCTTGGAAGCTTCATCTTCACCAATCAAAAAAACTGCCAAAGTCGGTTTGGTTCCCATTTCTAATATCTTGCTTTTAATATCGACTAAAATATTATCCGCTATTTCTCTACCTTTAATCAATTGCATAATTACCCACTCAAATTAAACAACTTAATTCTAACCTATTTTTATAGAAAAAATCAAATATTTTATAAAAATATTATCAAAAAAATTAATCCAACTATCCTAAAATAGTTGGACCAATTTAAAGAGAAAATATAGATTTAAGCATGCATAGCCGCCTTTAAAACTAATTTCTCTATTTCATTAAATAATTTCTGATTTTCTTTCAAATAAGCCTTGGCTTTTTCTCTACCATTGCCTAATTTTTCCTCGCCAAAAGTATATGAATTACCGGATTTTTTTATTACTTCCAATTTTACCCCCGTATCCAGTAAATCTCCCGAACGAGAAATTCCTTCATTGTACATAATATCAAACTCGGTTGTTTGGAAAGGCGGAGCTACTTTATTTTTTACCACTTTCACCTTTACCCTATTTCCCACCACCTGATCGCCGGATTTGATTTGGGCACTTTTTCTAATTTCAATTCTTACTGAAGAATAGAATTTCAAAGCTTGTCCACCGGAAGTGGTTTCCGGATTACCAAACATCACTCCAATTTTCATTCTTATCTGATTGATAAAAATAACCACTGTATTAGACTTACCCATTATGGGAGTTAATTTTCTTAGAGCCTGAGACATCAGCCTAGCTTGACGCCCCACATGATGATCACCCATCTCTCCTTCGATCTCAGCACGTGGTACCAAGGCAGCCACCGAATCCACCACTATCAAATCAACTGCATTGCTTCTCACCAAAGTCTCCACGATATCCAAAGCTTGCTCTCCGGCATCCGGCTGGGAAATTAATAATTCGTTAATATTAACCCCAATCTTCTTGGCATATTCGGGATCCATAGCATGCTCAGCATCTACGAAAGCCACGGTTCCCCCAGCCTTTTGAGCATTGGCCGCTATATGCAAAGACAGTGTTGTCTTACCGGATGATTCTGGCCCATAAACTTCAATAACACGCCCCCTAGGCACTCCTCCGATACCCAGAGCGATATCCAATGATATGGACCCTGTCGGAATAGCTGCTACGTCAACCTTTGCTATCTCTCCTAATTTCATTATCATCCCATCTCCAAATTTTTGCTTTATTTCCGCAACCACGCTATCTACCTTGCTTCCTTTATCATTTGTCTCATTCTCTACATTTTTTTCCTTCTTTTTTATTGCCATATTTTTTTAATTTATCGACCTCGACGGTTTCCCGGCACAGGTCACTTATTTATCTTCTTAATTTTAAACTATTTTCTGATAAATTCCAACACCCCGCAAATAAATATCTGGAAAGTTTTTTCCAATCGCATAAAACCTAATCTTTCTTTTTCTTCTTGTCTTTTTCCTCAGTTTTTTCCTCCTCGACGGTCTCAACTCCCAAAACTTCGCTTTGAGTCTCTGCTTCTTGAATCTCTACGCTATCCGATTCCGTCTGCGATTCATTCGTCGCTTCCTCACTCGGAGCATCATCGGCCTGAGGAGATTCTGAATTTTCTCCGACAGGCTGAGTTTCTTCCGGCTTCGACTCTTCCGGTTTACTATATCTAGCCTCCACCGAAACCGATTCAATCGCCTCTTTATTGAACTGATTAACACTTCTTGCCGTTATAATATTCACCCCCTCTTTCAAAACTATGCTTTCACTAAAAAAACCTTCTTCATCCACCAAAACCGGCTGATTGTTTATAAATAAATTATTACCGATATCGGTTCGCCCCTTGATTGTCACGCCACTTTCTTCAATTATTGAATTATTGGCCGGATTCAAAATTACCAACTCCGGATTGGAAACGAAATTATTTAAATTCAAATAAAGATAAAAAAGTAGACCCAAAAAAAATAAAGAAATAAAGAAAATGGATAAGATTTTGGGATTTATGGAAAACTTGGACAAATTTATTTGTTTTGGTCCGTTCTCCTTCTTTTTATCACCGGCAATATTATTTTGAATTCTCCTTTCTTTGACAAATGATTTTATCAGATAATCTTCATTAATACCGACATATTCGGCAAAACTTTTTAAAAAACCTCGAACATAAACATCCGCCGGCAAATTATTATAATCTCCATTTTCCAATTTTTCCAAATATTCCAACTGAATTTTAGTATTTTTGGCTATCTCCGGAAGGGTGATTCTTTTTTCATTTCTAGCCCTCCTCATCTTTTCACCCAAGGTCAGCGACTGGATTTTTTTTATCTTAAAACCGTTCATAAAAATTTCCCTAAAAAATTTAAATCTGCCACTTGTCTCTCTCTTCCTGACTCACCTCTTCGGTTTTAGACGAAGATTCTTCTGCTGTCTCCCTCTCACTTTCACCTACCAAAACTTCCCTTGGCTTAGCACCTTCACCCGGACCGACCATGCCATCTCTCTCCAAATAATCCAACAAACGCGCCGCTCGATTGTAACCGATCCTAAACCTGCGCTGAAAAAGAGAGGCTGAGGCCTTTCGACTCTCCAAAACAAATTCCTTAACTTCTTCATAAAGACTATCCTCCGCTTCTTCGCCCCCGTCAATTGAAAAATCGACTTGACTCAAATCGGTTCCACTCTCTTCACTTTTATCAAGAGGCAACAAATCCTCAGTTTCTTCTATTTCCCCCTTTTTACTTTCTCTGATTTCTTTTTCTTGATTAATAATATAACTCACCACTCTTTTAACTTCATTCTCGGAGACAAATGAATTTTGCAATCGCACCGGCTTGGGCGAGCTGCCCGCCAGAAACAATAAATCCCCTTTTCCCAAAAGCTTTTCCGCCCCCGGAGTATCGATTATGGTCCTTGAATCGATATAATTGTTTACATGCAAAGCGATCTTATTGGTAATATTGGCTTTTATTATACCGGTAATAATGTTGGCGCTCGGTCTCTGAGTAGAAATAATCAAATGAATTCCAACCGCTCTGGCTTTCTGTGCCAATCTGGCAATAACCGCCTCCACATCTTTTCCTTGAGACATCATCAAGTCGGCCAACTCATCTATAATAATCACAATGTAAGGCATTTTTATCAAATCCTCTTTTATACTTTCGCCCGTATCGGGATCAACTGTTGTTTTCTTGAGACCTTTTTCCACTTCCTCATTATAAGAATCCAAATCTCGAGTACCCACCGACTCCAATAATTTATATCGACGCTCCATTTCCTGCACCGCCCAGCGAAGCGCGTTGACTACCTGTTTATTATCAGTAATCACATTTGTGATTAAGTGAGGGATTTTATTATAAAGAGACAACTCCACTCTCTTGGGATCAACCAAAATCATCTTAAGATCTTCCGGTGAATTTTTAAAAAGCAACGACAAAATGATTGAATTAACACAAACGCTCTTTCCCGTCCCGGTGGCTCCGGCAATCAAAAGATGGGGCATATCACCCAAGTCAGCCACCACAAATTTACCCTCGACATTTTTTCCTAAAGCCAAAGAAAGTTTTGATTCGCTCCGCCTGAACTCCTGACTCTCCAATGCTTCTTTCAATCTCACTTTAATCGGTTTTTTATTGGGAACCTCGATTCCGATTAATGATTTTCCGGGGATAGGAGCCTCGATTCTAATCGGATGAGCCGCCAAAGCCAAAGACAAATCGTCGCCAAAAGAAACAATCTTGCTAAGTTTTACCCCGACAGCCGGACGAAAACTATACTGTGTCACCGAAGGACCGACGATACAACCGTTATATTCCAATTCTATTCCGAAATTGGCAAAGGCATCTTTGATAATATCGATTCGCTCCTCAATATTTCCGCCATCCGCTTCCCCCTCATAGTCGTCCAATAAAGTCAAAGAAGGTAAAATCCAATCCGAAACGGAAGGCTTTTTCTCTCTTTCCTTTTTCGGAGAAACCTTTTCTATTTTTTCAAAAGAAACATTTTTTATGTTATCTTCACCTTCGGTTTTTTTAGATTCAGCATCTCCCTCAGAATCATCTTCCTCACTTTCCAAATCGGACTCTTCTCCGATAAATTTGACATTTTTTATATTAAAATTCAAATCAGCCTCTTCGGTTTTTTCGACTTCTTCCGATTGAGAATCGGATTCATCTTCATTCTCGGAAACAACTTCCATTGTTGTCTTGTCTTCCATTACCACATTATTAATCCCCTCCTTGATAGAATCCGAATTATTTTCCTTTTTAATTTTTTTCAAAAAATCCCAAAAAAACTCTACGATCGAAAAATTAAACGCCACCATTATTCCAATCGCTAAAAATGAAATTAAAACTATAACTCCGACTATTTTGCCGGTTAACTTAATCAATCCCCAAGCGATCAAATAACCGATATAGCCCCCGCCTTCCCCGTTTTTGGCCACCTCCAACAAAACACTCTGATCGTAAAAAATATGAAAAAATCCCAATAAGCTGAAAAAAGCGACCGTCAAACCGGCAATTTTAACCACATAAATAACCGTTTTTTTCTTGAAAAGCAATATCACCATCGCCAACAACAAAGCCAACGGAAACAACCATTTCCCCCAACCGAAGACAATTCCGGCAATCTTATTCAAAAAAACCCCGAAAGCTCCCCCGGCACCGAAAAAACCGAAAGAAAATAGCACCGCAAACAAAAATAAAAGCACAATAGTAATCCCTCGCTTAACGCTGTTTTTTAGATTTAAAGCAAACTCTATCTTTTTTTCTTGATTTTCGTCTTTTAGCTCTTTATTTTCTTTTGTTTTTCTTGACATAATCCTTTTTTATTATTTTTGGATTTTTTAAAATTCAACGGTCAGCTCAAGCTCTTCATCCCCCCTCAAAACCTTCAAAACCGCTGTAGAATCTTTCTCGTATTGACTGATAAAATTTGAAAGCGGATGAGCGGAATCAATTTCATTTCCGTCAATCGAAATTATGATATCATCGATTTTGAGACCGGCTTTCTCCGCCGGACTTTTGTCAATAATCGCCAAACCCTGCTTGCCCGTAGCCGAATAAATCAAAGCTCCTCGATCAATTTTTAAATCTTTTAAAATCTTATAATAAGGATCCAGGGATAAATAATAAATTCCCAATCTGGCGGTTTTATCCAAACGATTCTCACTTATCTTCTGCATCAAATCCTTGACAACATTGATAGGGATCTGAAAAAATTGATTTTCTCCGCCCCTGCTTGCAAACATATTGATACCCAAAAGCTCACCGCTATAGTTGATAATCGGACCGCCGGCATAATCCCGCCCTCCGACAGAATCCACCCGCAAAACTCCCTGTAACTTCTCCGAAGAAGCAACTTCCGTTCCGGTCAAACTGAATTTTTCGTCAAAACCGCTCAACACTCCGTCGGAAAGATAAATTTTTTGCAGACCGGAAATCTCCCCTATCATTATAACTCTTTTTCCGAAATTTACCGCACTCGAATCAGCCATCGGCATCGTCGTTAAATTTGATCCCTCCGCCTTCAAAAAAGCCAAGTCGGTAAAATCATCCACCCCCAAAAGCTTGGCCTCCAGTATATTGCCTCCGTAAGTCAAAATCTTGTACTCAGCCTCTTCTTCAATAATATTAAACCGACTGGTCACAATCAATCCGTCATTGGTCAAAATTGTTCCCGCTCCGCTTTTTCCTTGCTGAAATTTTTCTTCCTCATCGACAGTCAAAACTTTTTTGACATTTTTATCCTCCGCTTCGACAGAAAAAGAAAAAACATCCACCACGGCGTAAATAGCGTTGGAAGAAACCTCCGTCACCGAATCACTCTCTCTAACCAAAACCCGCTCGGTCTTATTTATGATAGTGGTGCTTTTATCATCATTTTTAAAAATTCCCATTTTGGCAAAAAAATCACTCCTAATCAAAATCGGAGTCAAATATCGACCAAAAAAAAGACTGCCTATCCAACCGAAAGTCATCACAATAATCAAAATCGCAAGTGTTTTTAAAATCTTTTTCTTCATACTGAGTAATTAAACTTAAATAAATTAAAATTAAATTTTTGTAAGCCAAGGAGAACTGTACAGAACGACCGCCGAGGTAAGCAGGAAAAAAATCAGATTGATAACCACTTTTCTAATCGATAAAATATTCAAAAAATAATTTTGGGCGATATCCCAGATTATATAATAAAACATCAAGAGAATTACACCCGTAGTCAGATAGCCGAACGGCCAAAAATTAACAATCCAAGCCATTTCCAAAGATACAAAGCCCAAAATCAAACTATATAAGGCGGCAATTTTTTTACGATTTTCTCCGATTAACAAGAAATATTGATAACTCATCAAGCCGATATTCACAAAATAGAAAACCATTAGTGTCCAAGCGGAAACGTCAAAATTCAAATAAACTCCGTAAGTCGCCGTAAAAAACAAGAAAGCTACCGCCATCAGAGACATCGCTATTACAGCCTTGGCTGTTCGACTGTCCGGCTTGGACTTTATCCGATATATCCCGAAAATCAAAAAATAATTAACCAACCCGGCCAAAATAACAAAAATCCTCCTTTCAATATCATAATCGATAAGATGCAGAATTGTCCAAGCGGAGATAAAAAAAATCAACCCAATATACCAACCGTCCCAAGTCTTGGCTGTTGGTCGAAAAGTCAAAAAGACATACACCAAAAAAACAAAAAACAAAAGCCAAAAAAAATTCCCGTAATAGGATATAAAACCCAGAATTAGGACGAAAAAAATAGATTGAAATATGGCGGGAAAATAAAAAAACACAAAAAAATAAAAATTACCAATTTAAAAAATCCGCTTCTAAAAAACCTGACTAACTCACATACGCTGTTGAAAATTTTTAACAGGCTGGAAATTATTCTTCAATGGAAATGGCATTGACCGGACAAGCTTCCACAACTTCTTGACAGTTGCAATCTCCGCATTCCTCAGAAATAACCACTGATTTTCCCTTTTCGGGATCTATTTTAAAAACTCCGGGACAAACCGCTTCACAAGTTCCGCATCCGATACACAAATTTTCATCTACTTTGGCTTTTGGCATACTTTTTTCTGCTTTAAGGTGTTTTTTTTCACCCCAAAACATTAATATTAATTTTAAAAAATTATTTATTAAACATTCGATGTTTTCCGACGAAAAACCTTTTAAAAAATTCCCCATCGGCATTTCAATAATATATTAGCACATTTTCAGACACAAGACCAGTTCCATATATTAAAAAGGGTTTATTTTTTACAAAAAATTACCCTAAATCAAAAAGTCATATAAGAATGATCTCCCTGAAAATTTTCCAAAGCCTTTTTTTCAAATTCCTCCATGGATTTGTCCTTAAACTCCACCAGTCCGGTCTCTTTGTTCCAAACATAATCGGAAATTAAAACGCTAACCCCGGTCTCTTCTATTTTTTCACTCAACCATAAGGCAAAAGATTTTTTTGGGAAAAATATTTGACTGATATTGTAAGTTTTTTCGCCATCCGCCTCTTTAATCTCATTTAGCTTGACAATATGATAACCCAAACCGCTCTCCAACACATCGCTCGCTTTCCCGCTTTCCAACTTAATCACTCGATCCTTTATCTCTTTGGAGATCTGTTCCTCCTTAAACCAACCCAATTTCCCTCCGGAATCGGAAGTATTTCCCTCGGAAACCTCCTTGGTCAGAGTTTCAAAATCCTCTCCGCTCTTCAATCTTTCCAGTATTTTTTCCGCCTTCTGCTTGGAAGACTCCTTTTTTTCTTTACCGTCGTTTTCTTCCAACCATTTCATCAACTCATCTTTATACAAATCGGGCTTAACCACCTTATTTTTGAAGTCATCCAATGACCAGCCGTAAAGATTTTTTAGGCTCTCTTTTACCTCCTTTTCATTGCCGGATTCATTTAACTCGCGCAAAAGTCTTTCGCTCACCATTTTATCGCTAAGCGCTATCCCTCTGTCATGAGATAATTTTTCAATCATACGGTCCTCTATCATTTTGTTAATAAGCTCTTTTTCCCTTATTTTAAGCCTTTTTTTACCATCTTGAGTACTGAAATCGATTCGAATGCCCAGAGATGAAAAATCTTGTTTTTCGTAAAAACTCTTTATCGAAGCAAGATTATTGTTAATCTCCCCGATTGAAATAGTTTCTTTTTTATCAATAATCACCGCCGGTAGAAAAATCCGCTCATCCAAATATTTTGGCAACGTAAAAGAATTCCCAAAACGATAAATCGCAACAATCAAAACCGAGGAAACCAAAAATAAAAACAAAAAAATTCCTCCCACCAAAGTCGGCCATTTTATTTTTTTTATTTTATTTTTGAATAGTTCTTTTTCTTTACTCATTTTTTAAAACCCTGTCTTCTTGGAATAATATCCCACTTCTCTCTGTTAAAAACAAATTTCTTATTTCATTATGATTTCCCACCATTTTTTATAATTGGGCTTCTCCGTTTCATCGCCGAAACTTTCCGTAGTCGTTTCTTCGCCAAGCGTTTTTTTGGAATTATCTTCTTTTTCCGCGTTGGGTTGAACCACCACCACCTTTTCACCTTTATTTCTAAGATTCAATCGATCCTTGGCCACACTTTCTTTGAAATGATCGGATTTCAGATATTCGATTTTCTCCCTCAAAAAATTATTTTCCGAATTTATTTTCTCCGCCTCAGTTCGCAAATTTTCAATTTCCGCTTCAATCATTTTTGAACGCCGAGCCTCTTTGATCGCCGGAACAGAAAAAAAAGCCACTCCTCCGGCTATTACCAAAAAAACTGCTATTGAAATAACAACGCGCATTGAAGATAATTCTTAAAAAATTTTATTTATGTTTTAATATCCCGTAAAGGCCGGCAAAATCAAAAAACCGATCATTGACACAACCGCGATGACGGAAATAATTATCCAAATTATTCTGATTTTTTTTCTCATTTTTCTCATATCCTTAATTTTAAACGATTTCCGACAAAAAAACAATAGCGCCGGAAAGGGCTGTTTACCCCTTCCGGCTGAAAACTAACAGAGCTTGGCCATCTCCTCCCTTTTTATCTTTTCATTTTTTTTATCAATCTTCTTCGCCAGAAAAAAGGCGATTGAGATTATTCCAAAAAAAATAGCCAAAAACGTTCCTATTAACATATCCGCACCTCCTAATGATTGAGGAAGAAAAGATTAATTTTAACTGAAACACAAAAAAATATTTTTGTCAACAGATCCGCGGGATTAATTTGCCCCGCGGAGATTCAATTTTTCTCAAACTACCCAACTCCGTCCGGACAAAAACTCCTCGGCCCTTATCCACTTTTCCGATTACTCCGGCCTCTCGATTAAATTTTCTGAGAATTTTAATAACTTTATCAATATTTTTTTCCGAAACCGAAGCGATAAAACGCCCTTCGGAAGCCAGGGAAAATTTGTCCAAACCCAAAAGCTCCGTCACCGCCACCACTTCTTTCTTGTAGGGCAAACTTTTTTCTTCCAAAATTATTTTAACTTTCGACTTATCGGCTATTTCATTCAGATTGGCGGCCAATCCGCCCCGTGTCGGATCCTTGCAAGCATTCAAAAATTTTCCCACTGTTTCCAATTCTTTGTTTAAGGGCTGGCAATCGCTCCTGATTTTGGTTTGATAATTAAACCGCTGAGCCAAAAGCGTCACCGCATGTTCCCCCAAATCTCCCGAGGAAATAATCAAATCTCCCGCTTTGGCTCCGCTGTTGGGAATTATCTTTTGCGCCAAACCTACTCCCGCCGTAGTGATGGCTATCTTATCAATTTTTCCTTTTTCGGTCACCTTGGTATCGCCGGTTACAACCGGCACGCCCGTTTTTTTTGAGACTGCTCCGATTGATTGCATTATTTTTTTTAAATCTTCCGCCGGAAAACCTTCTTCTATTACCAAACTCAAAGATATTCCGATCGGCTTGGCCCCCATTACTGCCAAATCGTTTATCGTCCCGCAAATCGCAATTTTACCGATATCGCCTCCCGGGAAAAAAATCGGATCAACAATAAAAGCATCCGTGGTAAAAACCAATTTTTTTGCAAAAAAATCTGTCCCGAGCTCAATCGAGGAATCTCCCAATTCAAAACTCGCCCCATCATCTTCGATATTTTTCCACCTCGAAGATTTGGGAAAACTTTTTCTGATATTCGAGATAATCTCCGCCGATTTCAATCCGCCTCCGCCCATATCTAATGTTATATTGCTATATTGTTTTATTGTCATATCGTCTTTTTATCATAAAAATGATGCAAATTTAATACTTATACACGAATATGCAAATATAATAAATGCTATTCTTTTGCTTCTGAATTAATTATTCTTTTTCTATATCATTTTTACACCTTAAATTCATCTTATTGCCATATAAGGATATATGGCAATCTTTATAAATATCTATAATCCAAATAAATCCTTAATAAATCGATGATGGGCATATTTGTCCAGTGAACTTGTCGAGTAACGATAGCGCCTGGAGCTCTTTTCTTTTTTATCTTCGCCCACCAAGCATTTTTTTAGCCAAGTAACGTTTTTCCCCTCGTTATTATACAGCCATTGCTCCACTCTCTGAATAGTATGACTGCTAGCTCCAACTTTTTCTCTTATATCCGAATAACTTTTTTTATTTAAAATCAACTTGGCAATCTGGATTCTTCTAGCCATCATCAATGCTTCGCTGGCTGTAAATAGTCCCAAAAGAAAATCGATTATTTCCTGTTTGGTTTTTAAACATTCAATAACTTCAAACATATCGTTTATTATTTCTTTCTTTTCTTTACTATCTATTTCGTGAGGTTTTATCTTGGACATATTTTTATTTTTTATCTCCGATTATTCATACATTCATATATTATCACAAAATGCCATATAAGGATATATGGCATTTATTATATTTCCAATTTAAATAGATTAAGTAGATAAGGTTTTATCTGTTGATTACTTTTTGTAATCATTATTATATTACTACCAATAATACGAACAATCTATTTTGCATAGCGAAAAGATACATTGCAGGCCCCCTCCACTGAAACCATGCACGGTCCGACCGGATTGTCCGGATTGCAAAATTTGCCGAACATGGGGCATTTTTGGGGATTTAAAATTCCCCGAATAACCTCTCCGCACTTGCAACCGACCGGATCCTTGGATTTGGAAAAATCGACTTTACTCAAAATATCTCGATATCTTACCTTGGCATCGAATTCTTGATATTTACTTCCGACTTCCAATCCCGAACCGGGAATTATCCCAAACCCCCGCCACTCCCCATCACTAATTTCAAAGACTTCCTGAATTATCTTCTGAATTTTTTTATTACCCCCCGTCTTTACCACTCGCGAATATTGATTAAGCACCCTCAAATCGTCATTTTTAATTTGATTGAGCAATAAAAAAATTCCCTCCAGCACATCTTGCATTTCAAAACCGGTAATTACTTGAGGGATTTTTAATTTTTGATAAGGTATCGAACCGATTATCGCACTCACATGACCCGGATCGATAAAACCGTCAATCTTTATCTTCTCGCTTCTAAGTAACTCCTCCATAGCCGGCAAAAATATTTTATGTGTCGAATAAACCGAAAAATTATTTTTTGCCAATCTCTCGACTGTTTGAATTGCCCAAGCGGTCATCGGCGTAGTCGTTTCAAATCCCAAACCGAAAAAAACTACTTCATTGTTCTTTCCCGCCAAATCCAAAACTTCGTCAACAGAATAAACAGCAAAAACTTGAGCGCCTTTTTCTCGCGCCTGATCCAAGCTACCGAAATATCCCGGCACCCGAAGCATATCCCCATAAGTGGCCACCGGAATTCCCGTCAAAGCCAAACTAACGATTGCATCGATATCCTTTTGGGCCGTTACGCAGACCGGACACCCCGGTCCGGTTATCAGTTTGACATTTTTGGGTAAAACCTCCCTGATACCGTAATGGCTGATTGCCTGAGTATGCGTCCCGCAAACCTCCATTAAACTTACCTCTCGCCCGATTTCTTTAGAAATTTTATTTATTTGAGTTATTATTTTTTGCAT
>Ga0172377_10006288_pt1 | contig 12232 bp, 19 predicted proteins | sample Pumphouse3metaG_FD_119749 | JGI IMG/M metagenome (GOLD analysis project Ga0172377, IMG submission 119749) | Leachate microbial communities from a municipal landfill in Southern Ontario, Canada - Pumphouse #3 metaG | ecosystem: Engineered > Solid waste > Landfill > Unclassified | place: Canada... | reverse complement strand
CAAAAACTTCTAATTCTCCAATTTCGATTTCATTAAGAGAATCAATAATATCATCATTCAATTCATCATTGACAATACTCTGTTTGTTGAAAAAATCATAATATCTTGAAGCTGCACTCTCAAAAATATCATTTAGCTCTTCTTTTACATCTACAAACCTATAGCCATTATGGTAGAAAATTTGGATTAAATCAAAATACTCCTTGAAAACATCATTATGACTTAGATTTTTTTCTTCAGCAATAGTTGAGCAGTATTCATAAACCATTCTAAAAGTTCGACTTGGATTTAGATCAATGACGAAAGCATCCTTTTTGCCTTTTTTGGCTGTTCTACAACGAAACATTCTTTGCATTAGGTCTTGTGGACTTTCTCCATCATTCATCAAAATTACAGTATCAACATTAGAGATAGTGACTCCAGTTGTTAGCTGATTTACTGCAATAATAATAAACGGCTTGCCACTTTCTGTTTTCTTCTTCAGCCAATTTTTAAGCTGAGGAGAACTATTTTTGTCACTATACGTAAAGTCAATTACTACATCATTCCCATAATATTCCTGAACAGCCTCATTTTCTTCCAACAATTTCTTTAATGGCCTACAATGTTTTGTCTCGGGAACAAAAATCAGAATTCCTTCCCCAACATGAGACATACCGTTTATTCGTGCATTCCCAAAAGGTGTTGTTTTACTCTTTTTTCCATTTTTTCTATCAAAAATAAAATCAACCACATTATTTACATCTCTCTGATAATAAAAATCCCCGTCATCATTCAGCCTCAAAAATTTCCTAAAAGTCAACCCCTCTTCAGCATCAAACTCGTAATTCTCAAAAATTTCTGAAGGAGGAGCAAAAAGCAAAAAGTTCATGTTCGGATAATTAGCATACACTGAGTCAGGATATTCATTAGCTCTTTTTACTTCATCCATTAGTGTCCAACGATTAGTGTTTAAAGCATTGAATGTTCCTTTAAAATAATTCACAAAAGGAGTGGCAGAAAGAGCCAAACAATAATCAAAGTTTAGCTCATCCATAATATTCAGACTTTTATCTGTCTCATATCCATAATGCACTTCATCTACAATTACACAATCCCATTTCTGATTTCGAATATTGTCGAATTTCTTTTTCTGCATTCCATACAGATTATTTCCATAGTCATTAGATTTAAAATCCTGAAGAGAAATGGCAACAAAATTAGCTTCTCCCTCTTTGTATTCTCCTATTTTACGAGAAAAATCAACAAAATTATCATTCCAGAGCCCAAACGCTGAAAAAGTGTTAATGGTATCCTCCCATTCCATTTCATTAACACAGGGAAAACTTGTAAGAAGAAGGATATTTCTAAACCCCATAGCTTTACAGGTAGCCAGAGCAGTAATAGTTTTTCCTGACCTACAAATATGGTCAAAGAGAAAATATTTGCCTGCTCCTGACTTCCAATAATTTACTGCATCATTTAGGGCGTTTATCTGATGATATCTCAATTCAAGAGATAGCTTTTCACTATCGATAATATGATTAAGCTTGGAAATATCAAAATCGTTCTCTGATAAAACAGAATAGACCTGAGACCAAATTTCTTTGAGATCATCAAAATCATAAAGAACTACTTCTTCATACTCCGAAACTTTATTCTTAAGGTGATTCTTGTCATAGATAAATGCACCCTTTGTCACAGATTTCTTGTCATAGTCCTCATAGATAGTGGACATCTGTTTAATTTCCAGATCTCCCCAATCAATTTCTCCTCCATACATCTTACGAAATTTAGCAGAAAAGATGAAAACATGATCCTCCTTATCTTTAAAGAGAATATCAATTTCTCCACCTTTGCTACTTCCTCCAGATACTTGTTCCATTTTGGTGATTCGATCACCAATTTGACAATTCTTTTTGTCCCATTCATATAGTCGAATTTTGCCATATCTCTGAGTAAAAAATGGGACATTAAAAACGGAACCAGAAAGAACAATGTGCTCAAAAAAATTACCTAATTCTCTACCACAGGCTTTCTTCCATTCATCAGAATTTTTCTTTCCGAATTTCCCACTTGAAGTAATTTCATTTTCAATTCTTCGCTTAATAAAAACTAAATCACCACCCAAAGTTTTTAAATCCCGAATATTTTGGGCAGTGATATTAGATTGCAGAGCAGATACAACATCAAAATTTTTCAATCTTTTTACTCCTGATTAAATAATGGTTGCTGTATGACACAATACCAGAGTTTAATGATTTTCTGTACCATCTTTTCGTGTCAGATAATCATCACTAATATATTTCAGAATAACTCTGCCCAACTTTGGATTTGTTCTCTCAACTACAGGCCTAATAACTACTCCCTCACGAATATGAGGATTTTCCTCCATTAAACAGGTATCTCCTTTTGCACAATCTTTTACAGTTTTCATATCAAATGGCCCTCGATAAATAAACGGAACCATTGGAATTCCAACATTTTTCATAAGACTTTCTAATTCATCATAGTTAAAATATTTTCCATCAATAGAAAGATCAAATACTCTATAGTCAAAATCTGCACCAAGACCATAGCGCAAATCCTGAACCTTGCCATAAATTTCCCCAAAGAGAATGATTGAATCAACTTCTTGTCTTAGCATTCCATATCTACGGACAAGAATATCAAAAAGTTTCTCAATTTGCTCTCCATATTTCATTAGGGGGAACTCATAAATATCATTATGCCCTAATTTTCTTCGAGTAGTTCGAGAACCAACCATAATTTGCATTCCATCTTCTGTCCTAATGTACCCGATTCTCGAATTTGTCCCGTGAACTTTCTCGTTCAAAATTACTTCCTCTCCATCCTCTAATACCTGATACTCTTCGTTACGAATATTCTGAATATCAGTATAAGTGTCAAAAAGAGGATGGGGTTTTTCCATAAGCCCACCTGAAAATTCTTGTGGTGGTTCCCATTTCTCTATCCCAAATTTCTCTTTTAGATCAACCTCCAAAGGATAATTTTCTGTATTCTTCACAAGAAAACCATAGCTTGGTTCTCCACGAAGCCTTACAGCTTTTACCCTGCCCTTTGAAAGATATTTTGTTACTCCCCATTTATCTGAAATTTCCAAGGGAATAACTACATCTGGAGGAATATAAATAGCCTCATCCCCAACTTGAAATTGGCCCTTTGGTATACAAACCTGCCAACCACCAACAATAGCTAATTCTAGCTTGTCAGCATTTGTATGCTCTTGAATCTCTTTAATTTTAACCACTTTGACAGGAATTTCAGCCATTTTTCTCTCTCCTTAAAACTTCTCTCGAAGATATTGAAGTATTTGTTTGTCAAGCTCATCTTTCTTTTGAGAAACTTGTTCATATTTCTTTACTATTAAATTGATGTCTGAATGATAGGCAGGAAAACATTGAGAAGCAGAAACTTCATCATAGTAATCAAGGAGTCCATTCTCATCTTTTATGAATACGCTATCCCCATTTTGACTCTGTACAACACCAACATACCATTCACTCCCCCTAAATACAATCACTCTATTTCCAGGTGCAAAAGGTCCATAATCAAAAGCCATTTTATTTCTCCTCTCTTATTTTTATTAACCAGAAAATAAAAAAAGTGACCCCAATGGGATTTGAGCCCATGATCTTCAGATTGAGAATCTGACGTGTTAACCACTACACTATGGGGCCACTACTAATTTTTAACCCTGCTCCTGTACTGCCTTATGCTTATTAATAATGGCAGCGTTCTTTAGAGCTTTTTGCAGATTTTGCATATCCTCTTTGTTAATTTCATCCTTGTCTAAAATATTCAAACAATCTCGGAAAGGCTCACAGTAGAGAATTCCGCCAAAACGCTTTACTGTATCATTGGCATGATTTAATGCAATAGAAAACGCAGAGAGAACTGACCTATAATTTTTGTCTACTCCAACATATTTGGAGGAATTAATTATAGCATTTCTCACAGCGCCAAGCACTTTATCCGCCTTACCCTCTTTGAAGACTTCCTTAAGAAATTGTTTCTCGGCATTATAGAGTGTTGAACTATTTTCTTGATAAAATTTTTCACTTAACATCTTATACATCTCCTTTTACTTATAGATAATTGCTATTTTATGCTCTATACCAGAATAATTAAAGATTTGGGAATTTTCTGATAAATGAACTTTTATGCTTGAAATTTTATATCCAATGCCAAGAGCCCTTCTATCTTTCCAAAAATTCCCAGTTTTTTCTACCCCTATCTCAACATATGGTTCTACTGAACTCTCCTCTCTTTCAATAGTTAATGCGCACTCTTTATGTTTTTCCCATTGAAGCCAAGTCCCATTCTCCAATAGAAAAACTTTTTCTCTTGAATTTTCTATAAGATAATATTGCTCATTATTAATGGCAATAGAAGCTATGTTGTATTCCCCACTTGTTAAATTATTCGCGTCAATATAAAGTAGTTTATTATTGCTATATTGAAATAATAAGATAAAAATAAATATAATTACAGAAAGTATGATCAACAATGCTGTATCATTTGTACCCCACAAAGGAAGCTCAACTCTTGCAATATGTCTGTATTCGCGCAGAGCCGAATAATTCATTCCTAAAAGAATAAGGCCATTAATAGCCACAAAAATCAATAATATACCTAAAAGCCCCAACATTAGCTTCCCACTCCCATATTTCTAGCAATATTACTACAACCAACTCCACTAAGTAGTTTCTTTTTGGGATTTACTTCCCTCATTACACTTTTACTATTAGGCTCTCGTGTATATGGCTTGCGATTCTTTACAACTACAATCTCTACACCTTCTGGATACTGTTCTTTCATTGTAATTTGAATATGCCTTTCTACTTCAGCTTCAGTCCCAAACCCATCTAGTTCTCCCAATTTGCCACCTTCCATCCCATAAATAGCCCAACTTCTCTCCCCAACCTGCTCAATAGAAATCTCTACCTTATAATTCCTCTGTGTCATTCCCATTTTTCTTTCCTTTCTCACCATGCTCATACAATTCAGATAACATAACTTCGACTATTCTATTTATGCTCTCATACATAACTTCTATTGTTTTTGAGTATTGCAAGAGCTCAAACCAGACACAGGCATTAAATTTCTCTTTAACTTCTTCCCAATCGTTTTTACTTTCTAATATTAATGGATATATTTCTGACAAATATTCTTTAGAAAAAGAAGTTTGGAATTTATCTTTATGAGAAATCTGTTGCAAAATAGCTTGCAAAAGGTTCTCAGTTTTAGAATGTAAAGACTCGATACTTGCAATATAACTACGAATTTGCCACCAAATATTTTCGTCTTTAAACATTATTTTTTTTGCATTATTCCAGCTATATTCATCTAAAATATCGGGTCTTTTAGGATATGCCTGTTCCATTTTTTTCTTCCTATCCATTAATTTTAGAGTCTCATTCACTAATACCAGACTCTAATGAATTTAAACAATAATCACAAAGAACAATATCCCCATTATCATAACAATATTCATAAGGATACCAAACCCTGCAATTATCGCATCTATCTAACTCTTGCCTAATTTCATCCTCCAAAAGTGAATCACACTCTACCTCTTCTAAAAACCCCAACTCTTTTACAGCATCCTTAATTTCCATGTCCGTTTTAGAAATTCGTTTTACAATTTGATGAGCAAAATCAATAGCCATAGATATAACCTCCTGATTATTCTATTTACAAATCTTTTTTGCCTTCTCTATTAAATCAATGGCCTGCTGAAAAAAAATAATTTGAATTGGACTATTAGGAACAACTTTTTCCTCGTCCATAGCTTGGCTTAAAATACTTTGAGCCTCTTCAATTAATTGAGAGTAATTTGAAGAAGACTCATTTTTTCTATTACGCTCCATATCAAAATCTTCTAAAGTTAAACTACCGAAATATTGCCTCTCTATTTTCTGCCTTATATCCTTTCTTTGTGCAGTATTAATATTTCTACTTTCTCGATGTCTAGGATTAGAATGAGGAAGAACATCAAATGTCCGCTCATCTAAAAGTTCTATAAAAATATCTCTTAAAGCAATACGCATTTGCTCTATTGTATTGCCAGTAAGTCTTTTAGAGATATCTTGGTTATCTTCCATCCACGCATCCATGGCTTTAGAGATGATCTTATCTCTTAATGCAACCCGTTTGCCTGCCCCCAATACTCTCGGAGAAATATGCGCTAACTTACACATGATAACATCTTTAGTATCGTCTATTTGAGCATGGAATTGGCCCTCACGTTTTAATATTCCATCATCATAAAATCTATTAATTTCTTCTGTAGTAATAACAGATTGCATTTTTTCACCCTTTCATTACAGCCAATGGTTGCAACTTCTCAACTATCTCTACCAGGTCATTTTGGTTTTTCATTATTTCATCAATATTTTTATACGCCCCAACTGCCTCCTCTAAATCATTCTGATGTCTTATAGAATGAAGAATACCTTGTTCATCCAATTTCTTTTGTTCTTCTTTCAAATCCAACTCTTTTTTGGCCTGCTTTCTGCCCAAAATTCTACCAGCCCCATGAGAACAAGAAGTAAACGAATCAGGATTGCCCAAACCTCTTACAATATAAGAAGAAGTACCTTGAGAACCAGGAATAATTCCCATTTCTCCTTTTCTTGCTGATGTTGCTCCTTTTCGATGCACCATAACATTTTTATTGAAATGATTTTCTAATTGGGCATAATTATGATGAATATTGACATAAGAATCTTCAGCAAATTCAATGGATGGAATATGTTTTAGCAAAGCACACATAATATCATTCAACATAGCTTCTCTGTTAGCTAATGCAAAATCAAGACAATAATTCATTTCTGCCAAATAATCTTCTCCATATTCATCCATTGGAAGAAATGCTAATTTCCACTCTTTGGGTACTGAAGTATACCATTTCTTATTTAAGTCCATAGCCAGATCATGATAGTGATTTGCTACTTGATGCCCAAGATTTCTTGAGCCTGAATGAATCATAATCCAAATATTATCATTTTCATCTTTTTGAATTTCGCAGAAATGGTTGCCTGATCCGAGTGTACCAATTTGATAGGTTGCTTTTTGCCACTCTTTTTTTACAATAGAATTGGCAGGCATATTTCTTGGTTGTCCATCTTTGTTCGCATTATAATCAGGCATAAGAAATTCTGATGATTCTTTTTGATGATTGAATCCCACAGGAATTCTTTCTCTCATAGTCCCTAAAACCTTTTTTCTTAATTCCATAGGAAAATCATCTGTAAAAAGATTAGTTTGAATAGCACACATTCCACATCCAATATCATTGCCCACCATAAACGGGACAACATAGTTTGAATCTAATGCAGCAATTCCACCTATAGGAAGACCATAGCCAGAATGTGCATCAGGTACTAGTGCTATATGATGAAAAGCCATAGGAAGATTAGCAGCATTCTTAGCTTGTTGAAGTGCTGATTCTTCCACATCATTTTCATCCAACCACATTTTGATAGGGATTCTTTCTGTTGTAATTACTGATTTAATAGGCATAGTTATAGCACCCCTTCAGAGTCAATATGTTACTCACACTCTACAATACCAGAGGATTGACATTTTTGTAGATATTTTCATTTTGATTCACTCAAGCGAAGCTTATCTCCATCTCCCGTATCAATTGGAATCTCAAACAGATTAACTTCACAACCCTCTATCCCTAGTTCCTCTAAATATATTTCCTCATCATAATAATATCCATTATTTTTTACATTTTGAATAATTTCATGCTTTTCATCAATTTTTAAAAACTCTTGTGTGAATTCCAATGCACTACTTCTAGTATGAAAAATAAATAGAAGAGCCTCACATTTTTTATAAGGAAACTTTTGAATAAACAAAGTATATCTCATAGTTTGCGCTCCTTATCCTCTTCTTCTAACCACATTTTAATAGGAATTCTTTCTGTTGTAATGACTGATTTAATCGGCATTATTATTCCCCTTCACTCTATCCAAATTCAATGGAAGCTTATAGTCATCATCATTCCCTACCAGAGAAATATAAAAATTTCTTTCAAATCCCTCTAATAATTCGAAATCTCCCAAAACATTGTATAGAATCTGCCAAACCCCATCTCTTTCCCCTATATTTGTTTGATAACGCTCACTATCTTTTGAATACTTTTTTCCTTCTCCTGTCAATCTGAGCCAAAAATAAAAAGTACAAACAAAAGCAAAATTAGAAGTTGTTGCTTCTGGTTTTGCCACACCTATTTTTTTTAATTTTTCACATATTAAATTTTCATATTCTATTGATTTATGACTAGCATTTAAATCTTTTATACTTATCATGTTAATCCTCTTTCAAGCTCATAGAATAATTTACGATATAAATCAAAATAAAACCAAAACAATAATTGTATTTACCTTAAAGTATACTGAATAATAATTTGTCAGTTTCTAATATAAAACAGGCATTAAATTTAGGTTCTAAACTTAAACATTTATGATATATATTGGCATCATGTGTAAAAAAGCGTTTAGATACCCAAAATATATCTGCTTTATTATAACTACGAGAACCAATATTAACTAAAATAAGGCTAAAACAAGAGATATATTTTTTATAGTCATAATTAGAATATAGTTTTTGGAGTTTCACTTTGGCCTCACTATTGCGGTGAATAATAACAAATGCTAAACTATTATTTTATACCAGAGAAAAATAATTTCTTAAAATTATGAAATTATTTCATCAATCAACCCTACTTCTAATGCCTCTTCTGCATCAAACCATTTATCCTCACTAGATTTAACAATTTTTTCCCAATAACTTTGAGGTTTGTGGGTTTTTTGAGCTAAAATAACACACATTCTTTTTTCCATCTTTTTTACTACTTCTAAATAACCTTCGTGTGAGGGTATTTTTTGCAAAGCATCATTCCCATAAGCAACCCCATGAACCATAATCACAGCATTTTTCAAAGCAAGCCTTCTATCTCCACAAGCCAAAATGACAGCAGCAGAGGAAACAGCCATATGGTCTACTGTACAGATAACTGATGGGCTAATAGTTTCCATTAAATCAATTATGGGAAAAAGATACTTACATTTACCACCAGGAGAATTAATATTAATGTTAATACAAGAACAATTCGCATCATTAGCTTTTTTTCGGAGAGAGTGAATTAAATAAAGCCCAGTGTCATCATCCAAACTATCATAAAGCCATAATTCTCCCCTCTTGGCATCTTCTAAAATTTGATCTGTCATTCTATCCCCAATATTATCCATTGCATCACCTCATTATTTGTTAATTTTCTTCTTAATTTCTCCCAAAATATTATTTATTTCAACAGTCCCCCTTAATTCTTTGATATGCTCCTGATATTGAATGCAAATTTTCGCATCATCATTATAAACGGCACATATTATTAAGTCTATCCAAGCATAAAGAAATAATTTGGCTATTTGTGTTTTATTGCAGCCATTATGCAAATAATATCTCCAATTTTTTTTGCCAAGATATTCAGTCATAATTAAAATGGGGCCGGGGAGGGGAATCGAACCCCTGACAATCTCATTACTAGTGAGACACTCTACCAACTGAGTTACCCCGGCTTAAATTTATTCATTTATGGGAATAAAATCTTTATACTCCATTATTTTTTTAACTGTATCAAAACTTACTGGAGCATAATTATTACAATCTACCCCAACATCCATACTGAGAAGTTTTGTATCCAATCCATGATCTACCAAAAAAGGAGCTAAACTTCCATGACAATGACCATACAAGTGCCAAGCTCCATAATGACTATTATCCCATCTTAACATGGGATAATGACAAAGAATAATTTTTTGATTACTCCAAGTTACTTTATACAAATCTCTTATTTTTAAAAAAAGACTCTCTATTTTTTTATCTTTAGTGTCATGATTTCCCTTTATTAGATAAATATTATTGCAATTTATTCTATCTCTATAGCTCTTATAATCTTCATATCCACCCATACAAAAATCGCCCAAATGATAAAGAAAATCATTTGGCATAACCATTTTATTTATATTGTCTATCATTGTATCATCATGAAGTTTTAGTGTTTCATTACTAATTTTTATTGCTTTTACTTCATTTCTTGTTTTTGCATTTTCTAAAGCATTCTTTTCTGCTTCATTCATAAACGGGCGATTTTGATATTTGATAATATTTCTATGTCCGAAGTTAATGAGTATCTGAAATAAACCAAATATTTGATTTTCCAGATACCATATTAATCACTCTCCTTTTAAAGATAGTTTGTGTCTTTTACAGATGACCGGCACTTTTATTCTCCTTATAATATTAAAATTTTTGTATATCTTCTGTAACTAAAATCACAATATATAGCCAACCCAAAATAATATGGATCTTCGGTTCCTTTTTTGATTTTGGGTCTAGATTCCCAAAAAAAATCATTATCAAAAGGTTCAGGACCCAATAAACAAAAATCAAAATCTGCAATTTCTAAATTAAAAAATCTTATTTCTTTAAAACTTTTTATATCTTTGCTGACCAATACATCCTGTATATGTATTAGCCCATAGTGTTCATAAACAGAAGAGGGTGATTTTGAAAGCCTATACCAATAATTTTTCTTTCTTTCCTTCTCTTTTTCTTCTTTCTCTAATTTTATCATTCTATCAAAAATTTTATTTTTATCCATATTTTTCACTTATAATACTAAAAAATCTATAAATTTTTTATCATAATCATTCAGTCTATATATTCCTATTATACCCATTTTCGATAGTGCCGATGAAGAAAATTTAAGAGAAGGCTTGGGCCTACATACAAAAAGAGGGCTACATCCAATACCATAAAGAGTGGCCAAATTATTTTGACCACAGTTAGTTAGCCAAGTTAAAGTAGGATAAGGCTCAATATATTCTTTATTTTTTTTAAGATAAATAATTTTATACATCTCTCACTTTATGACCAGAAATAGAAAAAAAATAGTGGGGACCATAGCCACTATTTCTTTTCTTTAGACTAATAATAAATATTCAATATAATCCACTTCTTAGAGCTGAAAGGTGATGGTCCTTATTGCCTTTTATCCCTTCAGATCTCAAGAATGCCTATGAGGGGCACAACAATATAATTAAAAAAAAATTTACTCATTTATTTTGGTCTTAAGAGATAGAAAGTCATAGGCTGCTTTTTTTCTCTCATTCTATTATACCAGAATAATAATTTTTTTTACTTTCCCATGCTATATTTTTGAAGAATAGGATAATCAATATTCACAGCATTTCTTTTAAAGCTATTTTTTTCATACAGATTCATAATCCTGCCAATTTTTTCTTCTTCCAAACCAAAGTCAGAAATTAGCTCATACCCCATCTTATATCTCTCTGTTATAAGTTTAAGAATTAAATCAATTTCTTCATAAGTTGCCCCAATTTCTCCTTCATCGGTTTGTCTTTCCCACAAATCCGCAGAAGGAGGATTATCCACAACTAATTTAGAAGTGCCATCCAAAAATCGAGACAGTTCCTTTACTTGAGATTTATAAAGATCAGCAATGGGTGCTAATGCCCCCAACATATCTCCCCAAAGAGTAGTATAGCCTAAAAGACTTTCTGTTTTATTCCCTGTAGCTAAAACGAGAGCATCCCAAGTTGCAGAAAGATCATAAAGAATTGTCATACGTTCTCGAGCACATTTATTTTCTACTCTTAACCTCTCTGAGTCTCTATTCCAATTTTTTCCTAAAATTTGTTCAAAATATGCATTAACTTGGTTTGTTATCAGGGTGGCCGACAGGAATAACGGTCAACAATATAATTTTATTTGGACCTTTTGTTTTAAAAATCCATTTTGCACCTTTATTGACAATATAAATATTTTTTGTATTACTGTCAATAATTTTATCCCAAAAATCGAAACAAATTTCTGCAATTGTTTGTATATTTTTTTACTCCAACCCAACCTTTCTGCTATTCTTCTGCGAGCGTGCGTGCCAATAATAATTTGTTTTTCATTTTGACGCAAACATAAAGTATGTTTTACTTGGCTCACATTATTAACCTAATCTTTTATTAATTGATTATATTTTGCTTGCCCTTTACTCCAATGCTTTCCTTGCACAAAATTTTGTCTAACAAACTTACCTTTTACTATAGAACCAGAATAATCTGAAAAATCATTTCTGACAACTACCCCCTCAATATTATCAGTAGTGCTATAATTCGATTTCATTTTGGGAATTATTGTT
>Ga0172377_10006285_pt1 | contig 12237 bp, 8 predicted proteins | sample Pumphouse3metaG_FD_119749 | JGI IMG/M metagenome (GOLD analysis project Ga0172377, IMG submission 119749) | Leachate microbial communities from a municipal landfill in Southern Ontario, Canada - Pumphouse #3 metaG | ecosystem: Engineered > Solid waste > Landfill > Unclassified | place: Canada... | reverse complement strand
TGCAAGAGCATTTTGAAACACCTTCATAATGGAGTCTTTATCGTCAGGTGCGGTTCCAAGCTGAAGAGCCTCTGCTCCAGCTTGTTCAAACATAGCACATAGTGTGTAGTTATTTGAGCTTCTTATCTGAGCTGGATTATCACTTTGCTCTCCAAGGTCTAAAATCTCACTACCTGTTGAGATAACTGCTACTCTAGGTTTTATAGCAACTTTGACCATAACGCAGTTTAGTCCAGCCATCACGCCAATCTCAGCAAATCCTATCTTAGTTCCCTTTTTTATAAGTACATCACCAGCCTTATAACTCTCACCAATTGGACGAACTGAAGAGCCAAAAGTGACTCTCTCATCTATGAAAATCTCATCGTTATTTTGGCTTACACTTACATTTTCTATCTGAAGCAGAGTATCAGTTCCCTCTGGCATCATTGAGCCTGTGAAGGTTTTAATACATTCGCCATCTTCTACAACTCTTCTCTCATCACTCCCCGCTGGATTATCTCCGAGAATTTTGATGCTATCTTTATCTAAGTCTGTGTATTTTATAGCGTATCCATCCATAGCTGCTGTTGGAAACTCTGGGTCATTAAACTCTGCTACTATATCCTCAGCTAAAACTCTTCCCAAAGATTCACTCAAAGATACATTTTGACTTTTTATACTTCCAGTATCTAGCAAATCCAACATATTTAAGCTTGTCTCAAAAGATAGTAGCTTCATTGCGTTGCTCCTTTATTTTTCTTATCACTTAGGAGTCCACTTCCCGTTATAGCGGTTGAGCGTTCTTTTGCATAAATTCTTTTTTTATTTCTTAAGTCATATTTCCAAATAGGAGCAGATGCTTTAAAGTCTTCTACATACTCATCTATAAACTCTAAGGCAACTCGTCTCTTTGGAGAAAAAACTGCTGCTATATATGAAGATTCATGAAGCATAACATCGCCTCTTGAGTGTGCCATTTTTATGATAGCACCCTTCTCTTTTGCTTTGTCTTGCCACCCTTGGAACCATTTGTTTAGTATCGGTTCGTATATATCAAAACTAAGCCCATCAATATCATCTTCACTTCTTACAGTTCCCACAAAAGAGATAAAAGCACCATAGTTACTGCGCGCTTCTTCTTCGTACCAATTTTTTAAAATAGATGCGACGCTAAGCGAGCCATCGTAAAGCTCTAGCATCTATCAACCTCCACAAACTGGAGGTAAAAGCGAAACTTTATCTCCACTATGAAGTGCGAAATCCCTGTTATTCACAAGAGTATCATTGACCGCAACAGCTGAATTTTCAAGCCACTCTTGCATCTCTTCATCATCTTTTAAAATAGTTGCTAACTCATTTAAGTTAGCTATATTTAACTCCATTGCCTCTCTTTGTATAGGACCTAAAAATTCTACTCTTACCACTTTGTGCACTCCAAAACTTTAGTTTGTTGGAACGATTATATCCAAAATATACAAACCCTACATTTGTATAAGTTAAGTGATGTATAATTTTGCTAAAACTTGTCATAAGAAGAGTTAAAGGAGTATATTTTGGTTTTTGGAAAGATTGAATACTTAAACTTACTTCCCTTTCATATCTTTATGAAACGCTACACTAAAAGCTCTCAACAAAGTATGAGTATGCACTACAAAAGGGGTGTTCCTGCAAAAATAAATACAGAGTTTTTATCTCGTAGAGTAGATGCTGCTTTTATCTCTAGTATCAAAGCAAAAAAATACAAACATGTAAATCTTGGCATCATTGCAAGGAAAGAAGTACTTAGTGTTTTAATAGTTCCAAATGTAGAGAATGAGAGTGATTCTGAGTCTGCAACTTCAAATGTTCTAGCAAATGTTTTAGATATGAAGGGCAAAGTTCTTATTGGAGATAAAGCCTTAAAGTACTACTTAGAGGGTAAAAATCATATTGACCTAGCAAAAGAGTGGAACAAGAGACATAACCTTCCATTTGTATTCGCTCTTTTGTGCTACCACAAAGATAAAAAACTCTATAAAAACATAGAAAAAAATTTCTCAAAAAGAAACTTTAAAATCCCTCAATACCTTTTGAATGAGGCATCACACAGAACTCAGATTCCAAAAAAAGATATACTTATGTATCTTAAATACATCTCTTACAACTTAGACTATAAAGCCAAAAAAGGTCTAAGACTTTTTTATAAAAAAAGTTCACTCTAATGCTATTAATGTTATAATTTTGTCATGAAAAAAATATTTTTATTACATTTAATTATACTAAATCTATACGCTGAAGAGCCTATTTCTCCAATACCTTTAGATATTGAAGTAAATCATGCAAAAGTAGATTTAGGCAAAAAACTGTTTTTTGACACTATTCTTTCGAGAGATAATTCTACCTCATGTTTTAGTTGTCATAATATTTATGATGGTGGAGCAGATGCAAATGTTGTCTCCGTTGGTGTTGAAGACAAAAAAGGCAATATTCAAGCTCCTACAGTCCTAAATTCAAAATATAACTTTAGACAATTTTGGAATGGCAGAGCAAGAGATTTAGGTGAACAAATACATGGTCCCATAGAAAATCCTGTTGAACATGATATGGATGCAAAAACTATAGAGTTACGCATCAATAAAATAGACGAATATAAAAAGCTATTTAATGAAGTTTATGGTAGTAGATACATCACTTACAAACAGGTTATGGACGCTATAGTAGAGTTTGAAAATGCTCTAGTTACTCCAAATGCAAAATTTGATAAGTTTTTAAGAGGTGAAGTAGCGCTTAGTAAAAATGAAAAAGAGGGTTATATACTTTTTAAAAAAAATGGTTGTATCACTTGTCATAATGGAATAAATATCGGAGGAAACTCTTTTCAAAAAATGGGTACATTTATGGAGTATAGCGAAGATAGTAACTACCCTGATAGAAGTAAAATAACTGCAAATCCTAATCACAAGAATGTCTTTAAAGTTCCAACTCTAAGAAACATAAATAAAACTGCCCCTTACTTTCATGATGGAAGTGCCAAAACTCTAAAAGAAGCACTTGGAATAATGTCAAAACACAATCTTGGCATTATTTTAAAAGAGCATGAGCTAGAAGCTATAATAGCCTTTTTAAAAACACTAGATGGTGAATTACCTAAAATACTGGATATAAAATGAAACTAAAAAAATTAATCTCTTTAGTTATAGGCTTAGGGGTTCTCTCCTCTGTTGCTATCATATATTTTTATATCATACAAAAAGACTTTACAAAACAGCATAGAGAGTTTCTTCTTAGTCTAAATGCTTTTAAAAGTACACATATAGATTTGGAACATCAAATACTACAAAGTTCTATATATTCATACCAAAATCAAGATGAGATGGCAAAAAATATAAGCTCACTTGAGAGTGATTACAGAATTCTTCTTGAATCTCAAATATTAAAAGATAATACATATATACAAATTAGAGATAAACTTCAAGGATTAGAAAAAGATTTAAAAAAGCATATCCGAAACACTCAAAACTATCTGATGCTAAATGCTAGTGTCAAAAACTCACTTGTTTTTTTGAGCAACTATATAGAAGAGGCAAACTTTTTAAAAGAAGAAAATACAGAACTTTTTAGACACTCTTGGCAAATTCTAAAAAACTTCAATGATGCAAAACTTATGCAAGATATAGACTACATTAACCGTAAAAACTTTTTACTAAGTTCACTCTCAAAAGATGAAAAAGTGCAAGATTTTATTAGTAGCTTTAATCTTCATTCAAATTTTCTTATAAAAAACTATCCTCCTTACATACAAACAACTAAAAGCATCTTAAGTGATAATACAAGAGAAAATCTAGAAGAGATAAAAAAAGAATTTTCTAACCTTGCTCTTAGTGACTTCAAAGCACTAGATATTTTTGCTTCTATCCTCTTTAGTGTATTTATCTTCTCTTTATTTTTTATCATTATTCTTTTTTTAAAGTACTTAAGAGAAAACAAAAAACTCCAAAAAACTACTGCTTCACTAGAATATTCTCTAACTCATGATCAGCTAACAGGTTTACAAAGTAGAGCAGCATTTGAAAATAAGTTGCAAAAAACCGCTAAGCCTCACTTACTCTTAGCAAATGTTGACTCTTTTAAATGTATCAACGATATTTATGGAAACGATGTAGGTAATATTGTCCTCCAAGAGCTAGCAAATATCATTAAAACTGAATTTAGCAATAAAAAAAACACCTCTGTATTTCGTTTAGGAGGAGATGAATTTGGAATACTTTTTGATGATATAAAAAGCCAAGATGCTTTCGAACTTGCTATAAAGTTGGAAAAAAAGATATCTGACCATACTTTTTTAATATATGAACTCTCTTTACATCTAAGAGTGAGTATCGCTAGTAACTTTATAGCACCTATATTAGAAAATACAGACTTAGCTCTAAAGCACCTCAAACAAGACTATACAACTAGAGTTTTAGAATATAGTGAAGACTTAAATCTCAAAACTAATGTAGAAGAAAATATGAATATTGTAGAACATATAAAACTTGCTATTAAAAATGACAATATTATCCCTTATTTTCAACCTATTATAAATCTAAAAACAAACAAGATAGAAAAGTATGAGGCTCTTGTTAGACTAAGACTTGCAGATGGCACTATTTTAGAACCTTTTAGGTTTTTAGAGATTTCTAAAAAAAGCTCATACTATCACTACATCACAAAAGCGATGATAGAAAAAACGCTAAAGATGGCAAAAGAGTATCCTAAGTATAGGTTTTCCATAAATATTTCAATGATTGATATCTTAGATGCAAAGCTACTAAATATGCTTTGTGATACTTTAAAAGCAAATCCAGATGTAGCAAATAGATTAGATATTGAGCTACTAGAATCAGAAAATCTGCAAAATATAGAAGCGGTTCAAGATTTTATTAGTACTATACAAAAATACGGTTCTAAAGTACTTTTAGATGATTTTGGTACAGGTTACTCTAACTTCTCATATTTTTCAGACTTAGATATAGACCTTATAAAAATTGATGGTTCTATAGTTCGTGAGATAGAGAGCGATAAGAGAAAACTTCATATGTTAAAGAGTATTCATAGCTTCTCAAACGGGATGAATATGAAAAATGTAGCTGAATTTGTTGAGAGTAAAGAAGTAGCAAATCTACTATACGAAGTAGGAGTAGATTACGCTCAAGGATACTACTTTGGCAAACCTCTTGAGCATCCACTTGATAGTGATGAAGTGCTTATCTAATTGATACACTAAAACGAACTCGTCTATTGTAGAGGCAGGGACAAATGTCCCTTGCAACCCCTTAGCACGGAATATGCCATTAGTTAGCATATCTAAAAGCTACGAAAAACAAATTTTCGAGAACTACAAAGTAAGTAATTATTTTAATATTGTAGCCAACTCTTTTTTGTAAGCCTCTAGATCAAAGTTTTGCATCTGTGATGCACCACTATCTATTGCCGCCTGTGCTACAGCACTAGATATCTCAACTATAAGTCTTTTATCAAATGGTTTAGGGATAATATAATCTCTACCAAATTTTATATCTTTAGCGTAAAGTTCACAAATCTCTTTTGGAACTTTTTTGCGAGCTAAATCTGCTAGTGCGTATGCTGCTGCTAGTTTCATTTCATCATTTATTTTCGAAGCTCTTACATCCATAGCCCCTCTAAAGATAAAAGGAAAACCTAAAACATTATTAACTTGATTATCAAAGTCACTTCTTCCAGTTGCTACTATTGCATCTTCTCTAGCATCTAATATATCTTGTGGAAATATTTCAGGAGTAGGGTTTGCAAGTGTAAATATAATAGGTTGTGGAGCCATTGACATAACATCATCTATGTTAAATGTTCCTGGTCTTGAGAGACCCACAACAACATCAGCACAAGCAAAGACTTCTGCATGAGTCATATATCCACTTGCACAAAATTCTCTTTTATAGTCATTCAAATCACTTCTACCATTATGAATAACTCCCTTAGAATCGAGCATATAAATCTCTCTAGCACCAAGAAGTCTATATAATCTTGCACAAGAGATGGCAGCAGCACCAGCACCTACTACAACTATTTTTAAGTCTTCTATCTTTCTACGAGTCACTTCACAAGCGTTAATGATGCCAGCTGCTGATATTACAGCCGTTCCATGTTGGTCATCATGCATAACTGGAATATCTAATTCTTCAACCAGGCGTCTCTCTATCTCAAAACACTCTGGCGCTTTTATATCTTCTAAGTTTATACCACCAAAAGTTGGTGCTATGGCAGTTACAACTGAACAAAATCTATCTACACTCTGGGTATCAACTTCTATATCAAAACAATCAAGCCCAGAAAAGCTTTTAAATAAAACACCCTTACCTTCCATAACAGGTTTAGATGCCAAAGCTCCAATATTACCAAGTCCTAAAACAGCAGTACCATTTGTGATAACGGCTACAAGATTCTTTTTTGAAGTGTATCTATAAGCATCTTCTGGATTTTTCTCTATCTTAAGACAAGGAATAGCCACACCTGGAGTGTATGCTAGAGACAAATCTTTTTGAGTAAGAAGTGGCTTTGTACTTTCGACTGATACCTTACCAGGTTTTGGAAACTCGTGATAATCAAGTGCTTCTTGATCTTTAGCAGATATTTTAGGCATAAGAAATATTCCTTAATTTTATTTATGAGATTATAACTTTATATAAATTTACTTATACTTATTTTTAATCGAGTGCTCTGAACAATTATTAAATTAGATCCTGAATCAAGTTCAGGATGACGCGTGTTCCAGCATTTTTAGGGTGACACACCTTGTCGTTCCGTGCTTGACACGGAATCTAGTTTGTAGACTAATCAGAGGAGTCAGTCTTTAAAAATATGCACTTCTTTAAAATCTAAAGATAAGATTAAAACATAGCTTAAAAAAGACTACCCTTTAGAAGTGTGTTTAAATACTCCATTAAAATTTTTCGGTGGCATCTCTATGTAATGTTCACACCGTTCTATATATATCTTATAAATAGCATTGTTTGTTTTATTATCCCAATTTTGTATTTCCATAAATATTTCAAGTGCTTTTGCAAACTCTGCATCTTTGTAGAGTTTTATAGCTTCATGATAAAGTTTTAATTCCTTCATAAGCTGTTCTTTTGAAACATCAAAAAGATAAAACTCCTGTTCCCTATCATAATCATGAATCTGCCAAATCTCAATAGGTTCACTTTTACCCTTAACAGTTACAAAATCTAAAAAACGATAGATATACTCACCCTTTAACAGCTCTTTAGTAAAATTAGAGATGTTAAGTTTGGAGTTGTAGTATTTACATAGTGACTCTAAACGAGATCCTAGATTAACAGGATCGCCTATAACCGTATAATCGCTTCTTCCACTTGAGCCCATCTCTCCAACAATAACACTACCACTATTTAAACCTATACCAATATCAATAATAGGAATTCCTTTTGCATCTGACATCTCTACTACGCTTGTAAAATCAGGATCATCTCTTAGTTTTTTATTTAGTTCTCTTAGGCTATGGAGCTGCTCTAGTGAAGCTATAACTGCTTTTTCTGCATGGTCAGCAACAATTGTAGGTGCATTCCAGTATGCCATAATAGCATCACCTATAAACTTGTCTATCGTACCTCCAGTTTTAATGACAATCTCAGTCATTGGATCCATATATATATTCATAAAGCGTATAAGTTTTTTAGGGTCTTTGATTGATTCTGAGATATTTGTAAAACCACGAACATCAGAGAAAAACACAGTAATTTCTCTCTCTTTTGCTCCTAAAATATCATCCTCAGATGCAAGAATATCATCCATAACAGCAGGGCTTACTTTGCTTGCGAACTTCCCCTTAATCCTCTCTTTTTGTCTGATTTCCAAAAAGTAGTTAATCGCCTGCCCTATTACAAAGATAGAGTTGATTGCAATAAGAGGCAAAACTGTATTAAAAATAATACCATGACCAAACATATAAGAGTAGTTACCCCAAACTAAGGCACTATTTAGAGTTGCTAGTAAAAGAAATGAGCCTATCGCACTAGGAAGAAGAAGAATTAAAAAGGTAAAAAATGCACCTATGATGATAATTAAGATATCTACACCTGATGCCCAGATTGGTTTTGCTAAAAAATCACCGCTTAAAATGTTCTCTAATACATTTGCATGGACTTCCACTCCAGGAAAAACAGAGTCAAAAGGAGTACTTCTTAAATCCAAAAGCCCTGCAGCAGAAGTTCCCAAAAAAACAACTTTTCCTTCTACCTCCTCAGGTTTTACTTTTTTTTCATAAATATCAAGCGCTGAAATATAACGATAACTCCCCTGTGAACCTTTAAAGTTAACATTTAAGCGACCATTATAATCTGTTGCAATATCCAATTCTCCTAATCTAATATGACTCAGTCCATTATCATCATAGTACAGCTCTATCTTTCTCTTGTTTTGGATGATTCGTGCCATCTCTAGAGCAAGTGATGGATAGATAACATCCTCATACTCCATAACTAATGGAACACTTCTTACATTGCCATCATTATCAGCAACTGTGTTAAAGTAACCGCTAGAGTATGCCGCTTCATGAATAGAGTCGATATTTAAGATAGGGCGGTAAGGTTTTAACAAGTATGATGTTTGAGGTCGATTTTTCTCTACTATGATGCCACTTGAACGTGGACTCTTCTGTGCTGGAATTGTGTCTTTTTGCATGGCAAAAACATACCCAACAATAGTAGGAGTTTGTGAAATTGTACTAGCTAAAAGCTCGTCATAATCAACCACTCCATCATAGACAAGTCCTAGTTTTTGAAATACTTTTTTAGGAGAGCTGTTGTCAGGCTCAGCAAATACAATATCAAGTCCGATAATGCCTGCTTTATACTCAGAAAGGTTTTGCAAAATAGTAGCAACTACATCTCTACTCCAAGGCCACTGTCCTAGAGTATTGAGGCTTTTCTCATCAATATCAACAATAATGATATTTTCATTACCTTTGATTTCACCCCTTACTTTAAACATAAGGTCTTTGATCTTATTCTCAAAAGGCATAAAAAATTCTAGTGAGCGCATAGAGAGTGTGACAACGATGCTAGCTATTAGTACAGCTAAGATAAGGTGTGCTAATTTTTTGGACATATTATCAAGCTTAGTGTTTTACAAATCATTACTATAAGATTATCTCACTAATGATAACATCTGTATTTAAGTTAGTTATACTAGTGATTCCCACAAGGTTTACTACAATATCTTCACTCGCATTTCCTTGAAATATATAGGTACCTTCTGTTCCTTCTCCTAAATCATATTCAAATGCAACGGTATTTCCATCTATAACTTCATTAGAAAGGTATGTGACTGCTGCAGTAAGAGCATCTGTAGAGTTAATACTTACAGCAGTAGTGTCATCTGCATTTTGGAATGTTGCGATGCCATCACTTATGATCATCTGTCCTATAGTAACTCCACCCACAGTTATATCTTCACCTGAAATTTCAGTACCCAGCGTGATGTTGCCTGCAACAATCGCTGAAGGCAAGCTAAGTATATCTTTGCCTACGCCCAACTCAAAAAAGTAAATTTTATCAGTTTCAGTAGCTGTAGAGTCTCCACTTGCTATGATGATAGTATCTTGTCCCATGTTAGCTGTTGAATCTCCAATCCAAATCGTATCAGACCCAGCACCAGCTGTGATTGAGTTGGTACCTTCTGTTAATATATAAAGAGTCTGATCACCTGCTGAACCCGTAACAATAACATTACCAGAACCTCCGATAAGTTTCGTCAAGTCAGCTGCACTACCCACTATCGTTTGCCATGAATCAAGATGAATTCTTTCTATATCGCCTAAATCAACCGTAGTTTTTGCCGTTACGCTACCTTTTGTAAATGTAACTGTATTGCTATCGATGCTAAGTGAAATATTGCCATTAGCTGTTCCAGCGAAATGAACAACGCTATCTATATTCGTTACTTTAAAAATCTCTTCTGCCTCAACAAAGTAGTCACTAACATTGAGTGTACCGACTGCATCTAAATCTGTTGTATCGAGCATCTTTATAAAAAGATCACTGCTCTCATCAAGTTCGGCTATATCATCATTAACATAGAGATAAGCTCCAGCATAAGTACCGCTATCAACAACAACTATCCCTGCTTTATTCTCCTCAAGAGCTAAAAAACTTGTTGATTTAAATACCTTGTCTTTAATATCTTGCTCAGATGTAATGGAGTCTCCTTCCATATCCTCAAAGCGTTCAAGCGAAGATGGAGGAATAAGAGAGGTGCCAACTCTACTCAAAAGTGACATCTTATCTATGATAACACTAAAGTTTTTTATAGTGTCACATTCGCTAATGCTGGAGTCAGAGAAGTAATTTTCATCTCCTAAAGCGTAATATAATATGTCCGTACCGCTACCTAGTTCAATAGTGTCTGCACCCATACCACCTGTTATATGATTGGTACCTTTAGTGTTTACACTTATCGATGTGGATTGACTCTCTATAGAGCCTAAGATTACACTACTTCCATCTCCATTTATAGTAACTTCCGAAGCCTGTTCAGCCCTTAGAATAAATGTTGCATCATCATTTACAATTATAGAGGTATTATTAGAATTTTCTTCTAACATAACCTCTCCACTTGTAATGGTAATGATACGCCCAGCAGTAGGATAACCTATATCATTTGGATATAAGAAAAATGGTTCGTCTTCTGTAGCTCCTACAATATCTGCCATCAAAACGGCAGGGCTTATAGTATACATATTTTGAGAAGGAGGAGTTGAAAAATCACCGAAGTTGACAATTCCACTACCTGCTATAGCCATATCTTCTAATGTTATTACATCTGCATTTAGTGTGATAAAATCGACTACGATACTTGTAATATCAACCAAAGGTATAGTTACAATCTCGCCTCTTGTAGGGGTAAATATATAGGTTTCATTTTGCTCATCAATTGTCAAGGTAACATCACCGTTAGATTTACCTACGGTATAGTTTCCATCGCCCTCATCTGTTACAGCAAAAGTAGTAGTTCCTACCTTCTCGTTTATATAGTTATTTACTTTAGATTTAAAAAGTACATCTTTACTGTTTGTGATTGGCATCTTGTTCTCCTTTTATTTATTGCATTGCTGGTGCTTGCATTGTTTTTACTTGATATACACCCTCAGCAACTGGTTCATACTCTGGTGTCATGATGCTAAAACTTCCAGCTGCTTCTTTACCTTGTGCTCCGTAAAAAGTACCATTTGCCATAGAGTGAGATGCAGGTGAGGCAAAAGTGCTTCCAGAAATAGGCATATCTGAAAATTGGCCTAGATCTCCGAGTGTTAAAGTAGCTTTATCAGCTCCAAAATCTACCGATAAGCTTGCTGTTGCTTCCATTTGTGTTGCTATAGCAGTGTCTGAAAACACAAGAGCTTTGTATTTTCCGCTATACTCAGCAGTAAAACCACTATTGTGATAGCCTTGTATAACACTCTGTGGTGTCACGCTCTCACCACCAACCCATAATCCTGTGTACTTAGCACTAGATGCTATGCCTGACTCTTTGTAAGTAAACTCCGCATTCCACTCACCCCATGACATCAAGTCACTGTCCGAGATGTCATCATTTGTTACACTAAATGAACTTGATATTATTGCAATATCTGATATGTGCTCATTTGAACTTGAAATGCTTGCAAACTCACCACTAAATACTCCACTAGATATAGTTCCTGTAAGTGAAGATGCTGGAGTAAATGTCCATGTTTTCTCATCCCAATCGCTTATCTTGATATATGTGCCTGCAGTATCAAAGACCGAAGTGCTAAGCGCTTTTAAACTCACTTCAGATGATACAGCAGGTAGGTTATGAAAAAATTGTGAATACTCCTCATTGTTATTTCTATATGCTACCGTTTTACCACTTGCGGTAAAAGATACTGTTGGAGTTGGAGTTGGAGTTGGAGTTGGATCTGGAGTTGGATCTGGAGTTGGATCTGGAGTTGGATCTGGCTCTGATGTTGGATCTGGCTCTGGTGTTGGATCTGGCTCTGGTGTTGGGTCTGGCTCTGGCTCAGGTATTGGCTCTGGCGTTGGATCTGGCGTTGGATCTGGCTCAGGCGTTGGATCTGGTGTTGGGTCTGGTTGTTCATCTTCAGCAGCATCTATGGCACTTGCTTGTGCATTTGTAGTTGCTTGCGATGATATATCTGCAATAGCTATCTCAACATTGTCAACAACTATTGTTTGTGTTGTGATGCCCTCAGAACCTTCT
>Ga0172377_10006284_pt1 | contig 12238 bp, 8 predicted proteins | sample Pumphouse3metaG_FD_119749 | JGI IMG/M metagenome (GOLD analysis project Ga0172377, IMG submission 119749) | Leachate microbial communities from a municipal landfill in Southern Ontario, Canada - Pumphouse #3 metaG | ecosystem: Engineered > Solid waste > Landfill > Unclassified | place: Canada... | reverse complement strand
TATATCATGGAAGATAGTGCAAGAAATGTTATGAATGCTTCTCAAGGTCATCACGACGATATCATTATGGCTTATGCTATTGCCGTTCATGTAAGTAATAGTTTCCAAAGTCAACAACAAATTGTTCAGGTAAGGAAAAAAGATAATCAAGGTGGCAACTTCTTGGTTGATATGGTAAATGAAAAAAGTCACAAGGCTGTGAAATTAAAAAAAGGAGTGTATCGGAACAATGCTTAAAAAATTTAGGGATTATTTCAGACGATTAAAGGTCGCTGAAGAAAAAATTAAGATGCAAGAAGCAAGAATTGTTTTACTAGAAGCCTTCATGCAAACTGCAAGAGATATTCAAGAACGAAAAAACCTTGGTGTTGATACTAAAAATAAATGGCTAAACGGTTATCCTGATGAAACAAAAAGCGCCGTTAAGAAAGGAGTATAACCATGGACGAAAAAGAAGTTAAGAAAACGCAGTTAAATTTTGATCAATTTGAACTTGCAAACGGGTTCAAAAGTTCTATCGGTTTGCTCAAAGAAATAGAACGTAGTGTTTTATTTGAAGGCGGTAAGCAATGGAACATGGACGAAGATATCAAAGACTTTCCAAAGATTACTTTGAATATCATCAAACAAATCGGAAAAACACGTAAAAGCAATATTATGCAAAATAAGTATGGTTATTTGATTAACTCTACTAATTTCAAAAGCGTAAGAAAAATTCAAGACTTTTTGAAGTATCTTTCCGAAATCACTAATCTTAGAAAGAAAGACTTAAAAGCAGTTGACGACGATTATAAAAAAGGAACTGCTATTCATTACTTTTATTGGGACGCTGAAAAACGTGGTTTCATGAAGAACTCTGGTGGTGAAATGCGTGTTGAAGTTATTGATATCCGTAACTTTGCCGTGGCAAATCCTTACCTTCAAGATATTCAGGATCAAGAATGGGTTCAACTTGTAACAAGAGAACGTATCAATGCTCTGAAAAAGAAATTTCCTTTAAGTGCAAATGATATTGTTGCTGACGGTCATTCTTACACGTCTTCAACAGAAACCAATCAAGTCAATGTTGATAATGAACAAGATTTCGTCAATGTCTATATTAAGTTCTTCCGTAACTTCGAAGGTCAAGTTTTCTTTGAAGTGACTACTCAAAATGCAATGCTTAAAAAAGCAACGCCATTAAATCCTTTTTATGAAAAGGGATTAAGTTCAGAAGAAGAACCAAACACAACAAGTGTTATGGACGAAGTTGACAAGAAAGAACAAAATGATAAACGTTCTAGTTATATCTGGAATTTATATCCGTTCGCAAGACTAGCACTAAACGAACGTGACAATTGTTTTTATGGTTATCCAATCACCATGGAATACATTGAATCACAAAAATCAATCAATAACCATTACTCGATTTATGATAAAGCACTTCAAGATAACGTTCTAGGTGGTTTCGTTTTCCGTAAAGGTGTTATTGATAGTAATGAAGTTACTGCAGAGAATGGTCAAATGATTGAACTTGACACTATGCCAAATGAACGTATTGACGGAGCATTCGGTAGAATTCCTGTTGCCAATGTCCCACAAGACTCACTTGGTTATTCACAAGGACTTGTTGGCATGGTTCGTCAAGTGGCTGGGGCAAGTAATGTTCAAATAGGTCAATCTGACTTTTCAGGTCAAAGCGGTAAACAAACTCAAATGCTTCTTGACCGTGCAAAAGAAAACTCAAGCGATAATGCAATGTTATTCAATGAATTCAAGAGAGAACAAGCCAATATCATGTTCTTGTTTGCTAAATTCTTTTATGATAATGAAGCATTCACTTTGGTTGATCATGGTATGAACGAAGATAACGTCAAGTCATATATGGGTAATAAAAATGACGGTGGCAAATTCAATGGAACAGAATATCTTGGTGACAGTGTCATAATTGATATTCAAGTAGGTTCAGCACCTTCATTTTCTGAATTCACAAACCTTGAACTTCTTGGTCTTATGGTTCAGTCTGGACAACTTCCTTTCGAAGTTTATCTATCCATGTTGCCTGATGGCTATGTTTCAAATAGACAAGAACTAAAGAAACTAGCAGAAAACAACTCAAATAAAGTTATCGAAGGACTACAAAAAGAATTAGAACAAGCGAAAAATGTTATGCAACAAATGTCTAAAGCGTATGAAGAAACTGCAAAAGACCGCGATAACATTGATACTGTTGTTCGTGAGAATACTAATTTGAAGTCTATGTTAGCGGAACAAACTGCCAATGCAATTAACACAGTTGCTGAAATGTCAAAGAAAAATGCAGAGATGATGACTGAAATGCAAAACGTTCTAAAAACAATTGGTCGTCAGAAAAACTAATTTAGGTATTGATTTATCTTGTTTTAAGGGTTATAATAAAAGCAGTCGGGCTATTTGCGTTAGATAGTGTCGGTTCTCTAGACCGTTAGAAGAGAGGAGATTATCACATGGCTGATAACGAAAAAGAAGTAATAGTCGAACCTGTTGATGAAGAACAAGATTTCTTTAAAGACGTATTAGACGAACCAGAGGTGGAAGAAGAAGAAAAACTGGTTGTTGAAGGTGAAGAAACCGAACAGCAAAAAAAAGACCGTTCACAAAAAAATATCGATGCGGAAGCGAAACGCAAACGCCTCGAAGCAGAAGCGAAGGCTCAAAAGGCTCTTGAAGAAAAGAAAGCCAAAGAAGAAGCGGAAGCAAAGAAACAAAAAGAAGCCGAAGATAAACAAAAGGAAGCAAAGGATAAACAACTTGGTTCACTTGGTAAACAATTAGACGAATTCAAGAAAGATTTTCCTGATGTTGACTTAAAAGAACTTGACAATGATAAGTCCTTTAAGAAGTATATTAACGGTAAGTTACTTGGAAAACAGCATTTCACTGATCTTTATAAGGAATATCTAGAAGTGCGTTCTGAATTAAGTGGTAAATCGAAGGAAGAAGTGGAAACAAATTATAAGAAGAAAGCGGACTCTTCAAGCGGTTCGTCAACTCCTAAAGCAGAAACCAATCCGAATGACGTTTACTCTGAAGAAGAATATAACAAAATTATTGCAAAACTTCCTTATATGTCTGATGCCGAAACCAAAAAAGTAATGGCAAAATTTGACAAAAGCACTAAGTTTTATCAAAAATAAAAATATAAAAGGAGAACCGAACTATGAACACATCTAACGCACAATTAGTGAAGTTATCCCAAATGGTGTATCAAGAATGGTATCGTAAAACAGTTTTAATCCAATCTTGTGACAACTCGTTTGATGGAGAACTAAATCTAAAAACCCGTGAAATTGACATTCCTGTTTATCATGACTTGTCAGTTCACACGACTTCTTTGAAAGAAAGAGAAGTTAAGCCAGCAACGCTGGAATTTATTAGAGCGTCAACAAAACGTGTGACGATTGATAAAGGTAGATATTCCCACTGGGGGACTACAACAATTTCTAAACTTGTAGATGACTTGTCACAAGCAACTTCAGAAACAAGAAAGAAATTAACAAACAAATGGGCTATTGAAGCCGAAAATGAACTTGCTGTTTGGGTTGCTCAATTGCCAGCTAAACAACAAATTGACCTAGTTACATTGTTGACAGTTTCTGTAACAAATGCAAATGGATTGCTAACAACTTCAAACTTGTTACAAGCATTAGATATCTTGAAAGCACACGCTGAAGATAAAGATATGTCACCAGATGACTTCACTTTATTCGTTTCAAGCAAATTCGAACAAATCATTCGTGATGCTAAAATATTACTAGGTAACAACTTATCTGCAGACGATGCCTTCACAAAAGGTTATGTCGGTGTTGCAGATGGCGTTACTATTCGTAAGCATGAAATCAAAAAGATTACTTCAAGAAACTCAACTTCAAAAATTGTTGAAGCAGAATGGGGCATTTGGAAGACAAAAGATGGTATCCAATATGTTATTCCTTATAAGAACACCATTTCTTATGAAATTTCACCTGATCAAATCTTATTAGGTGGAACGGCTTACCAAAGTGTTGAATATTACGATTTCTTCAACATTTATCCATCAAGATTATACAAAGTTAAAATTAGATATGCTGGCGAAGTCAATCCGCCAACATCATTTTAATTAGAGAAAGGTAAAGGTGAATAATAATGGCTTATGCAATTAAAAATTTAGACTTAAATATTAAGCGTCCAACTGTAGATGGTAGAGCAATTAGTTTTACGTCCGTAGCAACTACAGGTGACCATTTAAGAATTCCACGAAGATATCCGTTTGCTGATATTGTTGATTATGCGACTTTGAAATCTGAAGGTTTCTTCCGTCATGCAACGACAACAGTTTCAACAGAATTAGGTGGTTCTTCAGTCGCAGATACCGAAGGTAACTTAGGTTTTGAATTACCAAACACTGAAAAACTTATTCTCTTGTTAAAAAGAGATGGTGTCGCTTCAACTGGAACAGCAGAACTTAAAATTACGATTGAAGGTTCAACTGAATACGGTATCGACGATAAAATTATAACAATTCCTGCAGATGAAACATTTGTTGCAGGTAGTGAAATTCGCGAAATTGACTTATATGATTTTGGTCTTTATATCACGGGTATTACAGGTGAAAAAGGCTTAATGATTAAGGTCGAAACAACGGATACAATTACTAAAGTAGGGCTTGCTCTTATCGCTCGTATGGCGTAAATTGTTAAAAAGTGAAAGGTGTCTTAAAAAACACCTTTTTTTTTATTTATTTTGTGTTATAATAAAGAAGAGGTGAGAACATGGGAAATACGTATCATAAAAATCAACTTTTAAGGGTTGAAATCAAGTCTGAATCAATATTTAAAGAAGGTAAAAAAGGCTTTATTACATACTTTCGTGGTGGAACTGACGAACTAATTATCCACGATTGTAAACAATTATATCCGCAATTTATGAAACCTGAAGATCACCCAGTGGTCAACATTACAACAATCAAAAAAACGGAATATAATTTTGATAGAAATACAAAAAGAATTAACGAAAAACAACAACTTGTCAACACGCGTCAAAATGTTATGAAAGTGGAGGATTATGAAGATGAAACTCTGGCAAATTAAAGCAATGTCATTACGTATCATGTTCGCAGATACAAGTATTCAATTTAGTGAAGAAGAATTCGAAACTGGTGTGTTGTTATCAAATGGTAACACAAGAGAAAAACTTATTCGCATGGACGACAGCGTTAGACGTGGTATTGATAGATATTACGAAATCGTTGGTTCACCACGCGTATTTGGAACTTTCTCTTTGGAACAAACAGGTCTATCAATCGGATTGTCAAACCAACTTGACTTCGATATTCCTGAACGTGTTGACGTGAAAATATATGATTCTTACGTTGACGAAGACGGAGTAACCGTAAAATTTTTACGGTTGACAAAGACACAAATTGATTATGTTTATGATAGTATTTCAAAAAGGATTTATCTTGAAGATGAAGATTATTCAATTTATGGTGATAACGTCACTTTTATTATTTGGTATAAACGTATAAAATCAAATGTTCCAGAAAGCGTTGACCAAATGACGTATGATTTGAATGACATTTTTATTCCCGAAGAAGTTCAACGCATGATACCATATTTTGTTAAAGGTGAACTTTATGAAGAAGACGATGCTTCCATGGCACAAACTTCCATGGCAATGTATATCAATTTTTTAACAGGATTGAAAAGACCATTTAACAAAGTCCAAACCAAAGTAAAAAGATCACAATTATTTACCAAAGATAATTAGGGAGTGGTATTATGTCAACTAAAGAAAAAAAGGTTTTTTCGATTAACAATTTCAGAGGGTTAGATAAAGAAAATAAGTTATTAAAAGTGGCTAATTTTCGTGCGTCTGACGGTCAAAACTTTATTATTGATAGTGAAACATTAAAGACAAGACCAGCAATTACACATAAAGACACACTCCCTTTTGATATTGAAGTGGCGGACAAGTTCGTTGCATCTTATAAATTTAGAGAAGTAGAAATATTCATAACAAAATTACACATATACATATATAATGGCACTACAGTTATCAATGAAAAGCATTCAAACGTGTTAACACAAGCAATAAGTTCTTTTAATTTTGAAGGTCAAGAACCTTTATTTAGGGAAGAAAAAGATTGCTTATTCATTTTCAATGTTGGCTATATATATGTTTTTTCTATATTAAGAGATTTAAGCGACAACATATATAAGTATGTTTTATATCCGCTTTCTTCAAAACCATCAAATCCATTCGGTGTCAATGATTATTATTATTCAGAATTTGATGACTTACCAGTTCCATATCAACCAACTATTTTTGTTGGAAGCAATTCACTTGATGATATGAATCTATTATCAAAAGTGACTAAGTATAAACTTTTTTCTTCAAATCAACAAAAAGAAGATGGTAAAACTACATATTACTTACCTACCGTGTACGAACAAGCGAAACACGGTTATTATGCTTTTGCAATTACATTCTATCAAGGAAAGTTTGCTGAACACGGTATCTATCCAATCTTTCTTGGAAAAGAAGGCGAAGATGTAGAAGATGTTGCTATTGATTATGGTGCAGTATTAAACGATGCAAATCCTGCAGAAATTGAAGATATTTTCTTTCCTGATCAAGATTTTAAATATTCAGTTGACCATGCAAATATTGCAACACTTGCTAGTCCAACAGCCATTTCTGAAATCGTTGGTATGACTAAAGAATGGTTATTCAAAGCAAAAGTTAAAGGTGAAGATAAGCAAGTATTTACATATTTACTTGACTATATAAATTATGATCAATCACTTGGTACGCCACTAATTGCTGGTAATAACAAAACTTTAAAATTCTCTGTACCTATTAAATATACAGCAGAGTATAAAGATGATAGTACAGATTATGTAGTTGCTAAAAAAACTGAAACAAAAACAGTTGATGTTTATGTACAACTAAAACTTTTTGCTGTTGATGATGTTAATTTTACTAATATTTCAACTCTTGCTTCTGATTTAGTTACAGAGTTTACACTTGCAAATCCTTATCCTGCTTATCCTACAACAGGTTCAGTTGATGCTGATATTGATTTATCATCAAATCCAATATATTCTCCAAACTTAACAAACGAAGCATTTATTTCACTTGTTGAATCATATTTAAGAGTTCATAAAGAAGAATATACTGATGGTCAAACATTAAAAATTAAAGCACATTTATATAATGGTGCAAACGAAGTTCAAGAACAACTTATTGGTGTTGATTCAAATGCTGAATGGGTATTTCGTGAAATATCAACTATGATCAACGATACCATTTATACTTCAACAAAAGTTAAAGAATATACTCTTGCTAATGCTTATCCTGATTATCTATATCTTGTTGGCGACGCTACAGTTGTTGATTTATATGCAAGTCCACAACAAGTTGTTAATTTTGATAGTGCTTATTTTCAAGGTTTATGTGAAGCATATATTTTAGCAAATGAAGCGAACTTTTCAGATGGTGAAAAAGTAAGAATAAGAGCGCAATTTAAAGATTACTATGAAGATGTCGTAAATGAAGATATTACACCTACTGCAGTTGCAAATTGGGTTTTTGCAACATTCCCTGAAATTGCGACACACAGTGAACAATTATCTTCAAAGACAGAATATCCTTCAAAAGATTCAACATATCCAGATTATCCAACAACTGATTCAGGATATACTGTAATTGATTTACCTGATAATCCAAAACTTCTCGTTGGCTATGATGTCAATGATTTTATTGCTGACTGTGAAGCATATGTAAGTGCAAATACATCTTTATTTAGTGATGGACAACTTGTTAAATTCCGTGGAAGATATTATGAAACATCAACAATTATTGGTAATGAAGTTATTAATGCAGAACCTTATATCAATTGGACTTTCCGTGAATTAAACGATCTTGAAAGTGAAGTTTCTTATCAATCTTCAAAAGTTACAGCATATACACTTTCAGATCCTTATCCTGCATATCCAACAGTTTCAGAAACAGGAAGAACAGTTATTACTCTTACTAGAACAGAAATCGCTGATTTTGATATAAATGATTTTATTGCAAATTGTAATAGTTATTTTCAAAATAACATTGCAAGTTATAGTGATGGTCAATTATTATTGTTTAAACAACAATTATATGAATCAATAGATGTTTCTGAAAATCCAACTGCACCATCATATTCTCCAAATGCTTCTCATGTTGGTCAAAATATTACTGCAGATGACGGTTCTGTATGGACTGCACAGTCAAATACAACAACAAGTAAAAAATGGGTTGATGTAGGTGATACTAATTTTGATAGTCCAACAAAAGCTAACGAGGGTTTCGCATGTACTGTTTTAGGTGCTCAAGCAACTTCTACATTTAGCTGGTTAAATCACGAAAATATGGGAACTTGGGATGTTCTTGAATGTCAAAATGTTACAACTACAACTTATTCATGGGTACTTGTCAGTGCTGATGGTACATACGAATATAGACAATCATTTGTTTTAACAGCAACAGTTCAAAAGGGTATATATGATAAAATAGTTACACTTGGTTCAATTGCAACTTTTCCAACTATTCCTTCAATTGCAAATCCAAATAATTATCAAGTGATTGATCTCGGTATAAGTCATACATTTACAGGTACAAGTGCAGACTTGACTTCTAGCGCTTTACATGATGCTATTGAAAGTGATATTTCAGAAGCAATTGCAAGTTTAACCGAAGATTCTGGATATGCGTATGCAATGACTAGAGCGCAACTTAATCATTCAAGTGGTTCTGCTTATGACCGTGGTTGGACTTTTGCAGTATTGTTCTATTATGAAAAATATTCAGAAACGCCTTCAGAAATTAGACAAAGCATGGTTATGCTTGCAGAAATTGAAAGAAATACTTATGGTATGAGTGGTGGATATCCATCATATCCAAGTTTCTCAAATCCAAATAATTATCAAGTGATTGATTATGGACTTGTTCATACTACAGCAGATGCTGTACCTGATTTTAACAGTGCTACTTTACTTTCAGATTTAGAAACTGCTATTTCAAATAATATTGCATCACTTACAAATAACAGTGGTACAGCAATTGCTAAATTCAATGTATTAAGTTCAAATTCTGGACTTGGATATAGTGTTATCGCAGAATTCACTTATCAAAAATATACTGAAATACCTTATGAATATCGTCAAAGCATGGTTATGGAACTTGATATTGACCGTATTATATTGAAACAAGCAGTTACATTAAATAATCCTACAACATTCCCTGCTTATCCAACATTTAGTAACCCTAGTGCTTTACAAGTACTTGACCTTGGTATTGTTCATACAAGCACAAGTCAATATATAGATTACACATCTGAATCGTTGCTTAATGCTATTGAAGCAGAAATCATCGAAAATCTTGATTCTCTTACAGGTGAATCAGGAAATGCGTTTGCTAAAATAAAAATTCAAAATTCATATAACGACGGATCAAGTATTACAAATACAGGTGTCAGTTTAGTTGTTGGATTCTATTATCAAAAATATGTTTCAACACCTTATGAAAATCGTAAGTCATTCGTATATCTTACTACTGTTGATACTTCACAACAAATGGCTGAAGAAGGTGTTTACGAATACACATATGATGATAAAGAAAAAGCCTTTGTTTTAAAAGTCAAAGATTACTTCTTCGATTACAATGACGAACCAAGCATTGAAGTTAAGATAATATTCCAAAACAATCCAGACTACAAAATGATTTCAGATTGTAAGTTTGGTGCAACGTTCGGAAGTGAAAACAGATTATTCCTAGCAGGAAATCCAAAATATCCAAATATTGATAGATTTAATGTATCAAATGATTTACTCGGTAATAACATTAGAAACCAAAGTTATGAACTTACATATTTTCCTTCAAAGAATTATAGGGTTCTTGGTGGTAAAGGGGCGATCAATGGATACGTTGTTGCAACCGATAGTCACTTATATGTAACCAAAGAAAATTATCCAAACGACGAAAAACTATTTATTCGCGAAAGAATACTTGATGAAAATGGTGTTGTGGGATATCATGAATATAAAACCAGTGTTAAAAAGTCACCACTTAATAATAAATGTATCGTCCGTTTCTATAATGATATTTTAATACTTTCAGAAGACGGCTTATACGGCATTGAAATATCAAGTAATGTGTTGACGGACGAAAGACTTATCAAATCACGCGACGGTTTCATTAAAAAAGATTTAATCAATGCAATTAAGAATTATGATCATTCAAAAATCTTCATGGTTGAAAACGATATCTATTTATACATTTTTGTAGGTGACGATATATATGTTGCGGACAGTAGATACATTACGAAGAATGAAGACGGTGAAATTGGAAACTTCAGTTATGAAATAGTGAAGTGGAAAGCAAACACAACTTACTTGGGTGCGAAGATTGAAGAACAAGATTTAGAACTTATTCAACATGACGGTAAAGCATTATACAAACTTGAAATTAATAAAGATTATGACGACTTAGTTGTAAGATACAATGACTTCTTATCGTTATATGATATTCAAAATTCAACAAAGAATGCCTTTTTATTACCGACAGCACAATTGTATATTAAGGATAATCCACAAGACTATATCTTCAAATTGAAGCAAGGATTTAAGGTTATCGGTGTTCAAGGTGTTGATTATCATATCAACAATGGTATGGTAGTTATAGACAATAGTTTTGCATTTAGAAACATTTCTGATGGTGAAAATGTCTATTTTAAAGAAAATGCTGAAAATGACTTTGTTTCTATTGAAGTTTCAGGTTATAATGAAGATGGTTTAGATTTCCCTTACAATACGCAACTTGATTTAGATTTAAGTAAAATATATATGAATATCGCTGAATTACCGTTAAAAGTATCATTGATCTTCGAATTCGACGATACCACATATTTTAGACTTACACCATTTACACCAAGCGAAGTTCCTTTTGTTAAACAAGAAAACAACGAAACAACAGTCGATTATCTTCGAAGATTGAACACTTATTTGGTTGATAATCAAGATTATATCTTCACTACAGAAGGTCTTCAAGATTGTTATATCAATCAACCAAAAATCATTGAAACAAGATGGGTAAGTAGTATGACGGATTTACTAAACAACTTAATGGAAAAGACAATGTTCAGGGCAAATATTTATGCAACTAGACAAAGCAAGGGTAGTTCGCTTATGTTTGGATATAAGACAATGCGAAAAGGCGATTATCAAATTAAAGATACACTTGATATTGCTAATCAAAACAGTCTAGAAGCATTGAACTTTAATCATTTTGGTTTTAATACATTTAGTGAAATGGGCGCTTCATTGCCATTAAAAGAAAATAACTTCTTATATATTCAGTTCGAAATAGTCGGGACTGGACAAATAGAATTAAACTCAATTGAAATCATTTATAAATTAAACAGACTATTAAAATCAATAGGTTAAAGGAGAAAAAGAAATGGCGAAAGATTTAAGTAATATTCTATTATCGACAATAGAAGAAAACAAGATTAAAGAAAAAACTCCAGATAAACTGCCGTTAAATCCGACTGCGGAGGGGTGGTCTGGTCAAGAAGTTAGACGTTTTCTTGCAAAATCATTGATTGACAGTGAAGGCAGTTTCCTTGCTGAATTCAAGAAAAAAATGATTGAAATTAAGGTGCAGTTTGAAGATGTATTTGGTCAGGGTGATGGGGATATACAAGGTCAAATTGATAGTATCATTCAAAATATTGACACAGTTGAATCCACCGCTTCTTCACTTGCAACAACAGTTTTAAATAATTATAATACATTAAACAACCTAAAGGTCAATAGAACATTGACCATTTTAGGCATCGATTTACAAAATAACATTACATTATCGGAATTTAAAACCGCTTTAGGTGATGCAACACTCTTTGCAAATGGTTTAATGTCTGCGCTTGATAAACAAAACTTGGCACAAACCACGGTTGATATTCAAACATTATTTTCAGATAAAGCGGATAAAACGGCTTTGGTTGTAACGGATCAAAACGTTCAATCATTGATAAGTGCAAACATGTTTAAAGATGTATATTTAACTCCTTCAACAGGTGTTTTAACATTTACATTATATGATGGCACAACTAAAACTATTGATACAACTTTGGAACTTATTGTTGAAAGTGGTTACTATGATGAAACCAATAACACATTAGTTTTGGTATTAGCAAACGGTAGCG
>Ga0172377_10006280_pt1 | contig 12240 bp, 9 predicted proteins | sample Pumphouse3metaG_FD_119749 | JGI IMG/M metagenome (GOLD analysis project Ga0172377, IMG submission 119749) | Leachate microbial communities from a municipal landfill in Southern Ontario, Canada - Pumphouse #3 metaG | ecosystem: Engineered > Solid waste > Landfill > Unclassified | place: Canada... | reverse complement strand
ACACGAGTTATAGGATATATGAAACGAATAAGTAATTTCTCACTCCAAAGACAAAAAGAAGCAGAAAAAAGATATTATAATAAACCACAAAACCTTTAATTCCCATGCTTAAATACGTAAACTACGATATAGTATTTCAAGAAATACCAAACGAAACAACACTTGCAATAAATATCTCAAATTGCCCCAACAAATGTAAAGGTTGTCATAGTCCTTATCTAAGAGAAGATATAGGAAGAGAACTAACAAAAGATTTTCTACTAAATCTTCTAATTAAATACGAAGAAGCAATAACCTGCATATGTTTTATGGGAGGTGATTCATCTCCCAAAGAAATAGAATACTTTGCAAATTATGTACAAACACAAAGCAAATTCAATATAAAAACAGGATGGTATTCAGGAAAACAAAAACTACCAAAAGACTTATCAATAGAAAATTTCCATTACATTAAACTCGGAGAATACATAGAAAAATACGGAAGCCTAAAATCAAGAACAACAAACCAAAGACTCTATAAAATAAATAACAACAAACTCGAAGACATAACACATATGTTTTGGAAATAAAAATAGACTTAACAGATTTATTCCCTTAAAGTTTATTCATTGAATGATAGGAATTTATTCATCTGTGTCATCATCGTCATCTCCTTGGTTAAATTCTACTTTACTTTGTATTACAATTTCATCAAGAATATTATCTAAATAACCTTGTTTCACAGCTTCTTTAAATCTTTTTTTAAGTGTTGGAATATTAATAACCTCTTCAATACATTCCATGTAATTGTCAATGATAGTTTTGATTGAATATGTTTTACTTGCGTTATCTCTTATTTTGGTTAAAAGATCATCAGTGGATTCTGTTGACTTAATTACAAATGTCAAAGGATATTTTTGGATTTTATCTATATCAAGAAAATATTTTTTAAAATCTAATGTCTCTGTTACCTGAAAAAATCTACCAAGAGGTTTCATCACAAAATCAATCCCGCCATCATTTGCATTCGTTCTACCTGTTTTATAAAGTTTCAAATTTTCTGTATTGAGTTTATCCATTTCAAATCCCCAAATAATATATTTATCATTGTAGAAATATTTAAGAATAGAATAACTAACAATTTCAAAAAGTCGAGCATCAACATTAGGATCAAGTAAACCTTTAATAAATTCTTCAACTTTTTTTGGAGTCGTTTTGCCAATAACTTGAAGATCTTTACATGTTTTTACAAAACGGTGGAAAGCATCTTGTTTGGTTTTAACATACTCATCTATTATTTCAATAATTACATTTGCAATATTAATGTTAGAATCTCCAATTTTAATTTTTAACAAGTTCTCATTTATCCAATATCTATTTGTCTCAAGATTACGAATAATAGGAATATATTCGGAGTTAGGAAAATATTTTTGAAATTCAGCATTCAATCGATTGTTTAAAGCGTGGTTTTGAAGTTTGTTTCCAAAAGGTAATTTTCGTTGTCGAATAAATAAATTGCTGAATAAAGCACCCTCATATGTTGAATAATCACAATTTTTATCAAATTCTTTTGCAATATAATCCTCTATAATAACATAAATTGCATAAAGATTCGCAAAACTTGAACGAGCTTTTGACCCTTTATTTGCAGAACGCGTTTTCTCATTAATGTATTGAATTAACTGGCTTTTTTCAAAAATATCATCAGCATTCTTGCCAAAATATTCTCTTAGAACTGATTTAATATTCGCTGTAAATGCGTGTTCCATATTATTCAAATAAATTTAGATTATAAATATTTGCTTTCTTTTCCGATTCAAAAGTCCTAACTTCTTTTTGTAATTTTTCCCCTCTAAATTCTTCGGCAAGATTTAATCTGCGAAGTCCTATTTTTACATATTCATCTTCTAATTCAATCCCAATTGATTTCCGATTAAGTTCTTTTGCAACAAAGCATGTTGTGAAAGTTCCAGAAAATGGATCCATTACTAAATCACCTTCATTTGAGCTTGCTTTTATTATTCTTTCAAGTAAAGCAATTGGTTTTTGAGTTGGATGATTCTCATATTCATCCATTCTATAACGCACTCTTGAAAATTCCCATACATTCCCAGGTACTTTTTCAGAACTATATACTGTGGGAACTAATTTTCGATAATCAATAAGTTTGCGTTTTGCTCCTGTTTTTGCTTCTACTAAAATATCATTAGTATTGAAAGTGTAATTATTTTTGTCCTTTACACAGAATAAAATTGGTTCATACATTGAACCATAATATTTTTTTGCTTGTACTCCTGAACTATCATAATACCATATAATTCGTGAAAGGATATCTAATTTATTTCGTAAATAAATATCAAAAAATGGCATAAATTGTGTAGCTGTCATCACATAAAAGCTCCCATTTGATTTAAGTTTTTTAATACATAAATCAAGCCATTTATAACACCAATTTAAATATTCCTCATCTGTTGACCATTTTTCCTTATGTCCATTAAAGTTTTTACCTATGTTGTATGGTGGGTCTGCAAAAATTAAATCCACAGAATTGTCAGGAATTCCTTTTAATGCTTCTAATGAATCACCATGAATGATTTTATGATTCTCGTTTCCTAAAATTTCCATTTGTCTATATCTTTAAGAAGCAAAGATACAAATTATTTTATTGAGGCAACAAGTGTTCTTGCTAAATCACAGTCAAAACTATATTTTACTTTATTATCTTAAACTTGTGTTTGGTTTATGTATGTGGCTTTATTGATTGTTTGTGAAATCCAAACCTTATTTCCTACAATTTATTTTATTAATTTTGCAGCTTCTTAAATGAATTGAATTGTTATAAATCACTATTTATTGATAGTGAAAATATATTATCATCTATTTGAAATTTACTAATGGACATTTTTAAAATATCGGAATATAATCAACAACTTGCTTGGGATGTTTTAGAGGATAGTAATATTATTCCTATTTGGGAAAGTATTGGGGCTAAGGTTAATATTGTTGGGTCTTTGAAGACTAAACTACTTATGAAGAATCTTGATATTGATATTCATATTTATACTAAAGAACTTTCTATTAAAGATAGCTTTGATGCTATTTCTCAAATTGCACAGAACTCTTCATTTAAAGAGATTCAGTACAAAAATTTAATTGACACGGAAGAAGAATGTATTGAATGGCATTTTATTTATGAAGACAAGAAAGCGAATTTATGGAAATTTGATTTAATTCATATTCTAATGGGTTCAAAATATGATGGTTTTGTAGAGAATGTAACCGATTCAATAATTAATAAATTAACTCCCGAAACTAAAAAGGCAATACTTCAAATAAAGTATGATATTCCTGATGACATTAAAATTCCAAGCATAGAAATATATCAAGCTGTTCTTTCAAATAAAATTAGCAGTTATAAAGAATTTATTCAGTGGAGAGAAAGCAACGCCTTAACAAATACTATGGAATGGATGCCGTAAAATTAGTTTCTCTTTTTTTATCCTTATTTCAGCAAAATAAAACAAGGATATATTTTTACAAAACAAGGATATATTTTCATAAATCCTTATTATAAAATCATAAAACAAGGAGTTAATTCTCGAAAGATGCACATCTTTCATACCAAAAGATGTGCATCTTTCACTATAAAAGATGTGCATCTTTTTTTTGCTAAAATTTGTTGGGAAATTTTGAATTAAATCTCTAAAAACTTAGTCTTATGGATTTGTATCTGCAAATATACGAAATTTTTCTTGATTAATCTATAGTTTAATATGAGATTTTTAAAATTTATTTGCTTGGCCTTTTTTTATTGCCGCTAACTCTCCTAAAGGGGAAATGGGAATACATCCTTCTATTCCCCTTTAGGGAATTTAGGGGTGAAAGATCTTATTTTTTAATAAGAATCCTTATTCAATCAAAATAAAACATTATTGGGTAATCGCAAGACATTGCCCCTACATACCTCTTACCTTTTCCATTATCACTTTTAACTTTTCACTCTTCTTTAGGGTGAATATTGATAGAAAGATTATTGTTGTTACTAATCCTATTATTACTGATACATTATAAGGTAAACGTAATCCTTCTGGAGCATAGAATATATAGGTTGTGCATACGCAGGTCATAAATAGTGCTGGGATGAGGGTTATAAAATAATTTTTATTCTCTTTCCTTAGGTATACTGTACATGCCCATAGAGTAAAGACTGATAGAGTTTGGTTTGACCAAGCTAAATAGCGCCAAAGGATATCAAAATTAATTTGCAGTAGGATAAAAGTAGCTAAAAATATAGGAATGGATACTATTAAACGATTCTTAATTGGTTTTTGGTCGAATTTTAGGAAGTCAGCTATGGTAAGTCTTGCAGAACGAAGAGCTGTATCGCCTGAGGTTATTGGTGCTGCAACAACTCCAAGCATTGCTATAAAGCTACCAAAAACTCCAAGCCAATTATCAGATATTGCTTTAACAACTATTGCAGCCTTGTTTGTCGTGTGTGGTAGGGTTGCAACATATTCTTGAAGTCCTTGAATTGAGCCATAAAAACTACTACCCGCTGCTGCCCAAATCAAAGTAACTACCCCCTCTACTATCATTGCTCCATAAAATACTCTTCTGCCGGTTTTCTCATCTTTAACGCAACGTGCCATAAGAGGTGATTGAGTTGCATGAAAGCCTGAGATTGCGCCACAAGCAATGGAGATAAACATCATTGGGAATATTGGGAGCTTGTTTGGCTCTTGATTAGCTATACCATTCCATATTTCTGGGATGGGTGCTGAATTAGTATATATGGCTATTAAAATTCCTCCTGCCATAACTAATAAACAGAATCCAAATATTGGATATAATCTACCTATTAGTTTATCAATTGGCAAAAGAGTTGCTAATAAATAATAGATAAACACAATTACTGACCACCAAAGAATTGAGATATTAGAGAATATACTATTAAGTATTCCTGCAGGTCCCGATACAAATACTGCACCTACTAATATTAATAGTAGAATTGTAAATATTCCTACAAACTGCTTTACCCTAACACCTAATTGAGTGCCAATTATTTCAGGGAAAGAAGCTCCTTTTTGGCGAATTGAAAGCATACCTGAAATATAGTCATGAACAGCTCCACCAAATATTGAACCTATAACAATCCAAAGGAATGCTGCCGGGCCATACATTATCCCCATAATTGCTCCAAATATTGGACCTAAGCCTGCAATATTAAGGAACTGTATTAAGAAAATCCTCCACCATGACATAGGAACATAATCAACACCATCAGGAGTTGCAATGGCAGGAGTTTTAATTTTATTATCTGCCCCAAATACCTTTTCAACAAAGGCACCATAGAGAACATAACCAAGAACTAAGAGAATAATAGCAGCTGTAAAACTTATCATAATAAATTTGTTTTGAAATTAAATTCTTTTTGCAAATTTAAAAATTAAAGGGTTTTCAATAACCATTTTTCTTAAAAAAAGTTTAGGAGTGTAGAGGCATGCCTTGTGAGTGCCCAATAATGTTTAAGGGTTTATTTTATTTATCAGAATCAGGATTCTTACTAAGGCAAGCGGCAAGCGATAATACAGGATTAAAGGATTGATAAGGATTTCAACATAAAACAATCAAGAATCATCGGCTTGCCGCTTGCCTTAGCAAGAATCTACAAATTCTTAAAATCCTGATCCAGACAAAATGTAACATTTACCGAATACAAAAAAAAGGATAAATCATTTTGACCTATCCCTTTTCTATATGTTTTTTATTTTATTTCTATGTATGGAGAATAAACTTGCTTATAATTACAAAAACTCCTGCTCCTGCCAAATAGCCTATAAGTGCCCAAAGTGAAATCTTCTTTAAATACCATATAAAGTCAATCTTTTCCATTCCCATTACTGCAACTCCTGCTGCTGAACCAATAATTAAAAGACTTCCTCCTGTTCCTGCACAATATGCTAAGAATTCCCAAAAGGCGCCATCAACTGCAAAATGATAAAGTTCTGGATTTAGTGCAATCATTTCTGGTGTTGCTGCTGGATACATACCTATTGCTGCTGCAACAAGTGGCACATTATCTACAATTGCAGAAATCATTCCAATAAGTATGTTTATAATATATATATTTCCAATCTTGTCTAATGTTTTAGAAAGAAGGTCTAAGTGACCTGCTGTTTGCAAACATGCAACTGCCATCAGTATTCCTACAAAAAATAGAATTGAAGACATATCAATCTTAGATAAAACAGCTGGAACATTGAGTTTGGAATAATTATTTGAGTTAGATTTATGCATTATTTCAGTTACTACCCACAAAACTCCTAATCCTAAAAATATTCCTAAGTATGGAGGTAGATGAGTTATGGTTTTAAAAACTGGAACAAACAACAAAGATCCTACTCCTAAGAAGAAGATTAGATTACTTTGTTTTGTTGATATTTGAATATCGTGATTTGATTTTGCGATAGCTTCAGGTCTTTTTACTTCTCCTTTAAGAACAAATGTTATTATGGTTAAAGGAACTAACATTGAAACTAAAGAAGGAATGAATGTTTCTAAAATAATTTTCATTGCTGTCACATTTCCTTTTATCCAAAGCATAATGGTTGTTACATCACCTATTGGACTCCATGCTCCTCCAGAGTTGGCTGCAAGAATAACCATTCCACAGAAGAACCAACGATCATGTTTGTCATCAATAAGTTTTCTAAGCAACGCACACATAACAATTGCTGTTGTAAGGTTGTCTAATACAGCAGACATAAAGAAAGTAAGGATGCTAATTATCCATAATAGTTTTCTTTTGTTTGTTGTATTGATTTTTTCAGTGATTATTTTAAATCCTTGATGAGAATCAATTATCTCAACAATTGTCATTGCTCCTAAAAGGAAAAAGACAATTTCTGCAGTTTCACCAAGATGTGAAATAATTTCTGAATGTTCAAATCCATCTCCGAAAAGAGCGAATACACTCCAAAGTACAACTGCCAATAAAAGAGCAGATGCTGATTTGTTAATTTTTAATGGATGTTCTAAGGCAATGAAAGCATAGCCTAGAACAAACAATATAATCATTAAAATAAAATAGCTCATAGTTTTTTGTTTTAGTTAATAGTTGCATTTAATATTAAAAAATTGTTCAAAGAAACTCTAAGGCTTCAAACGTTAGGGCTTCTTTGAACAAAATCAAACATGTAAAATAAATTTTTTAGTTTGATTAGGTATGTAAAATAAATTTACTTATCAGCACAAATACACCTGCACCAGCAAAATAGCCTAATAGTGCCCAAAGAGAAATCTTCTTTAAATACCAAATAAAGTCTATTTTCTCCATCCCCATAACTGCAACTCCTGCTGCAGAACCAATAATAAGTATACTTCCTCCAGTTCCAGCACAATATGCTAAGAATTCCCAGAATGCACCATCTTGTGCAAAATGTGCCATTTCAGGATTTGCAGCAATTTGTGCAGCATCAGCAACTGGATACATTCCCAGAGCTGCTGCAACCAATGGCACATTATCAATTACAGAAGAGGCTAACCCTATTATTATATCTATAATGTAAATATTCCCTAATTTATCTAATGATTTTGATAACATTTCTAAATGTCCAGCTGTTTGCAAACTTGCAACTGCCATTAAAATTCCTAAAAAGAACAAAACTGAAGGCACATCTACTCTTGTGATGATGGAAGAAACATTAAGTCTTGAATAGTTTTCTTTGTTAGAAACATGCATTATTTCAGTTACAACCCAAAGCACTCCTAATCCAAATAATATTCCTAAATATGGAGGGAGGTGAGTAATGGTTTTAAAGACAGGAACAAATAGCAATGCTCCAACTCCCAGACATAATATTAAAAGACTTTGTTTTGAGCTAATAGTTACCTGTCCGTTTTCTTCATCTACTTCAGGTCTTTCAACATTTCCTTTCAACATAAATGTTATTGCAATTAAAGGAACTAATAAAGAAACTAATGAAGGAATAAAGGTTTCCATAATAACACCCATTGCTGTTATATTTCCTTTTATCCAAAGCATAATGGTTGTAACGTCCCCTATTGGACTCCATGCTCCACCTGAGTTAGCTGCTAAAATTACAATTCCACAAAAGAACCAACGGTCATGCTTATCATCAATAAGTTTACGAAGTAGTGCACAAATAACAATTGCAGTTGTCATATTGTCTAACACTGCTGACATAAAGAAAGTAAGAATACCTATTATCCAAAGCAGTTTTATTTTACTTTTAGTATGAATTTTGTCAGTGATTATTCTAAATCCTTCGTGGCGGTCAACAATTTCAACAATTGTCATTGCTCCCAAAAGGAAAAAGACAATTTCTGCAGTTTCTCCCAAATGCGACAGTATTGTTTCATGTTCAAATCCTGGTCCCATTAAAGCATAAACTGACCAGAGTATAACTGCAAGTAAAAGTGCTGTTGCAGATTTATTAATCTTTATTGGATGTTCTAATGCTATGGCACAATATCCAACTATAAAAATAACAATCATTAGAATAAAGTAGATACTCATTTGTTGTTCTTTTTTATGTTAATATATATTGATTATTCCTATTTTCTTTTGTTTTGTTGTTTCTGTCTTTGTTCAACCAATGTACGATTCTTTTTTTCTAAATCTTCCATTCTTGTTTGCCATTTTGATTTTTTAATTGGCTTATTTTGATTGGCTTTTAGAGTATCAAGAACCTTTTGTTGATTAATTGTTTTTCCAATTACCCATACTTGTATGAAGGTAAAGCATAGGGAAATGAAATAGTAGTAGTTAAGTGCAGCAGAGAATTGATTAAGCATAAATAGCATAAAGACAGGCATCATATACATCATCACTTTCATACCAGGCATTTGAGTTGTTCCTTGTTGTTGTTTCATTGTCATTCTTGTGTAGAATATTTGAGCTACTGACATAAGTAAACAGAATAAAGAAACATTAGAGCCATAGAATGGTATTTCAAAAGGAAGATTTACTATTGAATCGTAACTTGAAAGGTCATCTGCCCAAAGGAATGATTGTTGACGAAGCTCAATTGATGCTGGGAAGAAACGGAACATAGCTACAAGTATAGGGAACTGCAAAAGCATAGGCAAACAACCCGCCATTGGGTTAATTCCAGCTCTTTTGTATAGAGCCATAACTGACTTCTGTTTTTCCATTGCTTGTTCTTGCTTTGGAAACTTCTCATTTATTTTCTGAATTTCAGGTTGAATAACCCTCATCTTTGCAGAAGAGGAATAGGATTTATAAGCAAGAGGGAAAAGTACTATTTTAACTAATATTGTAAGGATAAGAATAACAATACCCATATTCCATCCAAATCCAGACAAGAAATCAAAAACAGGGATGATAACAAAACGATTTACCCATTGTAAAAGAAAGAATCCCCATCCTAATGGAATAATTTCTTCCATATCAATATTGTAATCACTTATAACTCCATATTTGTTTGGACCAAAGAAGAAGTCCATTTTAATTTCATTTTTTGCTGCATCTCCATCATAAGGCAATGTTAACAATGATTGCATTGTACGAAGATAGGTTGAATCTTTTGCTGGACGTTTTTCTGTTATGGTTTGCATTGTTGCCGATGCAAAAGAATCATTATTAGTTATTAAAGCTGTTGAAAAGAATTGTTGTTTATATGAAACCCATTTTATAGGAATTCCATTTTCTTCTTTCTTATCATCGCTTCCATTTTCTTTCAAATAATCTACCTCATCTTTCAAAAGATAATAAATGGATGAATTCTTAACCTCAACCTTAGCATCCTTTTCTTGAACTCTTAAATCAGAATTCCATCCCATTTCAACAGAGCCTTGGTCTGTTACGATTCCTTTCAAGTTATCAAAAAGAATATCATATCCAATTCTATAATCATTACCTCTAATTACATAACGAAAATCTAAAGAAGCAGTTTTTAAACTATCAGTTTGAACTTTAGCCTTAAAAACAATAACTACTGAATCATTTCCCTTAACTTCAATAGGCTTGGTTATTGGCTTATTATCAATTGTTGGTTCAAAATAAAGATTTTCTGTTCTAACAATATTCTGACCAACTGTAAGGTTTAGTCCATAAGTATTTTTATCAAATAGCTTAACAGGTTGCTTTCCGTATGTAGTATAATTTTTTAGAGTAACCTGCTTTACAAGAGCACCTAATGTAGAGAAATCAACCTCAAATAATTCATTTGAAACCTTAATTGTATTATTAGTTCCTTGAGAACAAGATGCAAATGCTCCAAATACAGAAAGATTGATTGAATCTTGATTTAATGTTGTTTGAGTTGAATCGTTTGTAAGTTGAGCTAAAGAATCTTGTATTTGAATAGTTTTTGCTTGTAATGCTATTTTTTCTTGAACTCTAATAATGGAATCCTGCTTTGCTTTAATTGCAGCCTTTTCCTCATCTGAAGGAGCTGAAAGTATTCCATATCCTATAAATACTCCAAAAATAAGTACTAATCCAATAAGTGTATTTCTGTCTAACATCTAAATTTTGTTTTGTAAAATTAAAGTTGCAAAGATAAGAAACATTATTATCTCACTAATTATTTTTCAAAAATATTTGGCAGAACAAATTATTGTTCGTTATTTTGCAAACAACAAATTAATCTATCTTATGCAAAAGAAAATATCAATTCATCAGAATCAAGAAGTATTAGCTGTTTTTGCAAAAGCAATGGGGCATCCGACAAGATTGACTATTTTGCAGTTTTTATCACAAAGAGACAACTGCTATTTTGGCAATATTCATGATGAATTACCTATATCAAAAGCAACAGTTTCTCAACATTTAAAAGAATTAAAAAATGCTGGACTAATTCAAGGAGAAATTGAAGCACCTAAAGTAAAATATTGTATTAATAGAGAAAACTGGCAATTAGCAAAGGAGTATTTTGAAGAGTTCTTTTCTTCAATTAAAGAAGCTCCTGATTGTAGCATTGAATAAAACAGAAATAAAGATGAGAAAATTCATAATATTAATTAGTATATTAATGCCTTTAATCTCTTTTTCTCAAGAAATAAGAGGAAAGGTTGTAGACAAGGAAACTAATAAAGCTGTAGCTTTTGCAAATATTGCAATTAAAGGGACTAAAATTGGAGTAACATCCGATGATAGGGGGATGTTTTCTATAAAAAGGAATTCTAAAGACAGTTTATTTATTGAAATAAGCTTTATAGGATATAAAAAAGAATCAAAGTATATACCTATAGATAAAGAATATATAGAAATTGCATTAACCAAAGAGTCAAAAGAACTTGAAACTGTTAGTGTTGTTGGAGAAATGTCAGGGACAATATCCGATAATAATCAAGCATCATTTAATCAATACATTTCTTCTGAAGGAATAAAACGTTTAGCATGCTGTTCTTTGGCTGAGAGTTTTGAGAACAATGCGGCAGTTGATGTTGGCTTTACAGATGCAGTTACTGGAGCGAAACAAATCCAAATGTTGGGTTTAGCAGGTATTTATAGTCAGATATTAGTGGAAAATCAGCCTTCAATTAGAATGCTTTCTTCAACCTATGGTCTTAATTATATTCCTGGTCCTTGGTTAGAAGGTATTGGGATTTCTAAGGGAACGGCTTCTGTAACTCAAGGATATGAGAGTATTACTGGGCAAATAAATATTGATGTAAAAAAGCCTGAAAGTAAAGAAAAGTTCTATTTTGAATACTTTACTAACGATTTCCTTAAACAGGAGATTAATGTTAATACTGCCTTTAGAATAAATAAATACTTAGAGTCAATTGCTTTAGTTCATGCAGCAAAGATATTTATTAAGACCGATAGGAATAATGATAATTTCCTTGATGTGCCTCTTTCAAACCTTCTTATTGGCTCTAATCGTTACTTTTACAACTATAAAGAAAAAATCAAAAGTCGTTTTGGTGTAGATGTTTTGTACGAAGATAGAATTGCTGGAGACAAACGTTTTGATAAGGATAAAGATTTTAACACTACGAATTATTATGGTGCTGTTTTGAACTCAAGAAGAATTCAGGTGTTTGAAAATACTGGTTTCCTTTTAAATTCTGAGAAGAATAGGAGCTTTGCTGTAAATGGTAATTTAGTGTATCATCAATTGGAATCGCAATTCGGATTAAGAGAATATAATCCTAAACAATTAAGTGGTAATCTTGCCCTAATTCTTAATTCTGATTTATGGAATGACAAAAACAAATTAAGCCTTGGATTAAGTTCAAGTTATGATGAGTTGAAAGAAAACCTTT
>Ga0172377_10006279_pt1 | contig 12241 bp, 8 predicted proteins | sample Pumphouse3metaG_FD_119749 | JGI IMG/M metagenome (GOLD analysis project Ga0172377, IMG submission 119749) | Leachate microbial communities from a municipal landfill in Southern Ontario, Canada - Pumphouse #3 metaG | ecosystem: Engineered > Solid waste > Landfill > Unclassified | place: Canada... | reverse complement strand
CAAATTTGACGCATCCTTTTAATCGGAATAACTAATTTTGTGTTTAGAACCTGTAACCAATTGTAAACAAAATCTGTGTTTTGCTTAAATTGATTTTTTGACTGGGAGCTTCGTTGATATTTGTATCGACACCTTTTTGAGTATTAAAGGGGTAAAAAACACCTTTCTGATGTTGATATTGACAAGCAGCATCGGCATAAATGTTTCCAAAATTTAATCCGAGACCTACAGTATATCTGTTAATACCTGTCAGATTCATATAATCTGTAGATGTAGCATAATCAATAGAAGAACTGTTAATTGTTTGATTTGCATAGGCTCCATTATTGAACGGTGAAGACACATAATTGTATCCAGCGCGAATAGCAACCATTGGATCTACCATCCATTCTGCTCCCAATTTAAAAGTACTTACGCCTTTTAGATGATAACTGGCTTGATTGTTTAGATCATGGTCATCCGTTTCATTGCTACTCCAACCATCGTAATCATAATCGTCGTCATAAGTGACTTTGGCTGTAGAGTAATCAGAATACTCGTATTCAGCTCCAATAGCTAGGCAATTTGCTATAGTATGTCCTAAGCTGAAATTAAACTTCCACGGTGTTTGGATGTTATAATCATATCCACTAATATCTGTATAATGATCCCACGTAGTTTTGTCGTCCGAGTAGTTCGTTATAATGCGAGAAAAAGTTTTACTCCTTAAATTATAAAATGTTGGTGATGAAATAGCAAAACCGATACGAAAGGGCGAATCTGCAATTGGGCGAGCAATGAAGCCTAATCTCACATTGAAACCATTTCCGGAAACATCGCGGTCGTTAGAGAGCGTGTAATTGCCACTTGCTATTTTGTTACTGTTTATAATGTTTTCTCCATAAAGAGAATAACTATTGTAATCGACATTATAAGCGCCAATGGTTAGTCCCAAATAATACTGTTCTGAAAGATTTGCTGAAATATTAAAATCGAAAGCCTGAATACTACCCCATTGTGCTTTACGATAAGCGCTAGAAGAAGCTCCATAGGCATTTGTGCCCAAAGAATCGATTAACCATGTTTCATAACCCATGTTAGACAGAGGCGTAGCTTTTGGGGCACCCCCCCAGTAAGCAGCTAAATCTGCCATTTGCCAAGTTTGAGAAGCAAAATTAGCTGGTGCAAAATCAGCTTTAATCAGGCCATTGAAATCTTTTGATTTATGATAATTAAAACCAAAGTTAACAAAGCGGCAAGTGTTGCCACCCATTTTCATCGAATATACAAAACCTATTTGGTCGAAAGACATATGAGTCTTGCCTTTGCTGTCAAACTTTTCACCATCTTCCTGTGTCATAAAGCCAAAAGAAGTAGCTATATCGCTATGTCTAAATAAACCTATACCAGCAGGGTTTGAACTCATTACAGAAATATCAGCTCCTAATGCATTCATTGCGCCACCCATTCCAACGTAGCGAGCTGTTCCATTCAAATCTTCTTTCGAAAAAGATTCCATTTGATAAATATCCTGTGCGGATATCAGAGTTGGAAACAATATGAAGAACCCGAGAAAAAACAATTTATTTTTCATCTTCATTAAAAATTCAAATTTTAATTATGGTTGACCACTACAATTAACGGCGACCGCCTCCTCCTCTAGAGAAACCGCCTCCACCGCTACGACTACCACCGCCACCGCCTGAAGAGAAACCTCCACTTCGACCGGAAGACGAAGAACCACTGTTGTAACTGCGTGACGATGGTACTGAATTCTGTTGTACAGTTGTAGTACGTGACGGCGTAGAATTATAGGAAGAACGGTTGTTTTGATTTTGATAAGAAGAATTGGACCGGCTATAATAATTACTGTTAGAACGAGAAAATCCTCCACCAGAACGAATCGCACTGTTGTTTGATCTGCCGTCAAGTCCATTCATTCTGAAACTCTTGGAAAGCGTAGAATAGTTCTGGTTTCCACCCTGACTATTTGTGTACATTGAACGATAATTTGAACCACCCTGACGTATAAATCCGCCAGCACTTCCACGAGTAATAGAACTTGTATTGGCCATCATTTGACGTCCACCTCCGGCTATGTGATCAAATCCCGGAACAAATCCTCCGTGACCACCCCAACCATCGAAGTGGGTATATGAGCCCCATCTTCCGTAATATGGGCGGTCCCAACCCCAATAAAGAGGTCGTCCCCAGCCCCAATAATTTGATCCCCACCAAGGATCGTACCAACCCCAAGTGTAATCCCAACAAGTGCGATACCACCAACGATTATAAGACCAAGGATCGTAAGCATAGGACCAAAAAGACCAACTTGGCAGTCCAAAAGCCCAATCATCATAATAGGTGTCCCATGTGTTACCGTAGCAAATGTCCCAATAATAAGGACTACTAACAATAATGTTTGCTACAGGCGCATGAAAGCGCACAATCATTTTTGTGGAAGCATAATCGTTGTCGTCGTCTTCCTGATTTTGCAAATTAGGGTCAATGGAATCTCCGTCAGAAGATTTTGAGTTATAGGAACCTCTACGATTGTACTCGTCGATATCTCTAGAATTGTTATGGTGAACAACGTAGTTTGGTTCTTCTTCATCTTCATTTGCTGATACCTGACGATCCCTTACAGTTACTTCATTCACATTTTTAGATGGAATGTAGTAAACGTCGTTCTGAGCAACTGACAAAAGAGGCAATGCGCAGAATGCTGAAATGAATAACAAATACTTCTTCATAGCGCAATTATTTTAAAACTTCTATGGCACGAAAATACGTATTTAAATGAAACGGACAAATTAAATTTTCCTTATTCATCATGTTTTCAGCCTTCTTTTTTGTTTTTTTAGCTTTGCGGGCATTTATAGTTATTATTCCAATAATAATTTATTGAAAGTTCTACATTTAATGTTACGAGAATCAATTCTCAGAGCCATATTCCGACCAACTTTTAATAGCTAAATCGTCCATGTTCAGAGTGCAGAAACCATAAATAAATGCTGAAGCCAAACGAGCGTTGGTAATAAGAGGAATATTCAAGTCAATAGAAGACCGGCGGATTTTATATCCATTTGTTAATTCCGTAGGAGTAAGATTTTTTGGAATGTTAATAACCAATTCTATCTTACGTTCATGTAGCATTTTTAAGGCTTGCGGTTCTCCTTCCTCACTGGGCCAGTAAACAAGTTCGTTTTTAACACCGTTTTCTGTAAGATACTTGCTTGTACCACTAGTAGCAAAGAGTTCATATCCATGATCTACCAACATTTTGCAAGCATCAAGTAATTCTGCTTTTTGTTTGGCGGAGCCACTTGAGATGAGGATCGTTTTTTTAGGAATACGTTGTCCAACGGAGAGCATACTTTTCATAAGTGCATGGGCCGTATCATCTCCAAGACAACCTACCTCTCCCGTTGAAGACATATCAACTCCCAGTACAGGATCAGCGTTTTGCAAACGATTAAAAGAGAATTGGCTGGCTTTTATGCCAACATAGTCCAAATCGAACAAATTACGTGAAGGCGGTGTTACTGGAATGTTTAACATTACTTTTGTAGCAAGCTCGATGAAATTGATCTTTAATACTTTGCTGACAAAAGGGAAACTGCGAGAAGCACGCAAATTACATTCAATAACTTTGATTTCATTTTCTCTGGCTAAATATTGAATATTAAAAGGGCCGCTGATTTGTAGTTGTTGAGCGATTTGGCGTGAAATCTTTTTAATGCGGCGTACGGTTTCTACATATATTTTTTGTGGGGGAAATTGTATGGTTGCATCGCCGGAGTGAACACCGGCAAATTCAATATGCTCACTAATGGCATAAGCAATTATTTCGCCATTGCGGGCTACTGCGTCCATTTCAATTTCCTTTGCATGTTCAATAAACCGACTTACTACAACGGGATGTTTTTGCGATACGTTTGCAGCAAGTTTTAGAAAACGCTCCAGTTCGTCTTGATTAGAGCAAACATTCATGGCAGCTCCAGAAAGAACATATGATGGGCGAACCAATACAGGAAAACCTACTTTTTCAATAAAAAGGTTGATGTCATCCATATTTGTTAAAGCGCTCCATTCTGGCTGGTCTACACCGATTCTCCCCAACATTTCAGAAAATTTTTCGCGATCTTCTGCGTTGTCAATGTTTTTTGCTGTTGTACCCAAAATTGGTACCAGTTGAGAATCAAGACGTAAAGCTAAATTGTTTGGTATTTGTCCGCCAGTAGAAACGACGACACCATAAGGCGTTTCCAAATCGATGATATCCATTACGCGCTCAAAGGTTAACTCGTCGAAATAGAGACGGTCACACATATCATAGTCTGTTGAGACGGTTTCAGGATTATAGTTTATCATTACGCTGCGATAGCCCTCCTTACGGATTGTTGCAAGAGCCTGTACGCCGCACCAGTCAAATTCTACGGAGCTACCGATTCGATATGCACCCGAACCAAGAACAATGACAGAACGTTTGTCTCGCTCATAGGTAATATCGTTTCCGGTACCATTATAAGTAAGGTAGAGGTAATTTGTTTGTGCCGGATATTCTGCTGCTAATGTGTCTATTTGTTTGACAGTTGGCACAATACCCAGTTGTTTTCGGCGGTTACGAACAATCATGATGGCTTTTTCAATTTCCATTTCTTTTTCCATTCCCAACGCGCGGGCAATTTGGAAATCTGAATAGCCTTGTTTTTTTGCTTTACGTAATAGTTCGGAATCCAGCAGACTCACGTTGGTGTTATGATGAAGCTGCAAATCTGTTTGCCAAATGTTATTTAGTCTTTGTAAAAACCATTTGTCGATTCGTGTCAGTTCGTGAATTTGATCGATGGTATAGCCATTGGCAAAGGCTTTTGCAATGACCAACAAACGTTTGTCTGTTGGTTCTTTCAGAGATTCTTCTATATTATCTATTGTAATTTCTTTATTTTCTTCAAAACCATGTAGGCCCTGTCCTATCATGCGCAAACCTTTTTGAATGGCTTCTTCAAAACTGCGTCCAATGGCCATGACCTCACCGACAGATTTCATACTGGAACCAATTTCGCGGTTTACGCCGTGGAATTTACTTAAATCCCATCGAGGAATTTTGCACACAATGTAGTCTAGTGCAGGTTCAAAAAAAGCACTGGTAGTGCGTGTCACAGAATTCTTTAGTTCAAATAATCCATATCCCAACCCTAGTTTGGCAGCTATGAAAGCTAAAGGATATCCGGTAGCTTTAGAAGCCAAAGCAGAAGAGCGACTTAATCGAGCATTTACTTCGATGACACGGTAATCTTCTGATTGCGGATCGAGGGCATATTGTACGTTACATTCACCGATAATGCCAATGTGGCGCACAATTTTAATACTTAGAGCACGCAGTTTGTGATATTCCGTGTTTGAGAGAGTTTGAGATGGGGCTACTACGATACTTTCGCCGGTGTGGATGCCAAGTGGGTCGAAATTCTCCATGTTGCAGACCGTGATACAGTTGTCAAAACTGTCCCGTACCACCTCGTATTCTATTTCTTTCCATCCTTTCAGACTCTTTTCAACCAAGACTTGTGGAGAGAAAGAAAAGGCTTTTTCAACAATAACATTCAGTTCTTCCTCGTTGTCACAAAAACCAGAACCCAACCCGCCTAAAGCATAAGCTGCACGAATAATAACGGGGTATCCCAACTCTTTTGCCGCTTGACGAGCTTCTTTTGCATTTTCGCAGGCCTGACTCTTAATAGTTTTGACGTTTATTTCGTTTAGTTTTTCAACAAAGAGTTCACGGTCTTCCGTGTTCATAATAACCTGAACTGGAGTGCCTAGTACTTTTACATTATATTTTTCAAAAACACCGGCCTGAGATAGTGCAACTCCGCAATTTAAGGCTGTTTGACCTCCGAATGCTAATAAAATGCCATCAGGCTTTTCTTTGACAATGACTTTTTCTACAAAATATGGAGTTACAGGCAAAAAGTAAATTTGATCTGCAGATCCCTCGGAAGTCTGTACAGTTGCAATATTGGGATTAATCAGAACCGTTTCGATGCCTTCTTCTTTCAGGGCTTTTAGTGCTTGCGAACCAGAGTAGTCAAACTCTCCTGCTTCACCAATTTTCAATGCTCCCGAACCCAGAAGCAGTACTTTATTTATTCCTTGATTTTTCATCTTTCTTGCTTAATTTTGAACGAGTTGAGAGTCTTAGTTTAACATTTTAACGAAATCATCAAAAAGAAATTCTGTATCTATAGGACCACTGCAGGCTTCAGGATGGAACTGTACGCTAAACCATGGGCGATTTTCGTGCTTTACGCCTTCGTTCGAACCGTCGTTCATATTTAAAAAGAGTGGTTTCCATTCTTTGGGTAGAGTTTGGTTATCCACACAATAACCGTGGTTTTGGCTGGTAATGTAACATTTATTTGTACCAACAAGTCTCACAGGTTGGTTATGACTGCGGTGCCCGTATTTCAGTTTGTATATCGAAGCGCCTGCTGCCTTGGATAATAATTGATTCCCCATGCAAATACCCATGCAGGGGTGAACAGTTTCTGCAGCAAGAAATTTACGAATATTATTTACTGTATCAATACAAGTTTCAGGATCTCCGGGACCGTTTGCGAGAAATAGTGCATCAAAATTCAGGGTGTTGAAATCGTAGTCCCAAGGTACACGAATAACTTCCAAATGGCGACTCAATAATTCACGAATGATGTTATTCTTTACACCACAATCTACGAGAACTACTTTTTTGCCAACACCTTTATTATAATGTATAATTTCTTTACAACTTACCTGTGCTACGTAGTTTACACCAGAATATTGTGCGGATGGGATATGATCTTTTTGGTCATCAAAAATAATTTTTCCCATCATTACTCCATGTTCTCGTAAAATTTTTGTCAACTCGCGTGTGTCGATGCCTGTAATGCCTGGAACTTCTTCCCTTTTCAACCACTCTCCCAAACTTTCTACTCCGTTCCAATGGCTGTAATCACCACTATATTCACTCACAATGAGAGCCGAAGCATAAATACGATCACTTTCCATGAATGTCGCAATGCCATTTGGTTCTATTGTAAAAGGAGGTACGCCATAATTACCTATTAAAGGATAAGTCAATGTTAGTATTTGCCCTGCATAAGATGGATCCGTTAAACTTTCCGGATAACCCATCATGGCTGTATTAAAAACCACTTCGCCCGCAATGGGCTTTTCGTATCCGAACGACTTTCCATGGAATTCGGTCCCGTCGTCAAGGAGTAGTGTTACATTTTTCATTCTTACGTTTTTATGTCTTTCTTGCGGCGTTTTGTTCTCACACGCCTCGATGATAAATTTTTTCTATAAAATCGATAAATGCTCCATTCACGCGTTTAGTCCCGCCTGGTGTGGGGTAATCTCCGCTGAAATACCAATCTCCGGGATGGTTAGGACATGCTTTGTGAAGGCCCCCTAATGTTTGATATACAATACTGATGTCTGCTTTTACGTCTTTAGCACGCAACATAACGGCCATCTTTGCTGATATTTCTTCCGCTGAAAAAGGTTTGTATATATCTTTTACGTAGTTTACGACTTGTTCTTTAGGCAAATGTTCCTGTGCTTTACATTTTTGGTAGGTATCTTCTATAAGGTGTTCCATACCATTATCTTTCAATAGCCCAATAGCTGCACGGAAAGCAATAAATTCTTCTACGTGGGACATATCGATGCCATAATAATCAGGATATCGGATTTGCGGGGATGAGGACACTACTACAATTTTTTTAGGATGCAGACGATCTAAAATACGCAAAATACTTTCACGCAAAGTAGTACCTCTCACTATGCTGTCGTCAATAATTACCAGATTGTCTACGCCAGCTTCCAAACTGCCATAAGTTACATCATACACATGTGCAGCCAAATCATTCCGACTGTTTCCTTCCGCTATGAAGGTACGCATTTTAATATCTTTCCATGCAACTTTTTCGATACGTACTTTTTCTGAAAGAATGTTGTTAAGTTCACTTTCATCTGGTTGGTGGCCTAGATTCAAAATGCGTTCTTTCTTTTGTTTGTTCAGATATTCGTTAAATCCTTCTATCATTCCGTAAAAAGCTACTTCTGCGGTATTGGGGATGAAAGAAAAAACGGTATGCTTAATATCTCCATTAATAGCTTTAAGTATTGGATGCAATAACTGACGTCCCAAGGCTTTACGTTCTTTGTAAATGTCTATATCACTACCACGGCTAAAATAAATTCGTTCAAATGAGCAGGCACTTAATTTTTTGGGTTCCAAAATTTGTACCAGACGCATTTTGCCTTTTAAGTCTACAATTAGAGCTTGTCCAGGTTTTAATTCATTTACCTGTTGAGATTCGACAAACAAAGTCGTTTGGATCACTGGGCGTTCAGAAGCAATGACAATTTGCTCTTCGTCTTTGTACCAGAAAGCAGGACGGATACCCCATGGATCGCGCATGGTAAACATTTCACCACTTCCTGTCATACCACAAATTACGTATCCGCCATCCCAAATTTCACAGGAACTGCGCAATACGTTCGCCATATCCAGATTTTCCTCAATATAGCGCGTAATTTTTTGTCCTTCCAAACCTTTTTCCGTAGCTTCTTGAAACAAACGTTCGCTTTCGCGATCAAGGCGGTGTCCCAATTGTTCCAAGAGAATAAAAGTGTCTGCATATTCACGCGGATGTTGTCCGCAGTCGACAATTTGATTGAAAATTTCATCTACGTTGGTCATATTGAAATTTCCACAAAGACACAGATTTTTTGCTCTCCAGTTGTTTCGCCTTAAAAAGGGATGTACATTTGAAATGCCGCTACGTCCTGTTGTTGAATAGCGTAAATGCCCCATATAAATTTCACCGGCATAAGGTATACGCTCTTTAACATAATCCAAATCATTACGTTGCGTAATGGGAATTTCATTGATCGTGTGATGAATTTTGGAAAAAATTTCTTGAATGGCACTAGCGCCGAGTGCCCTTTCTCTAAACATGTATTCTTCTCCTGGTGAAGAAGTCATTTTGACACAGGCTACGCCTGCTCCTTCCTGACCGCGATTATGCTGTTTTTCCATCAGCAAATAGAGTTCATCCAAACCTTTAGACCATGTACCGTATTTCTCTTTATAATATTCTAAAGGTTTGAGCAGACGAACCATCGCTACACCACATTCATGCTTTAACTGCTCCATTATTGCGGTTTTGACTGCAAAGTTACTGCAAAAGCAGAGAAGAACGAAATAAAAAAGCTTTTTTTTGAGTCTGTTTTTTAGAGATGCTGCGTAATTCTTTAAAAAGTTACGCGAAACCAAGTGGCTTATAAAAATAGGGATTCTTTATTTCTCTTGATTCTATATTAAGAGGATTTTTGTCGGATAAAGATTCGTCTTGTTCGCAAATGAGTAGAACAAATCTTTTATTCTGTATAAAACAGGATTACATCACGAATTGCGCGCTGGCAAACCGGGCAAAATGCAGGTACATTGTTTACCCTCATGCGGCAGTCTTGAGCTGGACGGTATACTCCTTTTGATAAATACCCTGCTCCTTCAAATACTCCTACATGTTGGTAGTCTGTTTTTACTTTTTTGTTTTCCGGCGTAGGTATTGGTGTCCCAGGTTTTAACATGTCTGCCCATTTCTGTTTGAAATTGGCAAGTGTCGTTATATTTTTTTCCCAGGGTTCCACATTCGGATGATAATAAGGTTGGGCATCATCACTATAGCCGTATTCATCGGCTAGTCCAGCAAAGCTGTGTCCGAATTCATGAACACAAACAGGAAGGGACTGTTTATTATGAATGGTGGAAAGCATATATAAATTGTAGATTCCGCCACCTCCATAAATATCCGAATTTACGAGAATAATGATATATTCATAAGGAATACCTGTCAATAAATCTTGCATCCGTTTTAAGTGAAGTGTGGTCAGGTAACGGTCACTGTAAAATGTGTCAAACTGAGCTCCAATAGCTGTTTGTTTCCAATCTTCATTGTGCGGTATACTTACGCCTGTATCCTGAGACGGAGAGGCTACGGCAATAATATTAAAACGATTTTTATACGTTTTAAATGGTTCGTGGTCAAATAGTTCTTTTTCCATTTTTTTTACATCACAATAGAAAGAATCCATTTGATCTTTACGATAACCTTCTGCCAAAACTGCAATGTCAATACAGTCTTTTGTATTGCCGTTGTCTAAAAGTTTTTTATGTGGTAAGGCGTGGACTTTGTCCAATTTTCTGATTTGAATATCTTTGGGGTCTACAGGAATGGTTAGTGCGGCAGTGGTATGTTGATAACTGTCTGCTAAACGAACGGTAATCTGTACTCGTTGTTTCGGAAAAGGTAACAGAAAACAGTTTTCAAAAGATTTATAACTGTGTTGTGCTTCCGCCGTATGCTGCCATTCTTGAAAAAGGCTGGAAAAGGATTGACAATAAATTAATTTGCCACTTGCAGCGTCATGCATCAAAATTTGTCCGTTTCCAGCTAACAATAAACTGTCCAAATGATTGCGACGTCCCGCCCAATAGGGCAAGCTGAACATCTCGTCTACACTGATTTTTTGTTCTATACTGTCTCCAGAAAAGATATAATCCATACGAAGGGTGCGATCCTCAAACCAATCATTAAAAGCTGCCTGTGAAGCAAGAGGCAAAACAGCTAAAAGCCATGAAAAAAGCAAACGTAAAGATGTTGACATTGTAATTGTTTTTATTGAAAACCGATTAACTTATGGAGTTGCAGAGAGAGTCTCCATTCCGGATGTTTCATACAATAATTTATACAGTCCTGAAGATTTTTTTTGTTTTTTGCTTGATCTCCCATGTCACATGGCTGTAAAAAATGATACGTTGCGAGTGGTTCTTCTAGATATCTTTTAAGATCTTGACCAAGAAAAATCATTTTCAGTTCGTCAGCTTTCCGTATGACGACTTGCGCGTTTTCACAGAAGTCGTTTTTAGGTGATAAGGTGATCCAATCTATGTTCTCAGGTAAAGTGCGAGTCCCGTTCGTTTCAATTGTCACGTACTTCCCGATTTTATGGAGCATTTCCACAAAATCGATGTCAACATACAGGGCTGGTTCTCCTCCCGTTAGAACTACGAAATCAGAGGGATAATTGCTGATTGCATGCTGAATTTCATTATTTGTCATGAGTGTGAATTTTCTGTGATCTGTATCACAGAAAGGACAGTTTAGATTGCATCCTGAGAAACGGATAAAAATTGCAGAGCGTCCGGCATAAAAACCTTCACCCTGCAAGCTATAAAAAATTTCGTTGACAGGCTTTTTAATCATCGTCAAGACAATACACCGCTTTATTGTTTTCGGATTCTTGAAAACTGACCTTGTAACAATGCGGTACGTGTTCACAAATCCATCGTGCCAAGTTTTCTGCTGTCGGATTGAATTCTACAAAATTGTTCACATATTTGTGGTCCAGCAGATCTTTGATGATTTTTTTGATTTGTGTGAAATCCGCTACCATTCCGTCAGCATTCAGTTCCTTTGCTTTGCAATATACCACAATAATGGCATTGTGTCCGTGGATGTTCGTACATTTGCTGGCATAGCTCAAGTTCAGGCTGTGAGCCATTGCTACTTCTATTCGCTTTTCAACGTAATACATTTCGCAATACCTTAATTAATTATTCCCATTCAATAGTTGAAGGTGGTTTTGACGAAATATCGTAACAGACGCGGTTAACGCCCTGTACATTATTAATAATTTCATTACTCACTTCAGCCATAAAGTCATAGGGCAGACGGGCCCAATCTGCTGTCATAGCATCTGTACTTGTCACTGCGCGTAAAGCTACGGCACGTTCATAGGTGCGTTCGTCTCCCATTACTCCAACACTTTTCACGGGCAGTAAAATCACGCCAGCCTGCCAAACCTTATCATATAGATTCCACTTATGCAGCCCTTTAATAAAAATATCATCAGCTTCCTGCAATACGTGTACTTTTTCCGGTGTGATGTCACCCAATATTCTGACGGCCAATCCTGGTCCTGGAAACGGGTGACGATTAATTAATTTTTCAGGCATTTGTAATTGGTGCCCTACTCTGCGAACTTCATCTTTAAACAACCATTTTAATGGTTCACACAGTTTGAGATTCATCTTCTCAGGCAGTCCACCCACGTTGTGATGGCTTTTAATGGTGCGACCAGTGATATTCAGACTTTCAATGCGATCGGGATATATGGTACCTTGTGCTAACCATTTTGCATCGGT
>Ga0172377_10006277_pt1 | contig 12245 bp, 10 predicted proteins | sample Pumphouse3metaG_FD_119749 | JGI IMG/M metagenome (GOLD analysis project Ga0172377, IMG submission 119749) | Leachate microbial communities from a municipal landfill in Southern Ontario, Canada - Pumphouse #3 metaG | ecosystem: Engineered > Solid waste > Landfill > Unclassified | place: Canada... | reverse complement strand
TTGTATAAGAAAAACTTTCCACCATGGCATAGGTAAATAATCCACTCCGTCATTCATTGTATAGGCGGGAGTTTTTTGATTAGGATTCATGTCGGCATATCGTTCTACAAACCGGGAATAAAATATATATCCCAGAAACAGAGCGATGAAACAAATAATAACAGTAATCATATATCTGAATTTTTATATTTATATATCTAAAATATTCTCTGTTAAATTTAGATTTCTCCCCAAAAATCATAAAATGAAAAAAGACAATTAAATTTTCTTTATTTTTAAATAAAGAAAAATAACTATCTGATTCCTATGCAATTTACAGCAAAAGAAAAAAGAACCTATTTTGTTTTTGAAGAATCTTTCGCAGATAAAATCCTGTTTTTTAAATAAGTTTCTATATGTCTTCCCTTTTTAGCCTCGTAAATATCCTTTATTGTCACAATAATTCCTGTTTCTTCCACTGCGCCAAAGAAATTATTTATTACAGTACCGAAAGTTTTCATCGAAGGGCTTAAATTCATATATGCATTAACCAGAGGAGGAATGTTTTCTCTATGTTTCCTAACATTCTGTGTAAGAATACGATAATTTTCTTTATAGGTGGTTCCACAAAAGATGTTTTTCATGAAATTCTCATCAAAATTCATATTTAGCGGAGTTTTGGGAATTACCAGATTATCCTTATCGCTAAAATATTTCTTGAAGAAATATAGAATTAAATTTCGTGCTTCAACATTAAAACTGGTGTACATTGTAATTTTTCCAAAGAAATATTTAATTTCAGGATGAACCACTGTAAGAGCTCCTAATCCGTCCCATAAATTATCAAGAGCGAACAAAGCTTTAAATCCGGCTTTACTTGACTGATACTGAGGTATGACAAAAGATCTTCCCAGTTCTATTGAATATGCGAGATAATCTTTTTTGAATTTATCGGAAAAATCAAATAATCTGGCTGTAGCAAGAGGAAGGTTGCCGTTTTCATCCTCAGGAAGATTAGTGCATAAAATGTATCGGTAACCGCCTAATATTTCTTCTGCATCAGGATTCCAAACGATGAGTTGTCTGTAGCAATTCTCGCTGGTATCATAATGATCAATATCATAATCTTTACCTGTACCACCGCCTGCGTCACGAAAAGTAATTTCCCGGAGACGCCCTATTTCCTTCATCGTATTAGGGGAATCATGAGAAGTTATAATATAAATTTCATTATTCCCTTTATTAGTTTTCCTAAGTAATTTATCAGGAGTTAATTCTGCCATAATAACTTCCTTAGGAATTGGATCACCTATCTTTTTCATCTTTTTGTCAGATTGATATTTTGAAAGGCAAAGCTATAAAAATTATCTGTAAAATAATTCATCTTTTTTTATGACATAGGAAGATTATAGGAGAAATCCCTTACTTTTTTAGCCCATTCTTTCAGCGATTTTTCTTTTGTAAAAGTTTTGTAGGGTATAGGTTTGCCGAAAGAAAGGGTAAGCCCTTTGTTCCTTTGTCTAAATGATTCATTGGGAAGTAGGAAAGATTCTATATTAGATTTAAGATTAAAAAATTTTCTAAGATGAGCCAGCGAATAAAAAAGATTGCTGTTTTTCCCGCTGATATGTACGGGGATTATATCTCGTTGATAACGAATGGCTTTTTTAATAAAATGTGGTTTCCATGGAGTATCCATTACTTTTCCTTTAATTTTTCGTGAGGCCAGACCTGACGGGAATATAAGTATTTGTAAATCTGATTGATATTGTTTTTCCAGGAATTGAACGTTTGTTTTGCTGTTATTCCCGTATTTATTGATGGGTAGGAACAGATCTTTTAACTGTGGTATTTTCATGAGAACGTCATTAACAATGAAGCGTAAGTCTCCCTTTTTTTTGTAGACATTATCCATTAGAAGCAGGGCATCGAATCCACCGATTGGGTGATTAGATGCAAAGATGAACCGCCCTTCTTTGGGGATGTTTTCAAGACCTATGGTTTTTTGCGAGACGTTAAAATAATCAATTACGTTTTTAACAAATTCCATTCCCCTCTTTTGTCCGTATTTCTCAATTATTTCGTTGATCTCTTTCAGATGAAGAACATTACTTATAAATCGGTAAATAAATCCCGGTATCATTTTGGCAAATCCGGGATTCTTTTCCATAAAAAGTTCTTTTATGTTAATTTTTTGAATCTTGTCGGTCATAGATTAAGATATATATAGTTGTCTGTTTAAGTTTAAAAAATTATAGCAAAGAAAAGAAAAAATAGAGTTCCCTACTGTTGATAAAACAACGAAAATCGGAATCTTTTCGAAAATAAAAAAATCTTAACGGATAATGAATAAAAAATCTAAAAATAGTCAATACCTAAATCCCGCAAGGAGGTTTCGTAGTGAGCATTCAAATAACGATAAATCAGGAAATAAGCCGATTGAATCATAGCATCAGCTCATATCTTTGAAAAATATAGAAAATATAAAAAATAAGTAAATTTGTTAATTGATTAGAGAGCATAGCCATAGCTAAGCACATTATAAATGATGCAGTACCATAGGAACCGCCCCTATGGTGATTGAGGATTACTTAGTGTAACGACTGATTTGAAATTATTTGGATGCGTAATAGATAATTCCTTGCGAATTTTAGGTAAAAATTTAATTCCTTGCAGATTTTAGGTAATTACGAACACCTGTTTATAAGTTTACTTTGATTTTGTAATAACCTCTAAGTAAATATTGTAGTCTTCTTTATTAATAGAAGTTAACAAGATATAAACAATTACTTAACGAATTGTGTATAAAAAAATAGTGGAGCGAAGTGACTTAAAGTGACTTAAAGTGGAATATAAATAAAAAAATAACTATTTTTACTTTTTGTATAGATAACAGAGAAAGGTGTTTTAGTGAAGAACGAATTTTTTTAATACCATGGAAATCGTAAACAGTTAATAAAATGTAAATTATAATGGATTTTACCGGAATAAAAAAAGCGACTTTAGATGAAAAAGGCAGGGTAGTATTACCTGCCGATTTCAAGAAGGAAATGGGGGGTAGTATTCCCGGTGGCTGTCTGGCCGTCGAACTGGATCCATATGAAATATGTCTTAATATTTATCCCGTTGAAGAATGGAACAAACGACTATCTGCCCTTAAAGAAAAATTAAATCTTAACAATATGGAACATACCAGAATTCTTGATTTAATTTATCAACGTTTTATAATTATTAATATTCCTGGAAGCTGTCGTATGAATATTCCCCAAAATTTTATAGAATCTGTTCATCTCTCCAAAAAAATTGTTTTTACTGGGCAGGGATCCCGTTTTCGTTTGTGGGATGATGGCGAATATCATACTTATATGGATTCTATGGGTGATTTCAAGACTAATTTTGCGAAAATTTTTGGACAATCAATATAATGGAACAATCATATCATATACCGGCTTTACTTGGAGAAAGCATAAATGGATTAAACATCAAGGGTAATGGGGATTACGTAGATGTTACCTTTGGAGGAGGGGGACATTCGCGTGAAATTCTTAAGAATCTCACTACTGGTCGTCTATTTGCTTTTGATCAGGATAAAGATGCCCTAGCTAATCTTCCGGATAATAAACATTTCCATTTTATACACCATAATTTTAGATACCTGAAAAATTTTATGCGATACTACCAGGTACCGGTGGTTGATGGAATAATTGCAGATCTGGGAGTCTCGTTTCATGATTTTGATGAGGCAGACCGCGGATTCTCATTCCGTTATTCAGGGAAACTTGACATGAGAATGAACCAGGAGGCAGAATTAACGGCCTCAGTGATAGTCAACGAATACAGCGATGAAAATCTGACACGGATTTTCAGACAATACGGAGAAATAAACAATAGCAGACAACTTGTAAAAAAAATAATTACGGCACGTCAGTCAGATACTATAAAAACGACTGATGAACTAAAAAAAATAGTAGAACCCTGTGTACCTAAAAGAATAGAGTCAAAATATCTGGCCAGAGTATTTCAGGCGTTAAGAATAGAAACGAATGGAGAGCTGGACGTCTTAAAAGAATTCTTATTACAGACTACAGATTTGATAAAACCGGGAGGGCGTCTGGTGGTTCTTACATATCATTCGCTGGAAGATCGTCTTGTAAAGAATTTTATAAGATCGGGTAATTTTTTGGGAGAAGTGGAAAAAGATTTTTATGGTAACATAAAAACAAATTTTAAAGCGATAAACCGTAAGGTAATAGTTCCCGGGAAAACGGAAACAGAACGTAATCCGCGGTCAAGGAGTGCTAAACTAAGAATAGCTGAAAGATTATGACAGAGAAGGTAAAGAACAAAGACCGTAAAGCACATGAGAGTGTGCTGAAAAATATCCTTGGGGGCAAAGTTCTTGCCGGAAAAGGAATAACGGAACAATTACCTTTTATTTTTTTTCTCTGTCTTCTTGGAATTTTTCTGATTAGCAATCGTTATTGTTCTGAGAAAACAATTCGTGAAATGGAAGTCGTTCAGGATTCCATTAAAGAACTAAAATCAGAAGCTATTTTAATAGAGTCTGAATTAATGCGTATGAATACTCCTTCTGAAATAGAAAAAAAAGTAAAAGAAAACGGATTAAATCTGATTGATCCGCTGGAGCCCCCAAGAGAGTTGAAGGTTAAAAAAGAAAATAATAAAAATGGAAATAAGGAATAACATCGTTTTTCGCCTTGGATTCGTCTATTTCTTAGCAGTTTTGCTGGGAATAGCCATTTTGGGGAAATTGTTCCTTGTTCAGACTGTTGATACTGGTAAATGGGAAGAAATTATCAGAAATTTAGAAAATAATGAATCAGTTATTCCTGCAAGACGGGGAAATATATGTGCTGAAGATGGTTCAATCCTGGCCACTTCTGTTCCATATTATCAATTGAGAATGGATTTATCTGCGCTCAGGGTGAGAAAAGTCTTTGAGAAATATTCCGGTAAATTTTCCTCAGAAGTATCAGACTTTTTTAATGTTTCAGAACGATATTTTAAAGTCAGACTTTTAAAGGCGTATAAAAACAAAAGCAAATGGTTTCTTCTTGATTCAAAAAAGCTTGATTACAGGCAATTAAACGAATTTAAGAAATTGGAAATGATGAACCGTTCCTATTTCGGTTCAGGTCTTATTGTAGTAGGAGAAAGTGAACGTATAATGCCTTACGGTGATATGGCCAGTCGTACTATTGGCTCTTTAAGCAAAGGACTATACGGAGGGAATCACGGGAAAATAGGATATGTCGGTATAGAAGGAATGATGGAAAGTTATCTTGTAGGGGAAAAAGGTAAATCCATCAAAAAAAACTTTTCGGGACGATGGGTAAATGTTCCTGTAAAAGAGCCACAGGACGGTAAAAAAGTAATAACAACGCTCAACGTAGTGTTGCAAAACTATACAGAAAACGCCCTTATGGAACAGATGGAAAAATCGACTGCAGAATGGGGTACGGCTATCCTTATGCAGGTAAACACCGGAGAAATAAAAGCAATTGCTAATTTAGGACGAACAACAGACGGAACCTATTCTGAAATATATAATTATGCTCTTGGGCATGCCGGATGCGGAGAACCCGGTTCCACATTTAAACTTCCATCACTTATGGCAGCTCTCGAAGAAGGATTAGTTGATACTTCAGACGTTTTTGATACAGGAATAGGAAAATGGGAATACAAGGACAGAACTATTTATGACAGTGATTATAGTAGTGGAGGTCATGGGGAAATCAGTGTAAAAAAAATACTTGAATACTCTTCCAATATAGGTGTAGCCAAGATTATTACATCATGCTATGAGACTCATCCGAAGGATTTTATAGACAGACTATGCAATTTTGGTTTTAATAAACCACTAAATATTGGATTTGCAGGTGAAGCCAAACCTTATTTTAAATATCCCGGAGACAAAGATTGGTGGGGAACCTCTCTTGCGTGGATATCATATGGATACGAAATCAAAATAACGCCATTACACACATTGACTTTTTATAATGCCTTGGCTAATAATGGAATAATGGTTAAGCCAAAATTTATAAGAGAAGTTAGTGAAAATGGAACGCTTGTAAAATCTTTTGATAAGGAGGTCTTAAATCCTTCAATATGTTCAGAATCCACACTTAATAAAGCCAGAGCAATGCTGGAAGGTGTATGTACTGAAGGAACCGGTAGGTTTTTAACAAATCCATATTTTCCTATAGCCGGAAAAACAGGTACCGCTCAGATAGCTTATCAGAATAAAGGTTATACCAGTGGAGGTCAGAAAAAATATCAGGCTTCATTTGTGGGATATTTTCCTGCAGATGATCCTAAATACTCTGCTATAGTGGTTATTGTAGGACCTCATGGATCATATTACGGTGGCTCAGTAGCAGGACCTGTCGTTAAAAAAATTATAGGAAAAACATATGCCACGATGTTAAAATACAGAGAAAAATCTAAAGATCCGGTGCCTGTTATTCCTGATATAGCAAAAGGTTTTAGCGACGAAGTTTGTTATACAGCTCAAAAAATAGGACTCGACATAAGGACAGATGGGATTAATCTGCCATTGTTAAAAGTAGAAAACGATAAAAACAGGAAAAAGACAGACGGTTGTTCAATAATAACAGGGGAAGTCCCTGACGTAAAAGGTATGGGACTTAGTGATGCCATTTATCTTCTCGAAAAAATAGGACTTAAAGTAAAAATTATAGGTGTCGGTAAAGTTATTAGTCAGTCAATGATGGCAGGAAATAAATTTGTAACAGGAGAAACTATTTGGCTGGAGCTGGGTTGAAAGATGAAGGATTTATTGGGTTTAGGCTAACAGATTAGTAACATTAAAAACTAGTGTTACAAATCTCTATAACAGAATTAAGAAATTAGATAATATATAATAAGGTATGATTATAAGGTTAAAAGAAATATTGAAAGGACTGGATAATGATTTATTGCAGGGTGATAAAAATATTATGGTAACCGGTCTTTGTTCCGATTCCAGAAAAGTAAAACCAGGAGATATTTTTGTTGCCGTAAAAGGTATACAGACCGATGGACATAAATATATACCTCTGGCCTTAAAAAACGGAGCATCTGTAATTATTGGTGAAGAAGCAGAACTGGATTGTGGTAATGCGACTTATATAAGAATGGATAATACCGGATCAAAGCTTGGCATCATAGCATCTAATTTCTATGGAAATCCATCCTCAAAACTGAAGATAGCAGGTGTAACCGGCACAAACGGAAAAACCACTATTGTGACATTGTTATACTCACTGTTTAAAAACCTTGGGTATAAAGTGGGATTATTGTCAACAATAAAGGACATGGTGGATGAAGAAATTATCCCTACGGAACATACCACTCCCGATCCAATAACCATTCATTATTTAATGTCTAAAATGGTTGAAAAAGGATGTGAATATTGTTTTATGGAAGCAAGCTCTCATGCTATAGATCAGGACAGAATTGCCGGTATTAAATTTGACGGAGGGATCTTTACAAATATAACTCATGATCATTTGGACTATCACAAAACATTTGCGGCGTATATTAAAGCTAAAAAGAAATTTTTTGATCAGTTGCCATCAACCTCATTTGCTCTGACAAATGCAGACGAAAAAAACGGAATGTATATGTTACAGAATACTGCATCAAGAAAGAAAACTTATGCATTAAAAACCCTTGCTGATTTTAAAGGTAAAATTCTTGAAAAGCATATGGACGGAATGAATATTCTTATAAACAATAAAGAAGTATACACTCATTTGTCAGGAACTTTTAATGCATATAATATTATGGCCGTATATGGAGCCGCTAAACTTCTTGGAAAAACAGACGATGAAATCCTGCCATCATTAAGTAAACTTTTGCCTGTTACAGGAAGATTTGAAATTATGCGTTCTCCGGATGGGAAATATGCCATAGTAGATTATGCTCATACACCTGATGCATTAAAAAATATCTTAAGCGGTATTCAGGATATACGTTCCAAAAATATGAAAATTATAACTGTAGTGGGAGCAGGAGGAGACAGGGACAGAACAAAACGGCCGGAGATGGCGCATGAAGCAGTTATCTCCAGCGACAAACTGATTCTTACCTCAGATAATCCGCGTTCAGAGGTTCCCGAAGAAATCATTAAAGAAATGAAAACAGGAATCAAACCTTTAGAAGAAAATAAAGTTTTATGTGTTACAGACCGTAAAGAAGCGATTAAAATGGCATGTATACTTGCCGTTCCGGGAGATGTCGTTCTTGTTGCCGGTAAAGGTCATGAAGATTATCAGGAAGTAAAAGGAGTGAAACATCATTTTAACGACAGGGAAATAATTTCCGAAATTTTTAAACTGTGAAAAAAAATAAGGAACTATGACAAGTCTTTTATATGATTGGTTAAAAAATCTTGATATTCCCGGTTGGGGAATGTTGCAGTATATTTCATTTCGTTCGGCTGCTGCAATAATTACTTCATTATTCATCACCCTTGTATTTGGGAAGAAGATGATCAACTATCTTCAAAAAAAACAAATAGGAGAGGATATCCGGAATCTGGGATTGCAGGGGCAGATGGAGAAAAAAGGAACCCCTACTATGGGAGGAATCATTATTCTTGCTTCTATTATAATTCCTACAATACTATTTGCCCGTCTGGATAATATATACATTATCCTTATGCTTATTACTACGGTATGGCTTGGAACCGTTGGGTTTATAGATGATTATATAAAGGTATTTAGAAAAGACAAGCAGGGTCTTGCCGGTAAATTTAAAATTTTGGGACAGGTATCTCTGGGAATTGTAGTTGCTGGAACTTTATTGTTTTCTGATGATGTAGTTGTTCAGGAAAAGGTAAAAAATGCTAATGGTGAATTTAAAACAGAAGAGGTAGTTAATCCTGGTACTCATAAAAAAGAAGTACGTTTTGTAATGCAAAGGGTTAAAACTACAAAAACTACGATACCCTTTATTAAATCGCATGAGTTTGATTACAAATGGCTTGTGGGCTGGATGGGAAAACACAGCACCCGCTGGAGCTGGATAATTTATGCCCTTGCCATTATACTGATTATTACAGCTGTTTCAAATTCATCAAATCTTACTGACGGAATTGATGGACTTGCTACCGGACTTTCAGCTATAAGCGGGGCAACGCTTGCTATTTTGGCATATGTAAGTGGAAATATTATTTATTCAGATTACCTTAATATAATGTATATTCCTAATATAGGAGAGTTAACCATTTTTATATCTGCATTTATTGGGGCGACAGTTGGCTTTTTGTGGTATAATTCATATCCGGCACAGGTATTTATGGGAGATACCGGTAGTCTTGCACTTGGTGGTATTTTGGCTGTATTTGCAATAATAATAAAAAAAGAAATACTGATTCCTCTGTTTTGCGGGATATTTTTAATTGAGAGTCTTTCGGTTATTATACAGGTATCATATTTTAAATATACAAAAAAGAAATACGGTGAAGGACACAGGGTCTTTTTAATGTCTCCTATTCATCACCATTTTCAGAAAAAAGGAATTCCGGAACCCAAGATTATTACAAGATTCTGGATTATAGGTATAACATTGGCTGTTATTACACTTGTTACATTAAAGATGAGATAAGATGTCAGAGAAAATTGTCATAATAGGAGCAGGAGAAAGCGGAACTGGAACCGCTATTCTTGCTAAGAAAAAAGGATTTGAAGTCTTTCTTACAGATAACGGGAAGATAAAAGATAAATACCGTAAAGAACTGAAAAACTATGATATTTCTTATGAAGAATGTATTCACACTGAAAGTAAAATTTTAGAAGCTGATTTTGTGGTTAAAAGTCCTGGCATTCCTGAGTCAGCTCCTATGGTAAAAAAATTAAGAACCATGGGCACACCTGTTATTTCTGAAATAGAATTTGCAGGTCGTTATAATAAGGCAAAAACAATCTGTATTACCGGAAGTAACGGGAAAACAACTACGACAATGCTGATTTATTTTATGTTGCAGAAAGCAGGTTTTAAAGTAGGACTTGCCGGAAATGTAGGAAAAAGTTTTTCCCGTCAGGTAGCCGAAGAAAATTTCGACTGGTATGTAATAGAGCTAAGCAGCTTTCAGCTTGACGGCATGTACGATTTTAAGGCAGATATCGCCATACTTTTAAATATTACACCTGATCATCTTGACCGATATAATTACAAAATGCAGAATTATATAGACTCAAAATTTAGAATCATTCAGAATCAGACAGATAGTGAATATTTTATTTACGATAAAGATGATCCTGTCATTTGCAAAGAGCTGAAAAAAAGAAAAATAAATTCTGTCTGTTTACCCTTTGGATGGTCACATCCAGAAGGGAACGGTGCAGGGACAAGTGGAGATAATATAACTATTAACTGGAATAAAAACATATTTACCATGTCTATTTTTGATATCGCAATTCAGGGGAAACATAATTGTTACAATTCTATGGCAGCCGGTCTTTCAGGAATGGTATTAAATATCAGGAATGAAAAAATCAGAGAAAGCCTTACTGACTTTAAAGGAGTTGAACATCGACTTGAACGATTTATTAAAGTTCATGGGATAGAATTTATAAATGATTCAAAAGCTACAAACATCAATGCCACATGGTATGCTTTGGAGAGCATACACCATCCTGTTGTCTGGATAGTAGGAGGAAAAGACAAAGGAAATAATTACAGTGAACTTATTGATCTTGTATCCAAAAAAGTTAAGGCAATCGTCTGTCTTGGAGTAGACAACAGGAAAATTATAAAAGCATATAAAAATATTGTTCCGAAGATTGTTGAAACCACATCTATGAAAGAGGCAGTTCATTCAGCTTATTGTCTGGCAGCAGACAATGATATTGTTTTGTTATCACCTGCATGTGCAAGTTTTGATTTGTTCGAAAGTTATGAAGACCGCGGTCGTCAGTTTAAAGACGCCGTAAGAGAACTATAAAAAATACAAACATAAGAAGGAAGTTAGTACTAGCGAAGAATTAAGAAGAAAAAGAAGAATGGAATTTTCTGTAAGAAAATTATTAAAAGGAGATCGTATAATATGGATAGTGTTATTTTTTTTAACACTGATTTCCATGCTGGTTGTTTATAGTGCAACCGGACGTCTTGCCTATCGCAATGTAGGAGGTAATACGGCTTATTATGTTGTACGTCAGGCAGTATTCATTCTTTCGGGTTTTGGAATTATGATATTCCTTGTAAATGTTGTTCCTATAAGACTTTATTCATCCATTGCCAATCTGTTACTTATAATTGTCCTCGGATTCTTGGTGCTGGCTGTCATTCAGAATATTATTTCTGTAGAAAAAGTAACCTCGCGATCTTTGGATTTCTGGCTTTTAAGCTTTCAACCCGGAGAAATGGCCAAAATTGTGCTCGTAATATTCTCGGCCAAAATTTTGTCAGAAAGACAAGGTAACCGGAGAAAATTAATAAATGCTTTTTTTAAAATAATAATAGCAAGCATTATAATTTGCGGAATTATTATTATGGGTAATGCCTCAACTGCTATTATGCTTTTTGGATGTATCTGGTTATTAATGTATATAGGCCGAGTTCCTTTTAAATACCTGGGATTAACTGTTCTTTTCGGTGTTCTTTTCATTGGCACAGTATACTTAACAGCAGATTATTGTCCTGCAGGATTTGGAAGAGTTCATACGGTGAAAATGAGAATAGATAATTTTGTGTATGGAGATAATGATTCAAAACAGGGAACCACTCAGCTTGAATATGCTAAACTGGCGATATATGAAGGAGGATTTACAGGAAAAGGTCCCGGTTCAAGTGAAGTAAGCAATTACATGGAAGACAATTATAATGATTTTATTTTTTCTATTATTGTAGAAGAATACGGATGGATAGGTGGCTTTTTTTTACTCTTTTTATACCTCGTTTTGTTTTACAGGGGAGTAGTAATAGTCAGACGATCCAACCGGACATTCCCGGCATTTATGGCGACCGGACTAATCTTAATGCTGGTTTTTCAGGCCTTGATTCACATGGCTGTAAATGTAGGACTTGGCCCTGTAGTGGGACAACCTCTGCCATGGGTAAGCATGGGAGGAACCTCCATATTATTTACATCAATATCTATTGGTATACTATTATCAGTGAGCTATCAGAATCAGCAAAATGATGAAAATGAAAAGGAAACAGAAATTGGGACAAGAGAAGAAATTAACAAGGAAAGTTGACGGATAAACTTATTATAATGAAAAAATTAAAAATAA
>Ga0172377_10006274_pt1 | contig 12247 bp, 10 predicted proteins | sample Pumphouse3metaG_FD_119749 | JGI IMG/M metagenome (GOLD analysis project Ga0172377, IMG submission 119749) | Leachate microbial communities from a municipal landfill in Southern Ontario, Canada - Pumphouse #3 metaG | ecosystem: Engineered > Solid waste > Landfill > Unclassified | place: Canada... | reverse complement strand
GATATCGGCTACGGCATCTCCGTAAGTAAGGTGAAAATATCGATCATCAGCATTTAGATAACGCGCAGCGAGGCGAATTCTTCCCGCGGTCATGGTTTCCTGTCCGGTATCGGCCAGAGTTACTTCCCAATCATCTTCACCTGATATATCATGATAAACAATACTGCGATTACGGCCGAGTTTTACTGTTATATCGGTTGATCTTGCATGATAATTCAGAAAATAATCAATGAATTCTTCACGTTTATAGCCCAGACAAAGAATAAAACGAGTTATTCCGAAAGACGCATAGCTACGCATGATATGCCAGATGATCGGTTGTTTGCCGATCGGTACCATCGGCTTGGGCAGCAACTCTGTAACATCGCGCAGACGTGTTCCTTTGCCGCCGCAAAGTATCATTACCGGAGGAGATTGATTAAGCGCCATATTTTCACCTATTATGAAAGAGTCAAGAGACTGACTCTTTCTTTGGTTGTATTTTTCCTGTTTTAGAAGTTTATTTAGTCAAAATATAAACTGCAAATGGGCCGTATGCAATTTAATTGTCGAATCAGTTGGCGGTGTGCTTCTGACTTCTGACAATGTTTTGAATTCCGGTCAGATCGGTTTGCCAGGTAATTTTATGATTCAAGGCATGGTTGAAAACCATTTTTACCTGATATCCGGCATATTCCATGACAGCAGCGTCATCAGTGAAAACCAATTCATCAACCACAGATTTCTGATAGGCGTCTTCCAGCTGTTTCCGATTGAAAACCTGTGGAGTCTCAACATGCCAGAACTGTTCTCGGGGAACCGTAGCGACAATCATTCCGGACTCGTCAATTTTTTTCAGCGTGTCCGAAACGGGTTTTCCGGGCACCGCACCGCCGTAGCGCCGTGCAATCTTGAGGCACTCGAGAAGTAAAGACGGTTCTGTCAGGGGGCGGGCGGAATCGTGAATTGCCACAAATTTAACATCTTTGTGCAGTGCTGCCAGACCGTTCTGCACGGAGTTAGCTCGTTCAGTTCCGCCCCGGATAATTTTCAACGGATACTCCGGTAGAAACTTTTGCAGATAATCACGAAATTCAGGTTCGAACATTTCAGCAGTTACAAGAACCGCATTTTCAGGATGACACAGTGGACTGAAATTGCGTATTGAGCGTATAAACAGCGGTTCGCTGTCTATCGGCTCAAACAACTTATTGCCTTTCTGGTAGCGTTGTCCGGAGCCGCCGGCGGCAAAAATTATACCAAGATCATCAATCATAATATCATTAATATCAAAAAAAAGGACTGGAAATTAATCTTTCCAGTCCGCAATAAATGTTACAAATGATTAAAGCTCAGGAAGAAAAACAATTCTTCCGGCTCTGATGATTTGTCCGTCTTTAATGTCAGGGTTGGCTTTTTTCAGCGCATCCAGATTAACCCCGTATTGCGCAGCTATTTGCGCCAGCGTCGTATCGGTGGTGACTTCGATTGAAGAACGCTTGTTTGAATCTACCGGGGGCACTGCCGGAACAGAAGTATCGGCTGGAGCCGTAATGTTTGCAGTAGGTGTTTTTTCTGACGGTATATTGGTGTTAGTATTTTCACTCGGCAGTGTCGGTACGCTTGGTATATTTGATATAGGGTCTTTAACATCGCTGAGGATATCATCAACAGAACCATTGGCTGCAGGGACGACGCTTTCAGCAGCGGGGCTTACTGGAGCAGTAGCGGCCGGTGTTTTTGTGACTGCCGACTTTTCAACAATGGCAGAAGTTTTGCCGGGAATAACCATTTTCTGTCCGATTTTAAGGATACTGCGTTCATTAATGTTGTTTGCAGCCATAAGATCGGCACGCTTAATCTTAAAGCGAGCAGCAATACGCGAAACTGAATCGCCGCGCTTCACAATGTAATACCCATTGGAAAGTTCGGCAGTTTTGCTGCTCGTGGCTTGGGTTGTGTTTGTGACTTTCGGCTTGGTAATCTGCTTCAATTTTACATTGCTGATATCAACTTCCGTTCCCGGAGGCGGAATTAAGATAACCTGTCCAATATGAATCGGTTTGTTGATGTCAATTTTATTGTAAGCGGCTAAAGTTGCTGCGCCAACACCATATTGACGACCGATTTTGCTCAACGAATCATTCTTTTTAACTGTATATTTCTCTGGAGAAGAAATTACCGGACGCGCGGGTTGTTTAGTTATGATTTCAGTCGGCTGGTATTGAACAGGTTTTTGCTCCTGCTCAAAACTTGGTTTCGGTTTTACCGGAATGGTTTCAACAACCAGGCCCGGAGATTGTGCCGGCGGAGTCGACGGCGCGGTATATTCACTCTCCGGAGCAGGAATATATCCTCGGGTGTTGAGCATATTGTGATTTTGACATCCAGCGAACAACAATGATAAAGTACTTCCGGCCAGAATAGCAGTTGTCCCAACTCTCATTTTGAAATCCTCCAATTGGTTATCTAAAAAACAGCTTGTATAGATTATAAACGCTTGGTAATAAATATATGAACATTAACAGAAAATACAAAACTAAATCATAAAATTAATGTAGTTTATGGAGTGCTGTTATTACTGCAATGTTTTTTCCCCTGTAAAAAGAAGCTGAAACTATAAATTTATGGTATGTTTTTGATTATTAAATACTTCCATTCTTTCAACAATCATCCGATGCTACTTGAGGATCGGACATCGAACTATATCTGCGGTCAGATCATCGCTTTGATCAAAATAGAAAAACAGCCGGAGCACCATGATCCGACTGCCTTTCATCGTCTATATGTCTTCGGGAAAAAACGTAACTGACGTATTTAAACTTCCCGCGCGCATAATGCGCGCGCAAAGTTTAGAAGCTCATTTTCTGCGATTTTTCAAGTATTCCAGAAGCGGTATCCCTTTGATTTCCAACTCATCAATGATGGCATGACCGTCGTCATAGACTTTTACCTTCAAAATACAATCTGAAGTATCGGCACGCGTAACATCAGCAACAGCTTTTTCCGCTTCGGGCGCGAGTTTTTCGTTGAGATAATAACGCGAGAACGGCAAGTTGAAGAAGTGGTATTTTTTGTTTTTATCGGCGTTTTCCCGATTTTCCCAGTCAACCCTTTTATTGCGGTACTTAACAATTATGAAATCGCCGTTTTCAGGCTGGACTGTAGAAAGTTTTTGCACCGTAGCCAAGCCGTCGGAGTCGTTGCCGATCGAGGCGTAAAGTCTTGCGTTATAAGGGTATATTGCTCCGTCATCCGGAATCCGGTCCGGCAACGGCCGGAGCGTGACATAGCGGCCGCGGAACGGATCATAAGGATCAACCGCGCCGGAGCGAAAACGGTAAACCACCGGTTCCTGCGCCGGATATTCAATTCTGATAATTTTAAAAATCGGATATGCCATGCCGGCAATTATAGTCAGAATAAAAGCGATAAGTCTGATTGTTTTCATTTGGACACCTCTTCTTCGTTATAATTTCTGATTTTGCGGCTGAGTATGATGTTGGCCACCACAAAGGCGACCCCGATAGTCATGAAGCCAATCGCGCGCCAAAACAAATCGAAGTCATCGGAAAAGAAGCGTACGTAAGCCAGCAATGCCACCTGCAACATACCGGCATTGAACGAAATAATCCGCCGCCGCCGGACTCCCTGAATGATGTTCGCTGTTCCGAGCGCCAGAAGAATACCATGGCAAAACCAACTGATAAGCTGCTTTTCTGATATTGTTGCTGCACAGACCATAAATAAAACCATGGCAATAACACCGGAAATTTTCTCTACGTTCCGGGGAATACAAGCGAATACAATGCTTATCAACAGTGAAACGCCAACCACGACCGTTACAAAATACGAATCGCTGATTCCACTTCTGGCACCCCAGCCAAACAGCAACAGCAACGTAATACCAAGCCAGCCGCCAAACAACCATGGATTGCGCAAACCGCTGACGCCGCGTTCACGGAAAAACATCCCGCCGCTATAAAACATCGCGGAAAATGCCGCCAGCCCGAATATCGCGTCGCTTTGTTTTTTCATCAAAATGATCAGAAATAAACTCAACGGTAGCATCAGCCAGCGTGCAAATGCCGATTGATAGTTTGAAGTACCGGGACGCAGATTCCAAATCAAAAAAGGCAACGGTACCATAAAATACGCGAAATTAAGCCACTGATTATCGCTTCTGGCTAGAAAAAATATTCCGATGCAATACATAATTGCATAAGCGTAACTCCTGAAAATGTAAAGCAGTGGCAGCGTAACCAGCAGAATCAGGCGCATAAAGCTTTCCAATGTGCCGTCAAGATGGTAAATCTGCGATACCAGCGAGGTCAAAGTGACGACACCGGCCATACTGATTACCGCTGAAGCTTCGCGCCAACGATGGTCTTTGTCTTTGGCAATAGTAAAAATGCCGAACCCCGCCGCCGCCAGTAACGGCAAAAAGGCAATGCCGAGCCGCCATATTTTCGGTAACATATCCCAGTTGAACGCGACCAGCAGAACCAGTCCAAGCCCGATCAGCAAAGCACCGAAAGCGGAAAGCACTCCGCTGAGATATTTTTGCGGCGACGGCGCTTCCGCCAACTGTTTACGATAATATACGTCGAGACGTTCGGACGCTTCTTGTTCCAGTACTGATTTTTCCCGCAATACCGGAAGTTCATTAAGCAGCCATTCCATAAATTTGTAGTTTTTTCTGCTCATTGCAACACCTTTGTTTTTAATTTGATGATTGCGGCCGCCGTAGCTGCACCGCCGGATAACATACCTGCGACATGCGCTGATGCAACCGGTTCGAAGATATCGACTCCGGCAAAAAGACACAGTCCGCTTTGATATTCAAAACATGATTTTAATAATATTCCAGCCAGTACGGCAACAGCTGCCATACGCACCGGCAGAACGCGGTCTTTAAGGAGATGAACGGCTGCCGCAGCCACCAGCGCGGTATCAATTCCAGAAACTCCGCGATATGCCGTCAGTTCTGGAGACAGCAGCGGCACCGCCAACGGCACCGCCAATAATGCCGCAGCACAGACCGCCAACAGTCGCCGCATTCCGCCCTGCAACACCACGACAGTTCCCAAGATCTGAAATACCGCCGCATCAAAAGCGAAATGCCGCCACGAATAATGGACCAGATGACAGGTCAGCCATGATGGCAGATAAAATACCCGATCAAGACGTAATTCCAAAGCGGTCGAAAACGCCGGAAAAAACATCAACGTCAGCATGATTGCGGTTATTCCGGATGGCACCGCCGCCGCTTTTATGATGTTTTTGATTTTATCGTTCATGATTCCAGCCCTCTCTTTTTTAAGTCATTCACGCGCGAATGTTTCGCGCGTGAATGGATTTTTATTTTTGTCAGACTTCTTTTTTGAACGCAGTCCTGGTAACCGCGATGCCCGACAGAAGCAGGGCAATTCCCAACAGCGGCCAGTTGACCGCGCCGCCGCCCAATCGGGGAGCGTTGTTTCTGAACATTGAATTATTATTCGCGGGCTGACTGTGGGGTTGGCGGTTATTTTGCGGTGCCGGCACATCAACACGGTAATTTCTGATTGGCGCGGCGACTCGCGCGCTCTGTGCGGCATGTTCCACCGCCACCCGCGCCTGGTTAAGTCGTTTGACACCGTGAGTGCGGAACGCTTCATCAGTCAGCACCAGCATGGAAGTTTCATCAGTAACCAGTTGGTATTGAACGCCTAAATCGCTGATCATCTGTGCTTTTTCGCTTTTCGGCACATTGCCGATTGCGGTCAGATATTCGATCTGTTCAATCCGCGCCATTGCCCAGAGACGTTCCAATTCCGGATTGTCGGTGTCGGTTTCGGGGAAATTAATCCGGCAATGGTATGTTTCCTGACGTCCGCTCAATTTGGCTTGGAACGTTATTTCAGCCTTGCCGGTTCCGAGATAGCGTCCGAAAGCTACCATTTGTTGACCACGATAAAGCTTTTTAAACGCCTGACCGGTCAAATCCGCAGTTTTCACCCCGTTGATTTCAATTTTCGCATCATGAAGCGCTTCATAACAGATTTTGCTTTTGGCTTGGAGGATTTTGCCGATGATATCGTCGCTGTTGGATACTCCGGCATAAAAACCGCCGGAAGTCTCGCAAATCGTCTGCATCAGCGGCCAGTTGGCACTGTTGCCCATCAGAAATCCGAAAACCCTGACGTCTTTTTCTTTCAGTAGATCATGAAATGATTTCGGCGTGATTTGACCAACATTAGTAACAGCGTCGGTAACCAGTACAATACTGGTAACCCGGTCAGCATCGACTCGCTTCAATGCGGTGCTCATTCCAGCATACAGATTCGTTCCACCGCCGGCTTGCAACTGCTGAATTTTCTGACTCCAATGCTGCACGCTTTCCGGTTCCGCTGGCACCCAGCCGCGAGTGATTTCCGCCGCGTCTGAAGAAAATGTGACAATGCGGAAACGGTCATGCGGCTGCATTTTGCCGATGGCCTGCACGACTCCGTCACATAAAGTCCGGATTTTTTGGCCGTTCATGCTGCCTGACACGTCCAGGACAAAAACATAGTCCGCACCGCGTTCAATCGGCTTCAAATCAATGCCCGGCGTCAACACCATCATGAATGTGCCTTCTTTCGCTCCCGGCGCACGATACGGAATCACTTCAAGGCGTCCGGGCAATTCGACCAACTGATAATGAAAAACAAAATCACCGGCCAGCCCGTCCTTGAGTTCGTATTCCAGTTTGGCGACGCCATTCGGCAGATCAATGGTACTGGCAACCGGATTCTGTCCGGGACTGCGCACGCTTTCCAGCGCCCACGCCGATCTGAGCTCTATTTGGACGGTGGTTTTGCCGGACACCTTGGAATTACGAAGCCAGAAATTCTCCGCCACTGCGTCGCGCGTATTACCCTCTTCCAGCGGATAAACGTAGCTCACGACCCCGGTATCCACCGGCAATGGCTGGTAATAGACAAAGCGGATTTGTGCCTCTTCGCCTGCCGCCAGATTGGCAATCGAAAAAGTGAAATCCTCGTAACCGTTTTTTTCGGCCTTGGCAGCGCTGGCGCCCTTGGCTTTCTCTTCGCCGTAAATCCGGTCTGCCGTCTTGCGCTCAACTACTTCGCCGTTGATCAGTTCTTCTCCATGCTGAACCGTCACCTCCGACAGACTTGCCGATTTCGGAAGTGGAAAACTGTACAGCGCTTCCATCTTTTCCGCATTATTATTGCGGAATCGCTGAATCACTTCGGTTTTTGCAAAACCGTTGTTGATGACAACCTGTACCTGATGACTGAGGATTTCAGCCGGCTTCTGCCCTGAAACTACCGGAGTCAAGGTTCCCGCTCCAAAAGTTGCTCCCACAAACGCAAAGCTTGCGGCAAGACCCGACAAAATTCTGATAATTCGATGTTTCTTCATTCTGCACCTCCTATGGTTTGTTGTGCGCTTATCTTAAAAGCAGAGATGATGCCAATTCTAATAAAACTATCTAACTAGTTTATTCGCAGATGCTTATAAAATCACGACGTACAATCGTTCTTTCAGGTTAAGTTCATTTAATGAACTTGCATTATACATATTATGCACATATATTCACAAACATTGATTTGCCGGTTATTTTTATGGAGGGTTGAGAGATGAGTATTTATGGTGCTGCTGACTTGCCGGTATTGAAAGCGCTCGGCGATCTGATTTTCACCAATCCGTTTACTCCGGAACGTCTGCAACTTGAGGAAATTATCCTGAAAAAAAAGCGTCCCGGCAATGTCTGGAATATGCATAACGCAACGAGCGAAGACATTTCCGAAATAGCCGGACTGGCGGAATATCATGCCGAACAGCTTAGCGCGCGATTGAACGGTGTTTTGGTCAGCCGCGCTGATTGCGCGGTCATTGAACCGGTGATGATCTACCACCTTTTTGAAAAATACCGCATTCCAATGGTGGAACAGATGATGGCAACCCCGCATTCAATTCGTTTCGATTGCTATCGTGATTTTGAAAATGATTTCAGACGTTTTCTCGGCTTTACCAGGCGCGCCGGGGAATGCGCATATGAACCGGCAAAAACTTTCGCCATTTTTTTTCAGATTCACCGCGCGTTTTATTATATTTTCGACTTTATTATCGGCAGCAGCATTGCGGCAGGAGAACTGCGCGCAACGGTCTGGCAATCAATTTTTACCTGCGACATCCATCGCTGGCAACGGGTGATGTTTGACCGTATGAATCAGATTACGACATTGATTCAAGGGGAATCGGGAACCGGTAAGGAGTTGGTAGCCAAGGCGGTGGCATATTCGCAGTACATTCCATTTGACCCTTCAACCCGGGAATTTCTCGCGGATTACACGACCTGTTTCATTCCGTTGCAGCTTTCCGCCATGCCTCAAGCAATGTTGGAATCCGAACTTTTCGGTCACCGCAAAGGAGCATATACCGGCGCGCTTGAAGATCGCAAAGGTTATCTTGAATCGTGCTCCCCTTGCGGCAGTGTATTTCTTGATGAAATCGGCGAAATCAACCCGGAAACGCAGGTAAAACTGCTCCGGGTTCTGCAAAGCCGTCATTTTCAGGCGATGGGCGATAATCGACAACGGACTTTTAACGGCAAAATTATCGCCGCCACCAATCGCGATCTCGTAAATGAATGTGCGGCGGGTAATTTCCGCGAAGATCTCTATTACCGGCTGTGCGCCGATACTATTACTACCATTCCGTTGCGCGAACTGACCGGCGGCGATCCGACGGAACTGGAACGTTTTGTCAACATTCTGGCTTCACGTATCCTAGGCGCCGCCGAATCTACAGTATTTACCGCTGAGGCGATGCGTATTATTGCGGTCAGTCCGGGTCTGGATTATCACTGGCCGGGTAACGTCAGGGAACTGGAACAATGTGTTCGCAATCTGCTGATACGGGGACGCTATGTTCCAAACATCAGACGAGGCAGCGAAGCGGAAATGAATTTTGGTAACATGAATATGCAGGAATTGATGCAGTGTTATTGCCGGAGTTTATACCGACGCTTCGCTAGTTATCAGGCTGCCGCAGAATTTGCCGGGCTCGATCGAAGAACCATCGCCAAATATTGCGATGAAAAAGTCAAAACGCGGAAGATTCAGTAAATCTGAATCCGTATGGGTGAGTCGGCGAAGTTACTATAACTTATTATCAATTAAGTGCGATAACAACAGTTACACTTCATTTTATCACGGATTCAGGTAAAATGGCTACCCCGCCAGGAGTCGAACCTAGACTAAATGGACCAAAACCACTTGTGCTACCATTACACCACGGGGTATTGAAAGGACTTTTAATATAAATCTGAAGACGAACTTTCCAAACCGATTATTGTATTTTCTTCTGAAAAAGTCGGAACACGTACCAGCATGCAGAAGTTTACCGCCGATTTTTTCGAACTCATTTGAGCGGCACTTTTCTGTTTATAGTGGCTTCCGCAGGCACAACGGTTCATCTATCATCAGCTGAAACATCAAACGTGCGCAAAATTTCGGGTATTATTCCAGTTTGAGACTTTTTATACTTGTCTTGCGTCGAGCCAGCCGAATACAAGAATCAGAAGCATTGCCAGCGCGACACCACCGATTAACGGATACCCGTTTGCGAATCCGGCAATCGAAAAGATGATTCCGGCAATCCAAAGACTGTGAAACCCTGCGTCTTTCATGATTCAACTTCTGTTCTTGTTGGTATTGTTAACGCTGATTTTCTCAATATAAAAAGAATGCAAAGCAATATAAATCCGATGATGACATTATGCATATATTCATCTTCGTTTTTATTTCAGCAGTTGCTGTCGTTTGCTGTTTGGATTAAGATGTTGACCCATAATCACAAATAAGTAAACCGAAATTTTTGCCGGGACGGCATTGCAAAATGAACCGCAACTTCCGCAGAGCAAAAATTGAGGTTTTGATAATCAATGACTTACGGCAAAGACTGGCACAACGTCCCTTTCACATCTTTTTATCCGGGGAAAAGGTTTTGAATCAAAGGTGATATTTCAGATTAAGTTCCGCGCTCGACGGGTTGAGATAATACTGATTCTGCAGAAATTCGCAATCATATTTGCGGCTGTAGTGACGAAGCATAGTAAGCGGCGCCAGCAGCGGCAGCAAGCCATCGACATAATGGTCCATAAGTTCCAGCACTTCCTGCTTTTCAGCTGAAGAAAGATTTTTCTTAAAGTACCCCATGAGGTGCATCATGACATTCCGATTTTTCTTCGGAGTAACTTTATAGTCAAGAGTTTTCATCAGTCCTTCCAGATAGCGTGTTCTGATTTCGTTCAGGTTTCTGCGGTTGTAGGAAGCGGCGATCTGTCCAATCGCGGCAACGCTTTCCGGCGAATGCGCCATCAGCATATATTTGTGACGGCTGTGAAAATCCAGCAAACCTGGCATGGAGCCGTCGTGTTCCTCATATTCGCGCCAACGTCCGAAGACCATAATTTTGTCTATGAAATTTTCACGCAACACCCTGTCATTCAGTCGGCCTTCTTCTTCCACCGGCAACAGTGGAAAACGTTCGACCAATGCCGCGGCAAAAATACCGGTACCTTGCTTTACCGGGATTCCATTGGCGGGGTAAACTTTGACATGGTATCGACCCGAACTCGGCGATTTGCTTTTGAATATAAAGCCGCAAAGCTTTTCCTTTTCCAGCATATCCAGCTTGACGTCCGCCCACTTTTTCATTTTATCCGTCAAGTCAATGCCGCTGCGGATTGTGACCAGCCGAGGACGATCAATATCGCCGGTCAGATGCATCGCTTCGCGCGGAACCGGCAGACCGCACTCTGTTTCCGGGCAGACCGGAACAAATTCGGCATACTGCCCCAGAATATCCGTAATATAAGAATCCTGCTTGTGCTGACCGTCATATCTCACCTTGTGCCCGAGCAGACAACTGCTTACACCGATACGAAGCTTATCCATAATCGACTCCATTTAATTTTTAGCCGGCATCAAAATCCGGTAAGGATAACGCATACACCTGAATCCGTGATAAACTGAAGATAATTTACCCATTGTAAAAAATCCAGTATACACTAATCTCGCATAATTCCAATTCAACTGGTGCCGGCAGATCATTCGTTATGGATCCGGCATTTGATTTTGAAATCTATTAGGCAGAAAGGCTTCAAAAGGTGTTCATGAACTTCACGCGCTCATTATGCGCGCGCAAAGTTTAGAACGGGAAATTTCTTGAAATTTTTGCACTCCGGGAAACCGATACAGAGCCATGCCGCCTCTATTTATGTGGCGTTAAATTTCTAAGACGGCATATACTTGATAATGTCAAATTCAAATGTTACTATATGGGGCATTTTTTTCTAAAAATTCAGGTTTATTTTGAGGCATATTTTATGGCAATTATTGACATCAGTTGTCCGATTCAGCATCATCCCGCCGAAAGAGAGGATTTCGAGGTTTCAAAGACCTTGCTACCGCTCAAAAGTGATCGCACTTCCTACACCGGCGTTATCTACAGATTATCTCAAGGTTCCATGAACTCCAGTTACATTGATTTGCCGGGTCATATCGCAGAAACCGACGACGGCCGGGATGGTGCGAACACACCGCCTCAGGATTTTTTCAGGTTGCCTTGTACGGTGGTCCGTCTGGATTTGTCCAGCGGTTATGGCGCCGTTCAGCGCATATCACGCCAACCGTTTCATCAATTACATGGCTCAGCTTGATGTCAATGATGGAACCCGCGACGGAATTTCTACCCGTCTGGCGTGCGGTCGCGCCGAGATCAAGGAGATCATCTCCATTTTGCGCTGTCGTAACTTCGATGGGGTGTTGACCATTGGCGGCGGCTCGCTATACCCGGCGACACCGCAAGAAGCAGTCGCCGACTTCACCGCGTTGCTGGACAATATGTAATAAACACAAAAATCGGCATTAAGTCTTCACTTAAACTTCGCGCGCTCATAATGCGCGCGCGAAGTTTAAAAGCATAACCCGATAAAAATTTGCCGGATCAGTTGGTAGCTTTTCAGAATTAAGAAAAATCCTTAAACTCGTATTGTTTCCACTTGAATTTACTTAAGCATTGATTATATTTAATGTTCCTTAACTAATTAACCAAGAGGTGTCAGGCGGATGTCTGCCCTATCAAACGATATCTGGAAAAAATTGTTTGTGATGTCGGATTATTTACGCGACTCTGCAGAGGAATTGAACAAAACAGAGTTGGTGAAATTATTCAAAGATCTTACGTTCAGCCAATCCCGGGTGTTCAG
>Ga0172377_10006272_pt1 | contig 12249 bp, 10 predicted proteins | sample Pumphouse3metaG_FD_119749 | JGI IMG/M metagenome (GOLD analysis project Ga0172377, IMG submission 119749) | Leachate microbial communities from a municipal landfill in Southern Ontario, Canada - Pumphouse #3 metaG | ecosystem: Engineered > Solid waste > Landfill > Unclassified | place: Canada... | reverse complement strand
TGTTACTTTAGAAGAATTATTCATGAAATACTATGAGGACAACAATCATGCTTAATACACTCTTAAAAATGGAATTTAAACGGTCCTATAAAAGCTTTTTAATTTGGACTTCGATAATGGTTGCTTCACTTATTATATTTACTCTAATCTACCCTTTATACAAAGACATATTTGATAACTTTCCCCCTGAAATGATGGCTATCTTAGAAGGGTTTGGCGGCATACCAGAAAATATATTAGAGTACTTTGCGATTGAAAGTGCCTCAATGTATCTATTTATTGGGCCTATATACGCCAGTATGATTGGCTTTAATTTAGTATCGGTATTCGAAAGAGAAAAAAGTGCGGAAATACTTTACACCACAAACGTCCCTAAAAAACACTTCTATATTAGTAAAGTGATCGTCTTATTTGTTTTAATCACAGCTTTTTCACTTTTAAACTATTTGGGATCTTTAATTACCATGATTATTTATGACCCCAATGTTGATATTGGGATATTATCCTTGTATTTCTTGATGATGAATATAAGTTTTCTAGTGATTTCTATTATTTCATTTACAACCGCATTATTATTAAAACCCGGTTCAAACCCTTTAATCTCTATGACTTTACCAATCATCTTCATCTTAATCCAGTTTATTAGTAAACTGACAAACAACGACTTCTTAACTAACCTCCAATACTTAACCCCCTTGGCATTCTCTGATGCTACCGCAATCATTCAAACAAGATCTGATATCCAGTGGTTAAATTTAGGTATTTATGGGGTTCTTGCCTTAGTTTTACTTTGCTATAACTATTTTAAATATCAAAAACGTGTTTCAATATAACAATAGAGGTAATTAAATGACGAAACTTATTGGACTCAGTCCTAGATTGGTAACTGTAGAAAACGTAGAAAAACAATTTGTCAATACACGCTACTTAAATCCACTTATCAATAGAGGATTTAATACACTGATGTTAACCCTTGAAAATCCTGATATTGAAAGTATTTTAAAGCTTTGTGATGGGTTTATCATTACTGGAGGTACGGATGTAGATCCAATAACCTATCATGAAGAAAATAACGGATTATCCACAGGAATTGATAAACGTTTAGATGCTATTGATAGACAAATCATTGAGCATTCAGTTAAATATAAAAAACCCCTCTTAGGTATCTGCCGAGGCCACCAATCAATCAATGTCTTTTTAGGGGGTTCTTTACATCAAGACTTGGGAGATTTAAATCAAAATCATCAACGGATTAAAGAAAACCATAACGTATTCATAACCAAAAATTCATTCATTGATTTACCAAGTCTAATTCGGGTGAATAGTTATCACCATCAAGCCATTAAGGATTTAGCTTTAAGTTTAGAAATAATTGGTCGAAATGAGGACGCTACCATTGAGATGGTAGCCCATAAAACTTTACCCTTATTCGCTGTTCAGTGGCACCCTGAAATTAATAGTAATTCAGATATTTCAACCATTATATTCGACAAATTCAGGGCCTTATTTAAGTAAAAAACCGACCTTTTGGGTCGGTTTTACTGTATTAAAATACCGTTGTTCCGTAGAAGTTATCTGAAAACTTAGGTGATAAATACGGTTCTTTGGTTAACTGAAACTCTAAGAAATCTAATTCTTTAATTTCTTTCTTATCGTATAAGTTAATTAAGATTAACATATTGGTCACGCGACTTCTAAATACTTCTAATCTAGATTCTAATACCTCTAAACCATAAATTTTATTATGACTTAGCCATGTAATTCTAATCCAGTTAATTAATTGATCGTTTCTTTCTTTAAACTCCATTAATAAGCTTTCGAGTGGTTTTAGTAGTTTTCCATTTTGATAGTAATCTAATAAATCTCTTCTGATTTGAAGCTTTAATTTTAAGATGTGAGCAAGTTGAAGGACATAGCCTTCGATCTTATTTTCTTCTAACTTGTTAATGAAACGCTTAAAGTTTTCTATTATTGGATCAATGGATTTATAATCAAAACCAAAACGATCATTCATATAAATTCCTAAGATTAAATCGTCCCATAATAGGTTAATCGGAAGAACCCCTAGATTATTAAACTCTGATACCAATACACTATTATCATAGTTATTTTTAGTAATGTCTGTATAAATTGATTTGTCTAATGTTTCTTTATGAATATGATTTTGAACATCATATAACCCTAACATGATTGAATCATATTCACAGTAAGCGCCATCATCTTGCCACTGGGTGAAACAGATTTCTTCAATTCCCAATTTTAAGGAGACGTCTACATGGACAAAAGCGGTTGAATCTGTCTTTTTCTTATCATAAGTTAGTTTAGTCCATACCCAAGTACCTGATGCGAAAATTACTTTTCTGTTGGTATCTAAATGTTTTTGAACCATAGCTTCAACAAGTTCTGAATTACTATTATAATAGTCCCAATAAACTAAACCGACATTACTTGGAACTCTATCCATATAGTCTTTATCTAAAACGATATTTAAATCATAATAAGATTCTGTTTTAGATCCCATTCTAAAGAACATATCACTCCAAATATAAACATCTTTATACCCATGATTTAAGCAAATCTCATTGACTTTAATTAAATGGTCCATGAAGATTTCTTTTTGTGGAACAAATCCGTTTTCTTTGTAAAAATTACCAAACCCTAATCCAAATGTTTCATCCATCCCCACATGAATTTTATCGGTTTTGAAAATGTTTCTCATCGTTTTAACCATTAAATCAATCAGTTCATAAACATCATTTGAGCCAGCTTTTAACACATCAGCAGTATCTTTATATTTACGGTGTGAAAACCATCTTAAAAATGATTTTAAGTGCCCTAGCGTTTGAATACAAGGAATTAAAATAACCCCAAGTTTTTCAGCAAATGCGACTAATTCTTTTAGTTCAGCTTCAGTATATCTACCTCTCATATAACCAAACTTAGGCACTTCTTTAATCTCATAAGTATCTTCCATGTATAACCAAATTTCATCATAACCTAAAAGGGCATGTTTTAAGATAATCTCTTTAAAATAACTTACTTGAAACACCTGGTTTCTTGATAAATCAATCATGGTCGATGTATGTTTAAAGGGATTATTTGGTTTTTTGATACCTTTAGATTCATTCATTAAAAATAAGAGGCCATCAGGTATATTTTTAATAATTAACTGTCCGTCTACTGCTTCTGTTTTTTCACCTAAACTAACCTTTTTATATGGATTATCGATCTTATACCCATATAGTTTTGTTAAGCCTAAAGCTGTTGTTAACATATTTTTCTCCTTTTTTTCGCTTTATTAATTGTATTTTCAGTATTTAGTTCTTATAATAATACTGTAAACCTATTATCATTATACATTAAAAATATGAGTTTTTTACAACTTGGAGGAAATATGAAACTTTTAGAAAACATTAACATAGTCTTAGAAAAAAAAGTGATTTTCGGTGATATTTATGTTTTAGACGGTAAAATTGCGAAAATAGTCGAACACGGTCCACAAAAAGTTGGGTTCCCTATTTTAACACCTGGATTTATAGATGTCCATATTCATGGTAGTGCATCGTTTGATGCGATGGACGGTGAATATCACACAAACCATCAAATGGCTTTATCACTAGTCAAAGAAGGGACTACGTCTTATTTACCGACGACTATGACCCAATCAGATGAATTAATCACTAAAGCCTTAAAAGGAATTAAAGATTATTATGATAATCAAGATCCAAACGCAGCTAAAGTATTAGGCATTCACTTAGAAGGCCCTTATTTAAATCAAAAATTTTCAGGGGCTCAACCAACATTACATATTAGACCATTCAATTTAGATGAATTTAAACATTGGAATAAAGTATCTGGTAATCTGATTAAAAAGATTTCTATCGCTCCAGAATTTAAAGAAAATTTAAATGCTATAGCTTATCTAAAAGACAACGGGGTTGTTGTATCAGCAGCGCATACAAACGCAAATTATGATGAGATGAATAACGCCATTAAAGAAGGCTTAACCAGTCTAACGCACACTTTTAACGCTATGACTGGTCTACACCACCGTGATATAGGCGTTGTTGGAGCTGGTTTACTTCATAACACCTTATCGTGCGAACTAATTTTTGATAAAATTCACGTCAGTGTTCCTGCCTCAAAGATTCTACTTAAAAATAAAACTTTCAAAAATGTTGTTTTAGTTACAGATTCTATGCGTAACAAAGGGATGCCTGAGGGGATTAGTGAATTAGGTGGACAAACGGTTTATATTAAAAATAATGAGGCCAGATTAGAAAATGGTTCATTAGCTGGTTCTATCTTAAAGATGATTGATGCCTATAAAAATGCCATTAATGATTTAGGGGTTAACTTAGTTAAAGCCGCTCATATGACAAGCCTTAATGCTGCAAGACAACTAAAAGTCGATGATAAACTCGGAAGCATTCAAGTTGGTAAATTTGCGGACTTAGTCTTATTAGACAAAAACCTCAATCTCTTAAAGACTTATGTAAACGGCAAAGTCGTTTACGAAGCATAATTTCATCAAGTTTAATTTAAAAGGGACCCTAAAGTCTATTGAAAATAAAAATTTTCAATTCTTTAGGGTCCCTTGTTTATTATCTATGGGTTGCTGCAAAGAATACAGCAATTGTTCCTGGGCCTGAATGGGCACCAATAACTGGTCCAATATAATGAACCACTTTCACATCTAAACCTAAACCAAGTTCTAAAATCTTTTCTTTGGTTTTTAGAGCTGTTTCCTCATCATCCGCATGAGAAATAAAGACAACATTAGAAATAGATGTATCTACCGTTTCTTTAACTTTATCGACTAAACTTTGAATGGCTTTCTTACGTCCCATCACTTTAAGTCTTGGGATTAACTTCCCTTCGTTGTCTACGTGAAGTACGGGTTTAATTGAAAGCATTGATCCTACAATAGCACTCGCTCCTGATACTCTTCCACCACGTTTTAAGAACATTAAATCATCTACTGTAAACCAGTGTGCAATATGAAGTTTTAATTCTTCTACATAGTGATATACTTCATCAATCGTTTTACCGGCTTGTTTTTGTAAAGCGGCTAAATATACAATTAAACCTTCGCCCAGTGATGCGGCTTTTGTATCCACTAATAAAACTTTATGTTTTTTCCCACTCATTGCTTCTACAGCAAGTCTTGCAGAATTATAAGACCCTGATAGTGCACTAGAAAACGATAAGATTAATACATCATTACCTCTATGAAATTCTTCTTGAATGATTTCTTCATAATCAACTGTATTAAGTTGTGAAGTGGTTGCCATCTCACCATTTCTTAAACGTTGATAAAAATCTTTCACAGGCAGATTGTGGTAATCTAAGTAATTTGGAAAAATTTCGTTATTAATTACAAACTTTAAAGGTGCAACCCTTAACTGAAACTGATCAACAATTTCTTGAGGTAAATCTGAGCTTGAATTTATTAATATTGTATATGCCATAAAAATCTCCCTTCATGAGCTGAATATAACTTACATTATACAAGACAAAGAGTTAATTACAAAAATTATGGTTTTTTTCCTTTTTTTATCGTTTATCTGATGTATAAAATATAGCGATTGTGCCAGGACCACCATGAGAACCAATGACTGTTCCCATCATATGAAGCTTAGGTTTAACATGAAGTTTTTCTTCAATCATGAACGCTACTTTTTCTGCCTCATCGAAACAATCGGCATGTGAAATTAAAATATCTGGATTATAAATACCCGTATAAGTTTTCACGACATGATCAACTAACTGATTGATACTCTTTTTTCTACCCAATACTTTGTTTTTAGGTTGTAAAAGTCCATTATCATCAGCGGTAATAATTGGTTTAATTTTTAAAGCTGTACCTAACCAATAAGAAAACTTCCCAATTCTTCCACCTAAGGCTAAATGGGTTAAATCTTCAAGGGTGAAGACATGAACCACATGCATCTTAAATTGATTTAAGTGTGCTTCGTTTTCAAAAATAGTTTTTCCGGATTCTTGCATTTTAATCGCTTCCATCACGATTAAGCCTTCACCTAACGAACCACCTAATGAGTCAACTAAGACAATATTACTACCTGGGTAATCATTTAGGACAATTTCTCTTGCGAGTCTTGCGCTATTATTGGTCCCTGATAACCCACTGGATAGTGTAATCATCAATACATCTTTTCCACTATCTAAGATCTTTTTATAAACCGTTATAAATTGATCAACGTTGACTTGAGTTGTTTTGGAGGCTGCCCCACTTCTTAATTGTTGGTAAAAATCAACCGTACTCAGTGAAGTAAAGGCTAAATCATTCACATATTCTTTGCCTTTTAAATTAAACTTCAAACTAATAACTTCAAGGTTTTTTTCCTTTGCGTACTCAGCGGGTAAATCGCAAGCTGAGTCTGTTACAATTACATACTCTTTCATTTTCTTACACTCCTTGATTAAAGCGATGTTTATTTCAAGAATGCTTCTTTGAAGTTTGGATTAAATTGATTATTACGAATCATTTCTAATTCTTCTTTATAAGGTGCATTCTCTTCGATATATGGTGTTTCTAAGATCTTTGGTATTTCAGTAAAATCAGGGTGGTAGACGACTTCCATTAATGCATCAAAACCAATTTCACCAAACCCAATGTTTTCATGTCTATCTTTTCTAGCCCCTCTAATATTTTTAGAGTCATTGATATGAAAAACACTAATATATTTCTTGCCGATTACACGGTCAAATTCATCTATTACACTTTGAAAATTGTGTTTTACATCATAACCACTATCATGGGTATGACAAGTATCAAAACAAACACTAATTCTAGACTTGTCATGAATTAAATCAATAATTTGTTTTAACTCTTCAAATGTTCGGCCAATTTCATTACCTTTTCCAGCCATCGTTTCTAAAGCGATTCTAACTGGTTTATCTTTGGTATTTTCGATAACTTTATTTAGGCCTTCTGCAATCCAGCTAATGCCTTGTTCGACTGTTGAACCTACCGCACTACCCGGATGTAACACGATTTGAGTGGCATGCATTCTATGGCTGCGTTCAATTTCGCTTGTTAAAAACTCTACCGCAAATTCACGCTTTTCTAAACTTGGATTTGCTAAGTTCATCACATAAGGTGCATGCACCACAATGTGATTGGTATCAAGATTATTTTCTTTCATCAAGGCTAATGCTTCATCAATTTTTAATAAATCTGTATCTTTTCTTCTTGTATTTTGTGGGGCACCAGTATATATCATGAGTGCATTAGCTTTATAACTTAATGCCTCTTCGATACTCCCTAAGAAGTTGTTTGGGTCTTTCATAGAAACATGAGATCCTATAAACATTACTTCTTCACTCCTTTATTTTTTCTCATTTCAGCTAACATTTTTTTAGTTCTTACATCTGTTAGAGCTTTTTTAACTTCCCTTTTATTTTTCTTTTTATAATTTGGTTTAACTCTAGCCGGTTTTTTAATTTTTCGGATAGCACTAACTTCTTGTTCAGTTAAAGTTTTTATCTTTGTTTCTTGCTTAACAAGTTCATTCCCTTTAATAGTGTATTTTTCAAACTCTATTCCAAGGTTTTGAATTGAACTTAATTTTCTAGAGTACTTATCTTCATAAAATGTATAAACAATGCCTTCTCTACCCATTCTGCCTGTTCTACCACTTCTGTGGATATAAAACTCTGTCTTATAAGGTAAGTCATAATTAATAATATGGCTAATCCCTTCGAAGTCTAGTCCTCTAGATGCGATGTCGCTACAAACCACATATTGGCATCTTAGTTGTTTAATCGAATCAATAATGTTTTTTCTTTGTCTGATTGGTATTTTAGAAGTAAGTTTAACTGCGTTATACCCTTCTAATAAAATTTTATCAAAAAGTGGATCAATATCCTCATTTTTTGATACAAAGATAAAACATAAGTAAGGATTAATCATCTTTAGTAACTTAAATAATTTTACATCTTTATCGCTACTCCCCATAATTAGGGCATGTTCAATTTTTAATTCAACGGAATTGCTTAAATCTAATAATTCGGCTTTCCCAAAATATTTATTAATCCAACTAACAATGTTTTTAGGCATGGTTGCGCTAAAGACATAGGCTAATCCTTTGATTTTTGAGGTTACTGGATCCATTTGGCTAACAAAGTCATAATCAAATAACATGTCTGCCTCATCAATTATTAAATAAGAAGCTGTATGTGTCTTTAAAACATTTTCTTTAACCACCATGTCTAATAATCTACCTGGGGTAGAAATTATAACTTGAGGTTGTTTAAATACTAGAGATTGAATGGTTCGGTTTCTATCGTCCCTAGTCGTTAAGGCTTTATGTGTTATTTCACTATTCATACCTTTTAACATATAACTAACTTGCATGACAAGTTCGTTGGTTGGAACAATAATTACAGCTTGCACTTCATCTTTATTTACGTCAATCTTTTCAACCAACGGAATTAAATAGGCATGAGTTTTACCTGTGCCTGTTGGGGATAGAATAATCCCAGAAAGACCAGCATTAAACAGCCCATAAGTTTTTTCTTGAACCAATGTTGGTTTATCAAATCCGATTGATTGAATTTTATTTATCAAATTTATATTAATATTAATCACCTCTTGTATTATACAAGATTTATATTTATTTTCCTAATCATTTGGCTAATTTTTTTAATAGTGTATAATACTTTTAGGTGATATAAATGATTGTAAACGATTTGCGTCCTAGAGGTTATTGCCACGGGGTGGCAAGAGCCCTATCTATCGTTAAAAAAGCGATAACTGATGAAAATGTTGTTAAACCTATTTATATTTTAGGTTTAATTGTTCATAATAAGAAGATTAAAGAAGCGTTTGATTACTACGGTGTTGTTTCCTTAGAACAGGCTGGAAAAACTAGAGTAGAACTCGCTCATGAGGTTACAAATGGGACGGTTATTTTAACTGCCCATGGGGTTTCACCAGAAGTAAAAACCATTTTAACTCAAAAAAATGTTCCCTTTATTGATGCGACTTGTAAAGACGTTTATCAAGTTCATAACCACATAAAAGAACATTTAAAAACCCATGAAGTAATCTATATTGGTAAAAAAAACCACCCTGAAGTTGAAGGCGCGCTTGGGATTAGTAAGGAAATAGCACTCATTAGTAATCTTGATGAAGCTAATAACTATCAAAAACGTTCCAATAAACCCATCTATATAACCAATCAAACCACATTATCTGTGTTTGATGTTGCTTTTATGGTTGAAGCGATTCATGATAAATTTCAAGATGTTAAGTTTGACCAAGACATCTGTGCGGCAACCCTAAACCGTCAAAAAGCGGTGATTCAACAAGTTGAGGCAGATTTATTAATTGTGGTTGGTGATAACTTATCGTCTAACTCCAATAAGTTAAAATATGTGAGTGAAGTTCAAACCAACACAAAAGCTAAATTAATTGAAACCCTTGATGATTTAAACATAGAATGGTTAAAAGACATTAAAAGTGTTAATGTTACAAGTGGTGCATCAACACCAACTGCGGTAACCAATGAAGTAATAAATTTCTTAAAACAATTTGATTATAATAAAAAGGAAACGTGGGACCACGTTTCCAAATTAACACATTTAGATATTTTATCTTAAGAACCTGTAATGGGTTCTTTTTTTATGCTTCTGCTTGCGCTATGATACCTGCTGGGGTTCTTCTCATTAATAAAATGACCGGTAATGTTCCAAAGGCAATATTGAAAACATAAATAATGATGATTGCGATGATGGATGTAGGTAAGGTTGATGTTACCATATTTAAAGATTGGAAGACATCCATACGAGACATATAAATGGTGGTTGCAATAAAGCCTATTACGGTGGATACTGTTGTTAAAACAAATACTTCTACCGCAAATATTTTTACAATTTCAAAACGTCTAATACCTAAAGCTCGATACACTTTAATCTCATCAATCCTTGAGAATAGATTGGATCTAATAATAAAGAATAAACTTAACCACGTTAACCCTGCGGCAACTAATATTACAGTAAATATCGTTTGATAAACTGTTCTTAAGGAATTATCTAACATTTCTTTTTGTTCGACATACGTCCAAGAAGCTTTAATATCCGGATTATCTTCATCATCACCAACGAAATACTTATAAGCCAGTTCTGGTGTCGTTGAATAAACAACTCTACTTCCAGTTAATTTATTATAATGATCAAGTTTTTCTTCATAAGTTAAGACTTTATAAGTATTATAGTTAAAATCATTTTTATTATATAAGTTGTTGATATAATCGGCTTTCCTCATTGTAATATACATGTAGTTATGATTGGTTATGCCAACGACAGTCAATTCTATATCATTGAACGTAAATTTTTCTCCAATAATATCTTTTTCCTTATAACCAATGGCAATGTAGAAGGTATTATTAATTAATTGTTTAACCGTGTACATGTCTAATAAGATTTCACCACTATTTTCTTCATTAATTTCCCTTCCATAGATGATATTGGCTTTTCTTAGACCACTAAATACAAGATTACTGGAAGCCACAGGTATTTCATTTCCCCAACTTTGGCTATAAATGTTTTGATCGAAAACCGCACCTGAATATTGTAAGGTTATATCATACTCTGGTAATAAATCTTTAAAGCCTGGTGCTAAAGTAACATCTTTAGACTCAAACCCATTAAGAAATACTGATATTTCTTCTGCAGGATTGCTTAATTGCGTATTTCTTTCATCGGTTGCGATAACAAGTAGTGATGTCATGACCGCAATTAGTGCACCAGCGAATAAAAATCCAATGATTAAAAATCTTCGTCTTCTAGAAAAATTAATTAATTGATTAAACGCTAAAACAAGCGCACGCTTAAAAGGAATAAAGGCGCGGTATTTCTTATATTTAGGTTCTTCATAATACTTATCGTAATCAAACTCTAACTTCTCGACTGTTTTAAAATCAGTAGCGCTTTGATCATAAATCTGTGTTTCTGAGTTTTGATCTAATATGATAACTCTTTCTTTTGAATCCCCAAAGTCTATATAGATAGTGCCTGATTTACTAATTAATCTAATCTTCTTGTTTTCAAAATTACCATATAAATTTATATTGACATTTTCATTGGATAAACTTTGAGTTGGCATATCTTTTAAATAGATATCTGACTCATGGGCAAAATTAAATGTTTTGTTGCCGGCATTTTCATTATCACTAATGACTTTACCATCTTTAATTTCTAAGATTCTATCCGCATAATAATTTGCCACATCTCGTTCATGGGTTACCAATAAAACGAGTTTATCTTTCGATATCGTTTTGATGATGTTCATAATTTCAACCGTGTTTTTACTGTCTAAGTTACCAGTTGGTTCATCAGCAATAATTACTTTAGGGTTTTTTGCGAGTGCTCTTGCGATAGCAACTCTTTGTTGCTGTCCACCAGAAAGTTGACTGGCTCTTCTTCGCTTATAATTTTTTAGTCCTACAGCTTCTAAAACATATTCAATTCGAGAATCCATCATTTCTTTATCGGTCATCCCAATCATATCAAGCGTTAACTTGATATTTTCATATACCGATAACTCTTCAACCAATAAGTAGTTTTGGAAGACATACCCTATATCATAGGTTCTAATCTTATCCCATTTTCTCATACTATAATGGTTAAATTCATTGCCGAAAAACTCTATTTTCCCATCAGCACGATCTAGACCACCTAACACGTTTAGTAAAGTGGTTTTACCACCACCGGAAGGACCAAATAAGGCTATTAAACCTTTATCTGGTAATTCTAGTGATACTTCATTAATGACATGAATTTCATTTTTCTTACGTCTAAAGAAGTATTTGTTAAGATTAGTTGCTTTAATCATTTTCACTGCCCCCTTTTAACGTAGAAATTACGGTTCTACCAAATAGTTTGTTTAAATACCTAAATATAATGTATAGGCCTAAAATCAAGAATAAAACATAAATAATCATGACATTGAACGTTCCTAGATAAGTGAGTATGCTTGTCTTAATGCCGTACACTTCAATAATTCTTACAATAATTAAAGCTAAACTAAAAGCAATTGATACAGTTAAGATTTGTTCAAAGAAATAAATTTTTCTAACATCCCCTTTAGATGCACCAATACTACGCATAATCGCAATATCTTTGTTTTTAGCACGATAAATATTTTTCGTAATAATGTTGATAACTACAAATGCGAACCCAAACACAATAAACATTAATATTAAGAATAAGAAACTGAATGGG
>Ga0172377_10006270_pt1 | contig 12249 bp, 16 predicted proteins | sample Pumphouse3metaG_FD_119749 | JGI IMG/M metagenome (GOLD analysis project Ga0172377, IMG submission 119749) | Leachate microbial communities from a municipal landfill in Southern Ontario, Canada - Pumphouse #3 metaG | ecosystem: Engineered > Solid waste > Landfill > Unclassified | place: Canada... | reverse complement strand
TTTATTCTAAAATTGAAAATTTCAAACTTATAACCTTGGATAAAAGATATAATAATGCTACCCTTCCTGAAATTGAAATTGTTGATATGAAGGAAGAAGAAGATAATTTCTTTAGTAAGAAACTACTAAAAAATATAAAAAATACCTTGGTAAAAGGGGAACAGGTGATCATCCTTTTAAATAGAAAGGGATATTCTACTATGATACAATGCAAGGAATGCGGCCATGTGGAAGAATGTGAACATTGTTCTATTAAATTAAGTTATTATAGCAGTACTAATAAATTAAAATGTAATTACTGTGGAAGAGAAAAAATATTTAGTGGAGTTTGTAGTAATTGTGGAAGTAAAAATTTAAATTTCGGTGGTAAGGGTACTGAACAAGTTGAAGAAAAATTAAAAGAATATTTTTCTGTACCTATGATAAGGGTAGATTCTGAAAGTTCCAAAGAAAAAAATTTCTACAAAAAAACTTATTTTGATTTTTTAGATAAAAAATATGATATAATGATAGGTACGCAGATGATTGCTAAAGGACTACATTTTCCCAATGTTACCCTAGTTGGAGTAATTAATTCTGATGTTATTTTAAGTTTCCCTGATTTTAGGGCTACTGAAAAAACCTATCAACTTATAACACAAGTTTCTGGAAGAGCTGGTAGAGGAAGTAAAAAGGGTAAGGTTGTTATTCAAACTTATCAGCCTGAAAATTATGTTATGGATAAAATAAAAAATAATGATTATGAGGGATTTTATAATGAAGAAATTGAAAGTAGAAAACTTTTAGAATATCCTCCATTTTCAAAAATTATAAATATTGGAATATCTTCTAAGGACGAAAAAAAATTAGATATCATATCAAAAAAATTATATAATAAAATTATGAGAGACTATGTGGAAATTTATGGTCCAAATAAAAGTTTAGTTTATAAAGTTAAAGATAGGTATCGACAAAATATTTTTATTAAAGGAAAGAAAAAAGATATTACACATTTCAAATGTGAATTAAAAGTTATTCTAAAAACTTTTAATAGTGAAGACTGTAGAATAATTGTAGATGTTGATCCTATTAATCTTATATAACAAAGGAGTGTTAAAAAGTGATATATGAAATTAGAACTTATGGAGATCCATGCTTAAGTGAATTAAATCAATTAGTTGACAATGTTGATGATGAGACAAAAAAATTATTAGATGATATGCTAGAAACAATGTATGATACAAATGGTGTTGGACTTGCTGCACCTCAAATTGGAGTTAATAAACAATTATTTGTAATTGATATTGGTGATGGTCCTAGAAAGGTTATTAATCCTGAGATAATTGAAATGTCTGATGACTGTAATGAATCTGATGAAGGGTGTTTAAGTGTACCTGGAATTTACAAAAAAGTTAAAAGATCTAATAAAATAAGAGTTAGATACTTAAATGAAAACAATGAAATTATAGAAGAGGAAATGGAAGGATTTTTAGCAAAGGCTTTCCAACATGAAAATGATCATTTAAACGGGGTTCTCTTTATTGAAAGAATCTCTCCAATATCTAGAAGAATGATATCTAAAAAATTACAACTTATGAAAAAAGCTAGAGTTAAAAATAATACCAAAAAATAAAAGTACAAAGGTTGATAATCTATGAAAAATACTTATACTAAAATTTTAATTATATTATTATTCTGTTGTGTAAATTCCAGTTTTATTCCTAAGATACACAGAAGTTATATAAAAATAAAAAAATTGAATAAAAGCTTAATTTCTTTAAAAAAAGAAAAGAAAGAACTTTTAGACTCTATAAGTGCCCGTAATGAAGATATTAAAAAATTAAAAATTGAATATTATAAAGAAGAAATAGCTAGGAATCAGCTTAAAATGGTTAAGCCAGGAGAACAAATATACAAAGTTATTAAATAATTCAAGGAGGATATAAATTAATGAAGAGAGAATTAGCACTAGATTTTGCTAGAGTAACAGAAGCAGCAGCTTTAGCCGCTCAAAAATGGGTTGGAAGAGGGGATAAAAATTTAGCTGATGATGCAGCTGTCCAAGCTATGAGAAATGTTTTAAACAGATTAAAAATCGATGGGGAAATAGTTATAGGTGAGGGTGAAATTGATGAAGCTCCTATGCTATACATTGGTGAGAAATTAGGTTTAAAATATAATTCAGAAAAAATAGAGGAATTTAGAGATGTTGACTTAGAACCAGTTGATATTGCTGTTGACCCTATTGAAGGAACTAGAATGACTGCTCTTGGACAACCAAATGCTGTTGCAGTACTTGCTGCAGCTCAAAAGGGACATTTCCTAAAAGCTCCAGATATGTATATGGAAAAAATAGTTGTTGGACCTGATGCAAAGGGATGTGTTGATATTGATGACTCTCTAGAAAATAATATTAGAAATGTAGCAAAGGCTCTTGGAAAAAATATAGAAGATTTAATGATAGCTGTTTTGGAAAAACCTAGACATAAAAAAATTATAGAAAAAATTAGAGATTTAGGAGCTAAAATGTATGTTTTCCCTGACGGAGACGTGGCAACTTCAATTTTAACTTGTATGGTTGATTCTGATGTTGATATGATGTACGGTATAGGGGGAGCTCCTGAAGGTGTAGTATCAGCTGCTGTTATAAGAGCTTTAGGTGGAGATATGCAAGCTAAACTTATCCTAAGAAGCGACGTTAAAGGTTCTGATGATAAGAATGATAAAATATCTGAAGATGAACTTAGAAGATGTACTGAGGCTGGAGTTGAAGTTAATAAAAAATTAATTTTAGAAGAACTTGTAAGTACTGATAAAATTGTTTTCTCTGGAACAGGAATTACTGATGGAGATTTATTAACTGGAGTAAAAAGAAAAGGAAGTATTGCTAGAACTCAAACTTTATTAGTTAGAGGAAGCAGCAAAACTATAAGATATATTAACTCTATACATAATGTTGACTTTAAAGATGCATATTTACAATCAATTATAAAATAAAAATTTTAGGAGGGTATTCTATGTTATTTTATGAGGAATTAATAAAAAAAATTGATGGAAATATTGAGGCTCAAGGAAGAGAAAGATTCTTTCTTGAAGCAAACAAAACCTTAATTTGGCTAGGAACTGGAATACCATTTTTTATTATAGGTTTAATGGAATTATATATTTCTACTTTAAGCGAAACTCCATCTACAAAGAATATGATTTTTGGTATAGTTTTATTATTTATAGGCTTTAGACATATTAAAATGTATTTTAGTTATCATATAATATTAGATTTTAATAAAAATTGTCTAATTAGTAAGGGAATAAATGTATCCTTTTCAAATATAAAATCTTGCACTTTAAAAGAGCAATCTCTAGGTAAAAGAAATAGATTGCAAACAGTTCTAGATATTGTTACTAAAGATAAAAAACAAATTATAATACCATTAATGATGACTAAAAAAGTGAAATTTTTAAATTTACTAAAGTCAAAATTAGGAAGATCTTTTGTAATTAAAGAAAGATAAAGGAGTGTCTGTGAGTATAATAATAACTACTATTATAGAAAATGATAAGAAAGAAAATTCTAACCTAGACAATGAGTTTGGATTATCATTATATATAGATGATGGAGAAATTCAACTTCTTTTGGATACTGGGAAAACTGGTCTTTTCTTAAAAAATGCAGAAAAATTAAATATTAATTTAAAAGATCTAAAAACTGTGGTTCTTAGCCACAGTCATTTTGATCATACTGGAGGATTAAAATCATTAATTGAAACAGTTAATAAAGATTTTAATTTATATATTAATCCTAACTTTTTTAATAAAAAATATAAAACTGAAAATAATATTGAAACTTTTATTGGTAATAACTTTAATAAAGAATATTTAATAGAAAACAACATAAATATTGTGGAAATGAAAGAGGATACTTTAAAACTTTCTGAAAAAATAACATTATTTACAAATTTTAAAAATGTTACAAATTTTGAACCTGATAATGAAAGATATATTTTAAAAGATAAAGATAAAAATATCATTGATAAAATGGAAGATGAAGTTGCAATAGGAATTGATACTTCAAAGGGATATTTAATTGTTTGTGGATGCTCTCATATAGGAATAGGTAATATTGTGGAAAAAATTAAAGAGCAAACTCACAAAAATATTTATGGAATAGTTGGAGGACTTCATTTATCTAGGGCTAACTTAGATAGAATGACTAAAACCATTGATTATTTCAAAGAAAATAAAATAGAATTTTTAGGTACATCCCATTGCACTGGAGCTAATTTTATAAATGAATTAAAAAAACAAAATTTAAATTATATTTCTAATAATACAGGAAATAAACTTATATTTGATTAGAGGAAGATTATGAAAAATGCATTTGAAAAATATAATATTACCATTCCTAAAATTAATATAACTGATTTTGATTTAGATGATATCTCTAAAATTTTAACATATAAAATTGGAAAAATTATACCTATAGTTTTAAAAGATTTAGATGAAAATATTAATAGTGATAATCAATTTAATGTGCAAAGAATATCTTTGATATTTAAAGGAAAAAATGATAAAAGAGAAACTCATAAAATGAAAAATTATATTAGTGAACATTTGGAAAAATATAATGAAGATAACTTTGATTTGGAGATTATTTTAAAAAATATTTTAGAGGATATGATTTATAATATGCTTTATTATGATAAGGATACCTTGAGAAAAAATGAATTTTTTAATACTTTAAATAATTTAAATGGAGCTAAGTATATTTTCACTGTGGGAGTTATTTGCATTGAAGAATATTTTTTAGAAAAATATGGTTATATTAAAAATGGTAAATATTTAGAGCTTGTTCTTAGAGCTAAAAAGGAACTAAGAAAAGAAATAAAACTTATTTACAAGGGATTAAAGCAAGGAACTTATACTGAAAATGAAATAAATTCAATGTTTCGAGCTCTAATTAAAACAAGAATAAAAACTTATATGGATAGTGACGATAAACTTGAAGAGGAAATTGATTTTGAAAAAGATCTTTATAAAATTTGTAATGATGAAAGTTTAGATAAATATATTTATAACATTATAGATAATTCTAGAGCCAAGGCAACTAGTCAACCTCGTTTATTTTCTTTATCATAATTAAAAAATCCTTCAGAATATTGGTTCTTTGTCAACTGGTGTTGGTGAAGAACCAATCTAAATAGGTACCAATCTCTATAATATCTCCATTATCTCCTGATGTTTCTGTTGTTATTGTCCAACCATTTGGAAATAAATCTCCTATTGTTCCATCTGATAAATCAACTTCTAAACCAGAAATAATATCTTTTATATAAATATTTGATGCATTACCATTACTATTATTAGTTATTGTTGTTTTTAGAGTTGTTTCTTCCCCTGCTACTAAACTTAGTTGATGTGTATAATCTGCTTCTACATTTGTTATCTCTACTTCTGCTCCACCATTTACTGAAACTAATAATTCTTCAAAAGGAGACCCTGTTGTATCTGTTGTTGTTCCACCCCTATCATTTGCTAAACTCGTAGTTATTGCACTTAGATCGTCTAATAAAGTATACCCATAGGCATATCCTTCCCCACTATTAGTTACAGTGATATTATATTCTATTTTATCACCTGGTAAATAATTTCCTGTATTTGTTGTTGCTTTTGTTATGGATACATTTGGAGATGCTGGACTTAATGTTGACTCAGCTGTTGTATCTAATACACCTGAATCATCTGATAATTCTCCATAACTCACTATATTATCTGTAAATCCGTCCTTTATCTTCCCTTTTATTTTTAATTTTATATATCCATTTTCTTCAGCTGTTGTAACAGTCCCATTATCTGTAACTTCTGGAGTATACCCTAATGTAATTCCTGAAATTTCTAAATTACTTACTTCACTTAATGAACTTGGAATATTTATAGAAGTTCCATCACCTCCACTTTCAACTAATTCAACTGAAAGATCTTCTACCCCACTTGAATTAAAAAAAGTGTCTTTTAAAGTTAAATCTCCTTGTTGTGTGTTCGTGGTATTTTCTAGTTCTAAAATATACTCCCATAATTTCCGTTAACATAATTAACTGTTTCAGTTTTTCTTTCTAAAGTAGCAACACTATTAGCAGCAAAAATACTTAAACTGACCAATAGAAATAAACTTAAACTAAAAATTTTTTTTGTTAGCTTTTTGCTTATTATTGTATTAATACCCATTCTCCCTCCTATGCTTTTATTATATTATTTGTATTCTTTACTAATTTGTATTCTTCAGTATTGTATAACATTATGTGATGTAAATCAAAAAAATCTTTCATTTAAAAGAACTTTTTGCTTTTTTTTATTAAATGGTATATAATTGACATTCTAATATGCTATAATGTTTAGTAAGATAATTTAAATCAGGAGTGATTTTATGAATTTTGAAAAAATAAAATATAAAAATAGAAAAAGTAGTGAAATATTAACAGAGGATGTTCCTGGAGAAAAATATTTAAAATTTTTGTATTACAATCCCTTTGGGAAACTAGCTTTAAATTTAATAGTAAAAAGAAAATTCTTATCTAGCTTATATGGAAGAAAAATGAGTTCTCATAAATCTGTTAATTTAATAGAAGATTTTGTGAAAACTTATAATATTAATATGGAAGAATCTATTAAAAAAATTCATGAATTTACATCCTTCAATGATTTTTTTATTAGAAAATTAAAGCCTGAATCTAGAAAAATAGATTTTAATAAAAATGCTTTAGTTAGTCCATGTGATGGGAAAATATTCGCTTTGGAACGTATTAATGATAGTTCTAAATTTTTCTTAAAGGGTGATGAATTTAGTTTAGGAGAATTTTTTAAAGATGATAAACTTGCTAAAAAATTTTTTAGTGGAACTATGCTTATAATTAGGCTTGCTCCTGTGGACTATCACAGATATCATTTTCCCTGTGAAGGAAAAATTTTACCAAGTAAATTAATAGATGGACATTATTTTTCTGTTTCTCCCCATGCAATAAAGCAAAACTTTAGAATATTTTGTGAAAATAAAAGAGAATTTTCTATTTTAAAGTCTAAAAATTTTGGAGATGTTTGTATATCTGAAATTGGTGCCACTATGGTTGGAGGAATTGTACAAACATATAAAACTAACTCAATGGTTAAAAAAGGTGATGAAAAGGGATATTTTTATTTTGGAGGTTCTACAGTTATCTTGCTTATTGAAAAAAATAAAATTATTATTGATGAGGATATTTTAGAAAACAGCAACAGAGGAATTGAAACTGAAATTAAAATGGGTGAAAGAGTTGGAGTTAGTATTTAGGAGAAAATTGTGAGAAAAAAACCTTGTTATTTTAAAAAATGGGATTTAATTATATATCTTTTTATTTCTTTAATATTTTTTGCAGGAATAACCTATGCTTTATCTTTAAAAGAAGAAAGGGGAGAAAAGGCAGAAATATATGTAAATAACCAATTAAAATATGTTTATCCATTGGTAAAAAAAGAAAAAAACTATTTTATAGATACAGATATAGGGGGGGTTAATGTGGAATTTGTTAATATGAAAGTTCGAGTAACATCCTCTAATTCTCCACTAAAAATTTGTGTTAAGCAAGGTTTTATATCAAAATCAGGCCAAACTATAATAGGTATACCAGATAAGCTTCTTATTAAAATTACAGGGGAACCTGAAAATGATTTAGATGGAATTGCTAGATAGTTTATTTAAAAGGAGAATAATTTATGAATAGAAAAAAATTTTTACAATTTTTCATATTGGGATTACTTATTGTAACTATCCAATCATTATTTCAAAATACTTCCTCTTTAACTAACCTTTTAGGACTAATTATAAATTATATAAGACCATTTATTTATGGAATTTTCATTGCAATAATTATAGATCCTATGGTAGAATTTATAGGGAAAAAATTAAACCTTTCCAAAGGAAAGTCTCTTTTTATTTCTATGATATTTATCACTTTAATTTTTATAGGAATTGTCTTTCTAATACTGCCAAGTATTGTTGACAGTTTTAAAGAAATATCAAATCAAATGCCTACATTTAAAATTAAATTTACTAAATATCTTGAAAATATTTTAGCTTTTTTAAAGGAAAAGAATCTTTTAATTATGAATATTGATCAAGCTAAAAATACAATTGAAGATTTTTTTATTAAAAATATTGCAAATATAAGAAATTTTATATTATCCTTTAGTTTAAATATAATTGATTTAGTTATGGAAGTTTTTATAATTTTACTTGGAGGATTTATTGCCATGTACTTTATTCTTGAAAAAACATATTTTACAACCTTTATTAAGAAAATTATTTTTCTAATTTTTGATGAGAAAAAATCTCAAGAGGGGTATGAATTTTTAATAAAATGTAAAAATATATTTCTAAAATATTTACAAGGTCGTACTATAGTATCCATTGCTGTTGGAATTATAGCTTACATTATTATGAGAATATTTAAAGTTCCCTATGCTTCAATTAATGCTCTTATGTTAGGTATAGGTAATATGATTCCATATTTTGGATCTTTAATTGCTGGAACAATTGCATTTATTTTAGTAGTCCTAGTGGCTCCTATAAAGGTGCTGTATGTTTTTTTAGCAATATTTATTGCACAAATGGTTGACGGTTACATTATTGGTCCTAAAATACTAGGGGAAAGTGTAGGACTTAGTTCATTTTGGATTGTTGCATCAATTATAATAATGGGAAATATTATGGGAACCTTGGGAATGTTTTTAGGAGTTCCTATATTTGCTATTTTAAAATTAATTTATATACATTTATTAGAGATAAAAAAAGAAAAGAAGAAGAATTAGTTATATATTTAAGGAGGATTAATGAAAGAATACACAATAATTGCATCATCTACAATGGGCCTTGAAAGCCTTGTGAGAGATGAATGCAAGGAATTAGGTTTTAAAGACATTGAAACATTCAATGGAAAAATCCAGTTTAAAGGAACTTTAAAAGACGTTGTAAAGGCAAATATTCATTTAAGATGTGCTGATAGAGTTTTTATAAAAATGGGTGAATTTAAAGCTTATACCTTTGAAGAATTATTCCAACATATAAAAAAAATTAATTGGAGTGAATTTATAGAAAAAGATGGAGAATTTCCAATTAGTTGGGTAAGTGCTGTTAAATGTACATTATTTTCAAAATCTGATATTCAAAGAATATCAAAAAAAGCCATGGTTGATAATTTAAGTTCAGTTTATGGTATTGATCAATTTCCTGAAACTGGAGCTAAATTTAAAATTAAGATACAAGGGAATAAGGATCTTTTCAATGTTATGATAGATACATCTGGAGAAGGACTTCATAGAAGAGGTTATAGAGCTTTAATTAATGAGGCTCCTTTAAAGGAAACTATGGCTGCTGCCCTAGTTAAACTTACAAGATGGAAAGGGGGAGAAAGACCTTTAATAGATCCAATGTGTGGGACTGGAACCCTTGCTATAGAAGCTGCTATGATAGCTAGAAATATTGCCCCTGGGGTAAATAGAAACTTTGTCAGTGAAGAATGGAAAATAATTCCTAGAGATTTATGGATTGATGCTAGGGACGAGGCTTTTTCAAATGAGGATTTAGACAAGGAAGTTAAAATTTATGCTTCTGACATTGACCCTGAAACTATTGAAATTGCCATTGAAAATGCTGAAAAAGCTGGTGTGGAAGATGATATTATCTTTGAAACTAAAAACTTTTTAGAGTTAGAATCACCTAGTGAAAAAGGATGTATTATTTCTAATCCCCCTTATGGAGAAAGACTTTTAAATGATGAGAAAGTTGAAAGACTATATGGATTACTTGGGGATGTATGTACTAAAAGATTCCCTAAATGGTCTTATTATATAATAACATCATATAGAAATTTTGAAGGATCTTTTGGAAAAAAATGTACTAAAAATAGAAAACTTTATAATGGTGGAATAGAATGTCACTATTATCAATATTATGGAGCTAGATAATTATGAAAAAAAAAGACTTTATAAATTTTTCTTTGGAAAGTATTCTACAAGTTCTAAAAAAATACGATTTGGAATTGAAAATAGCTGAAAAGGAAAATGACACAGAAAAAACTAAATTATTAAAGGAAGAAATTATTCCTAAATATGACAGACTTTATTTTGGTTTTAAACACACTGATTTTAAAGAAAAAACCAATGAAGAAGTTCAAAGCATAGAAAAAACAATTAATGATATTTTAGAAAAAAATAATATATCAAAAACATATATAAAAAAATGTATTGAAAAAAGAGAAGCTCTAAAGGAAAATTCTGGAGCAGAAGTTACTAAAAATTTATTTCTTTATACTATAAAGGAACTAGAAAAGAAAAAGGGAATTCTTCATGATAAATTAAAATCTTTACTTGAAAAGGAAAAGCAATTAGAAGCTGATTTAAAGGAATGCATCCAATATGATGAAGAAATGAGAATCTCTGGTGAAATTGTTGACCTAAGGGAAGAAAAAAGGGAGATAAATGAAAACTTTGACCACATTGACTTTTTAATTAATCAAATTAATTACGATTTAGATTGTGGTTGGAAATATGAAATATTTGGTACTATTTCCAAGGAAGAACTTAAAAAAAATATATAACAGGAGAAGAATATAATGACTAATATAATTAAGTATGTATCTATTGTTCTAGGTATATTTGTGCTATTTCTACTTACTAAAGCATTTTTTATTAAATTAAAAGGTGGAAGTAATAAAATAAATATTAATACGGAGGTAAAATTAATGAAAGACATTAATTTAAACGCAAAAATTATAACTGATAAAGGGGAAATAAATATTAAATTATTTCCAGAAACTGCTCCTTTCACTGTTTTAAACTTTGTACATTTATCACAATTAGGTTATTATGACGGTTTAAAATTCCATAGAGTTATTTCTGACTTTATGATTCAAGGGGGAGATCCTGAAGGAACTGGTGCAGGTGGACCTGGTTATCAATTTGCTGATGAATTTACTAAAGAGGTTGTTTTTGATAGACCTGGACTTTTAGCAATGGCAAATGCTGGAAAAAATACCAATGGTTCTCAATTTTTCATAACTCATGTTGAAACTCCATGGCTTAACCATAAACATACTATTTTTGGTGAAGTTATTAGTGAAGAAGACCAAAAAGTTGTAAATGCTGTTAAACAAGGTGACACAATTACAAAAATAGAAATTACTGGAGATATTGATTCTCTTTACACTGAAGAAGTAAAAGAAACTGTTGCTCAAATTGATGCTAATTTAAAAGACAGATTTCCTAATTTAAAATATTAGTACTAAAAGCACAACTAAGGTTGTGCTTTTTTTTTATTTACGTTGCTTATGCAACATAAATAATATAAAAATAGTGGTATACTTCTATTATAGAAAAGGAGGTATTTATGAAAGGACTTAAAAATTTACCAATGGATAATCCTAAAAAATTAGGAGATTTAATTAACTATGAAAAGAATCAAGTTGTTAGTATGTCCCTTTCTAACAGTGAATATTCTCATATGATGCTCTTTAGTTTTCCACAGGGAGAAATGTTAGAAGAGGAAAAATATCCTTTAAACACTATGTACTTAGCAGTTGAAGGGGAAGTAATAATAAAGCAAGGGGATAAAATTAATATACTAAAAGAAGGGGAAGTTTTCATGGTTCCTGCTGATATTTTCCATGAAATAGGTGGAAAAACAGCTTTTAAACTTCTACAAATAAATATTTAACTATGGAGGTGTTGTATGGAATTAGTAAAAAATTTAGAAAAAGCAAAGGTATTTAAAGCAAAGGAATTAATAAATTACAACGAAAAGAAAGTTACAAGTTTAAATCTTGTTCAAAAACCTGGATTGAACTTAACTGTTATTTCAGTTGATGAGGGGGAAGAACTTAGCACTCATACTGCTTCAGGGGATGCTATTGCTATGATACTAGAAGGACAAGCACAAATAACAATAGATGGTAAGGTAAATGTTGTAAAAGAGGGAGAAGGTATTCTTATGCCTGCAGGATTACCCCATGGATTAAAAGCCTTAACAAAATTTAAAATGTGGTTAACTGTTATAAAAGAATAATTATAACCAATTTTTATATTATAAAAGCACGATAAAATCGTGCTTTTTTATTTATTTATTTATTAAAAATTCTAACATCTCATCACTTGGATTTATAATCGGTATGGATAAATTTTTCTTAACAGATTCCATTACATAAGGAAAATGGGTACACCCCAATACTAAGGCTTCTGCTCCCATGG
>Ga0172377_10006269_pt1 | contig 12251 bp, 12 predicted proteins | sample Pumphouse3metaG_FD_119749 | JGI IMG/M metagenome (GOLD analysis project Ga0172377, IMG submission 119749) | Leachate microbial communities from a municipal landfill in Southern Ontario, Canada - Pumphouse #3 metaG | ecosystem: Engineered > Solid waste > Landfill > Unclassified | place: Canada... | reverse complement strand
TTGGCCCCTTTTTCTGTGAACAACGTACAGTAATAGTATATAATCACACCATGATTATTGATGCACATACCCATATCTTCCCGCCGGAGTTTATCGCTGGCCGGAATGAGTTGTTAACAGACCCTTGCTTTGCAGAAATGTACGCAAATCCGAAGGCGCGCATGGTAACCGCCGATGATCTGGTGGCGAGCATGGATGAGGCCGGAGTTGACGTCTCGGTAGCGGCTGCCATCAATTGGGGAGATTCGGGTTTGTGTTCTTCTCATAATGATTACTTGATTGACGCAGTCAAGCGCTACCCTGGTCGTATTATTGGGTTGGGGATGGTTGTTATCAAGCCGGATGCCAGTTATTTGGTTGAGCTTGATCGTATAAAAAAGGGAGGGCTGGCGGGTATCGGCGAACTCCGCCTCGATATTAGCGGCATTGACTTTGAGGAAGGAAATGAAACTGGCCGGGTGATGGACTATCTGGCAGAGAATGATATGGTTCTTATGATGCACTCATCAGAACCGGTGGGGCATTTGTATCCGGGTAAGGGCAAGCAGACACCTGAATACATATATCCTCTGGTGAAAAAGTACCCGAGCGTAAAAATCATACTCGGGCACCTGGGTGGTGGTTTGCCGTTTTATCTGTTGCAGCCGGAAGTAAAACAGGACTGCCGGAATGTTTATTACGATACCGCTGCTTTGCCGTATCTTTACGAGAGCCGCGCATACCGGCTTTCGGCTGAGCTTGCCGGCGTGGAAAAGATACTCTTTGGGAGCGACTTTCCATTGATGAAACAACAGAGGGCACTGGATTTCCTTGACCGCGCCGCATTAAGTCGGGAGGATAAAGAAAGGGTGCTTGGCCTTAACGCCCGGAATTTGTTTGGGATTAAAGTGGAGTCAGAATAATGGAAAACTTGCGCCTGTTTATTGCCGTAGAACTGCCGGACGATGTCAAGACAGAATTGGGGAATTTGCAGAATAAATTGCAAAATCAGGGTCTCGATGACTTGAAATGGGTTTCCTTGAACAGCCTGCACATAACCCTCAAGTTTCTGGGTTATACCGACAATGAGAAAATTGAAAGTATTAGCAGAAAACTCGATGAAGTATCCCGCCAGTTTAACCCATTTGAAATTGGCTTTAAAAGACTCGGTGCTTTTCCGGCTTTAAGTCGTGTGCAGGTTTTATGGGTTGGGTTAAGTGGAGAATTGGGCAGGCTGCAAATGCTTGCCGGAGAAGTTGAAAATGGAATGGCAGCACTCGGTTTTCCTCCGGAAAAACGCCGGTTTACGCCCCATCTTACTTTGGCAAGGGCCAGGCCCGGGATAATGCCAGCCAGCCAGCAGGCAATAGCTGACGTCATTGGCGCAACGACTTATATTTCTTCGGTGACGGTTAAAGTGGCATCGGTAAGCCTGATGGGCAGCCAGTTGTTCCCAACCGGAGCCGTTTACAGCCGGCTTCATTCAGCGAGGTTAAGGATTGAACCGGAAAAGCTGGCTTATTAATAGTAATATATGCGAATACGATTGACAGCAAACAGGTTTTGGTTTAATCTCTATAACCAGAGTGCGCAGGCACTGTTTGAATGGCAGGAGGAGCCTTAAATGGAAAATTATGGTATCAGGGGACGCTTGACTTCGGCGACTGCTCTAATTACAACCCTTTTTTTGGTAGCCGGTTTGACTGGGGCTTGCGGGACGGGAGATGAAACAACCTCCCCGACTACCAGTCTGCCAACCACTACCATTGCTCCCCATGCGGGGCTGCCCCTGGTCAGCTTTGATACCGGCAGTTTTGCCGGCTCCAACAATTGTGCAATATGCCACTCGCGGCTCCAGGATGAAAGTGGAAATGATGTTTCCATGGATGTCCACTGGCGTTCAACCATGATGGCAAATGCAGCCCGGGACCCGTATTTCCGGGCCAAGGTGAGCACTGAAATCAAAAATGCTCCACATCTTCAGGAAGTAATCGAAGATGTTTGCGCGACTTGCCATACTCCTATGGCCAGGACTCAGGCCAGGGTTGATGGAACGGCTGCGCTGCTGTTCGGGGATGGTTTTTTCAATGTGTCCAATGATCTGCATAAAGCCGGGATAGATGGAGTATCCTGTGTGCTCTGTCATCAGATTCAGTCTGATGGACTTGGCAGTACGGATACTTTTGCCGGAGGTTACATAATTGATACCGCTGCCGTTTCTCCGGACAGGCTCATTTTCTCGCAGTTTGAAGATCCCCAACAGCAGATGATGATGGCCTCTTCCGGGTATAAACCTGTAACCGGCGGTCATTTGAGTGAATCCGGACTTTGTGCTACTTGCCATACAGTAATAACCCCATATATTGATTCGAATGGAGAAATACAGGGTACTTTCCCGGAGCAGGTGCCTTATCTTGAATGGGAGCATTCAAGCTATCCCGGGGACAAGGAATGCCAGACTTGCCATATGCCGTATGCAGACGGTGCAGCAAAGACAGCCAATATGCCGCCCGATATAGATGCCAAAGGTCCATTCAGCCAGCACTATTTTGTTGGTGGCAATACCCATATGATTGAGATTTTACGGGATAATCCGGACGCCTTGTTGGTTACTTCATCAACTGCTCACTTCAACGCTACGATTGACCGGGCAGTCCAGCAGCTTGAAAACAGCACGGCTTCGCTTTCAATTCTGGAATCAGGGTTGAATGGAAAGAACCTTTCAGTAACCGTCAAGGTTAATGACCATACCGGGCACAAGCTGCCTACCGGTTTTCCTTCCCGGAGAGTGTGGTTGCATCTGCAGGTCCTGGATCAAAACGGTAAAGTAGTCTTTGAGTCCGGAAAGCCTGAAAGTGATGGCACCATCAGCGGTAATGATGCTGATAACGACATATATACCTATGAACCGCATTATGATGTTATTACCTCTGCTGATCAGGTGCAAATATACGAAGCTATTTTGCATAATATGGATGGAGCGGTCACCCACAAGCTGCTTGAGGCATCCGGCTATTCCAAGGATAACCGGTTGTTGCCCCTCGGCTTCGACAAACAAACCGCAGGAGAGCTGTTTGCAGTCCGGGGTGAAGCATTGAGTGACGGGAACTTTATCGGAGGATCTGATATCGTGACCTATCAAATAGATACATCGGCCGCAAGCGGGCCCTTTACAGTTAAGGTGGAATTGTTATACCAGTCGATGGCGTACAGCACCATTCATTCCATCCTGGGCGTCAATACTTCCCAGGTACAGGAATTTGAAGGGTACTGGGAGAGTTCAGATAAATTACCCGAGATAATTGCTTTTACTGCACAGGAAGTATCTTAGATAAGGGAGGATTATCATGGGATTTCTGGCTGACAATGTGGGGTTGATATCGGGGATAATCAGTATCGTAGTAGGGCTTGTGATTATTATCTGGCCAAGGCTTATTGCCTACCTGATCGGCGGGTACCTGCTGGTTGTGGGTATAATAATGGTGCTGGCAGCGCTTTAGAAGGTGATCTCCAAAGAAACACCCGGCTTGTTTTATTTTGCCTATGATTTGCACCTGGACCGCGGGCGAATGGCTGCCTGTTGCCCGACTGCCAAACCGCGTTTCAGTGCAAGTCTGCCCAATTTCCAGTTGATTTTTGCCGGCTGGTCGCGGGAATGGCATGGACCTGTGGCAACAATCAAGCGTGCCGGTAGGGAAAAGGTTCTGGGCGGAGTGTATGAAATTGGAGAGACTGATCTGGCAAAACTGGATCGGGAACATGGATTTCCGGCCGCAAGCGACAGAATCAAGGTAACAGTATTCAAAGACACCGGAGAAGCGGTTGAAGCGTTTGCCTATATGGCAAAGCAGGCGGGGAAGGCAGACAAGCCATCACCTGATTACCTGAAGATAATCCAGAAAGGGTATATAGACTGGGGGCTTCTGTAATTATATAAATCCCCCGGAAATATCGTTCTGTGATATTTAGCGGGTCCCCGAAAGCCAAGGGGTTCTATTGACAAGCAGGCAGGGTGTGTCTATTATGGTGAGCTATAATGACAGGTGAAGCTGTAAGGGCACCGAAATATTATACCGGGCAGAGGGTGATCATACAGCCGGTGGCGCAGGAACGGACTCCCGGCGATGCTGCTATTGAGCCCTATGCAGGTAAAATTGCTACTGTGGAAGATTATTATTACATCTACAGCCCTGACCGGAGTCAGGTATTTTACATATATACCGTCCGGTTAACTTCGGAAGATAAAAACGAGCTCGTTGCTCACGAAGATGAATTAAAGCCTGTATTTGAATGATTAAAACCCGAGCGCTTGCCCGATCCCCCATATAATTATTATGGCCAGCCCGATGGTAGCGGCAAGCACCCCCAGGAGCATTCGGTCAATTACCGGAGCTTCGGCTTCCGTAAAATGTTGATTTCTTTTCACTCTTACTATCTGCTTTGACATCATACGCCTCCTTTGAAAACAAATCTCTGATATATATAACGCCGATAACCAGTAGTGGTTAGGATTGATCACAGATGTACACGGATGTGCTTTGTTGGTTAAAAGTGGTATAATTCTGCGTTACCTGTGACCTGAATAAAGGAGAAAGTGCATGAAAAAAACAGTTCTTAATGCTGGTAAACGAAGTTTGTTTGGCAAGAAAACCAGGTTTTTACGGCGAGAAGGTATTGTTCCTGTCAATTTATACGGCCAGGGGCTTGAATCTCTCTCGCTGGAAACCGGAGAGAAGGGCCTGGAAGAAATCATAAAGGGCGGGACCTCACGTATAATTTTACTTGACGTGGAAGGGGAGAAAAATAACCGCAATGTGCTGATTAAAAACGTTTCACGCCATCCTCTTAACCGCAGTCTGGTGCATGTTGACCTTTACCAGGTTAATATGAGTCATAAGATGACATCTGAAATTCCTGTATTGCTTATCGGTGAAGCGCCGGCTCTGGAATACAAGGAGAATTTTTTGGAGCACCAGTTGAATGAACTCGAGGTCGAATGCCTTCCTGATAAATTGCCCCCTCACATTGAGGTTGATATCAGCGGTTTGAAGGAAGCCGGCCAGGCAATACATGTGGCTGATTTGAAACCAGGTGATGGTATCGAAATCATTACCCCTGGTGAATATGTCATCGTAAGGGTATCCCAGTCAGCAACAGCTGAAACCGGGGAATCCGAAGAAGAGGAGGCGGCACCTGGAGTGGAAGCAGCCGGCCAGGATGCTGTTACCCCACAAACTGAAGAATAGCGCTTCTGATTGTAACTACGATGAATTACGGAAGTTGCCCGCCAATATTTGATTGGCGGGCAACTTTTTGTCCGGAAAGATTGCGAACTGCGATTAAGTCTGGACAGAGGCATTAAAAATGGAGTAAACTTCAAAACCTGTTTTTTTATTGAGATCGGATTTCAAAAAAGTCCAAATAAAATACACTAGGGGGGAAACATGAAACGGTTATTATGGTTGTTAATGGCTACGATACTCGTAGCCGGGTTAATCTTGCCGGGTTGTAGTGGCGATACTGGCAAGATTCGCGTCGCTACCGATGCTACCTGGCCACCTTTTGAATATGTAGATACACAAACGAATGAAATTGTAGGCTTTGATATCGATCTTTTCAATGCCATTGCTGAAAAGGCCGGGCTTGAAGTCGAATGGATCAATGTCGAATGGGATCCGCTGCTTGCCGGTGTTGCACAGGGAACTTATGACGCAGCGATTTCATCCATAACTATCAAGGAAGAACGCAAAGCGGATATGGACTTTTCCGATCCGTATTACGTGGCTGGCCAGATTATTGTGGCCAAAACCGATAGTGATATAACCGGAGCCGCGGGGCTTGTTGGCAAAAAAGTTGGAGTACAATCCGGCACCACTGGTGATGATGAAGTCAGTGCCATGGATGGAGTAGAGGTAACCGGATATGATGAAATCGGCATGGCTTTTGTAGCCCTTATGAATAACCAGGTTGATGCAGTTGTCTGTGATACGCCGGTTGCTTCAGGGTATGTTAATAAGTACGATACCCTGAAAACAGTTGGTGAAGTACTCACTACCGAGGAATACGGGATTGCCATGCCCAAGGGCAGTGATGAGTTAATGAAAAAAGTCAACGATGCTTTGGCTGAGGTTGTAGCCGATGGCGTAATAGACCAGCTTGTGCAGAAGTGGCTGGTTGATTAAAAAATATGGAGGGGAGCGCATATGCGCTCCCCTCCGGTTTGATTGATGGAACAGCAAGAGAAGAATGCACCCAACCGTGAATTGAGCTTCGTCACCGGGGGTGAGGTAAACATACGCCAGGACCCGTGGTGGTGGCTGGTTGTGACAGTTATTGCCATCATTATCTTGCTGGTGATGATTGCACCGTTTCCTTTTAAGGACATTGTAGTTTTTGCCAGGGATGGCGTCCTTGTAACCATATTGGTCACGATATCCAGCTATTTTCTGATGTTAATCCTCGGACTGTTTGGCGGTTTGGGCAGACTTTCAAAAAACAAGCTTGTTTTCGGCATTTCCTCCCTCTACGTGGAGATTATTCGCGGAATTCCACTTCTCGTACAGCTTATTGCCTGGTACTTCGCTTCCCCGGTAGTTATCCAGAAAATAGGTGTATGGTTAAACTTTGCGCCGTTAATGTACTACCGCGCAAATCCAATAATTACTGCAATCGTTGCTATTACGGTATGCTACGGAGCTTACATGAGCGAAATCGTCCGCTCTGGCATCCAGAGCATCCCCAAAGGCCAGATGGAAGCAGCCCGTTCTCTTGGCATGAGCCACTTTCAGGCGATGCGTTATGTTGTTCTGCCTCAAGCATTCAGGGTGATCCTGCCGCCAATGGGCAATGAATTCATAGCTCTTCTCAAAGACTCTTCGCTGGTTAGCGTAGTAGCAGTAGCAGATATTACCAGAAAGGGAAGAGAGTTCATGTCTGCTCATTTCAACCCGATCGAAACCTGGTTAATGGTGGCCTTGCTTTATCTGGTGCTGACACTGGTTGCGGCGAGAGTTGTTTCCTATATCGAAAAACGATCGAAGCGTGGAAGTTAATATGGCGCAAGCTATCATTGAAATCACCAATGTTCATAAACGGTTTGGGCATGTTGAAGCCCTTAAAGGAGTAGACTTGACTGTTATGGAGGGCGAAGTGATTGTAATCATCGGCCCCTCCGGATCTGGCAAGTCAACCCTGCTGCGGTGCATAAACCGCCTGGAAGAATATGAAAAAGGCAGTATAGTCGTGGACGGTATTCCGCTGGATACCAATCAGAATATCAACGCTGTCAGGCGGGAAGTTGGAATGGTATTCCAGTCATTCAATCTTTTTGCTCACCTCACAGTTATGCAGAACCTGATGCTTGCCCAGACCACTGTGCGCAAGCGGACAAAAGAGGAAGCCGAAAAAGTATCCCGGGAGCTTCTTGTAAAAGTAGGTATTCCCGAAAAAGCCGAGAGTTATCCTTCCCAGCTTTCCGGCGGGCAGCAGCAGCGGGTAGCCATTGCGAGGGCGTTGGCGATGAACCCGAGGGTCATGTTATTCGATGAGCCTACGTCTGCTCTTGACCCGGAAATGATAAAAGAAGTGCTGGATGTGATGGCTTCCCTGGCAAAAGAAGGCATGACCATGCTGGTTGTTTCGCATGAAATGGGTTTTGCGCGGGCTGCTGCGCACAGGGTCATTTTTATGGATGAAGGTCAAATCGTGGAAGAAGCACCCCCCGAATTATTTTTTGCCAGCCCAACACAGGAACGCACCCAGCTGTTTTTGAGTAAAATTCTCCATCTTTAAATTATTCTCCGTTTGCTTTTGGCAAGCCGCAAATAACTTGTTTGCATGCTTGTGTAATTACATTGCCAGGTAAAAGACATATTGCGGGATTTCTCCTTTTTGTAAGCCGTATGATTTGCCTTTTATGAGAAGCGGGGTTAGAATAACCCGGATTTACAGTTAATTATTACGTTCGGCCAAATCAAATCAAGGATGTTTAGATGAGAGACTTCAACGAGAAAGATAAAAAGAAAAAAAAGGGAAGGATACAACTGCCGGATAATCCTGCCAATCTGCCGGCAGAAAAACTTGCCGAGCTTGAAAATGTCATCAGTGCTTCGCTGAAAGATGGATATATGCCCTGCCCGATGGCCTGGAAAATTGCCAGGGATGCAGAAGTCCCAAAAATTGCGGTCGGCACAATTATAGATAAAATGGGGCGCAGGGTGATCGATTGCCAGATTGGCTGTTTTAAAGTGGATAAAACCCCTTTCGAAGATATTGAAGTAAAAAGGCTGGAAGGGGAAGTAGTTTCAGAGATCCAATCACTGCAAGCTGCCAATCGGTTGACCTGTGAAGCAGTATTCGAGCTTGCCCGCAGGTACAAGTTAAAGCCGATGGATGTTTCCAACGAAATCAATGCCCGGGGTTTTAAGGTTTCCGTCTGCCAGCTGGGATGTTTTTAACCGGTTTTACATCGATAGGTCAGTATGCCGGAGGCAGATCCGGTTAAAAACGCTCCACCTGCAGTCAAGGCGGCTACCAGTAGAGCGGCATCAGCCCAGAACCCTTGTGGGAACATCATTATCAGATAATCTTTAGCCGGATCAAGCAGCCAGAGATCATTGGAAAAGCTGATAAGGTGAAACTGGAGAAAGAGCCAGTTGAAATCCATCAGGGCTATAATACCGATCATTACTATAGCTGCCAGAGTAAACAGGCTCCCAAAAGTAAGATACTTCAGTATTTTGCGCCATTCGGCAGGCTTTAGGGCAAGGTAAACAGCACAAAAACCCAGTATATAAATGCTGGAAAAAACCAGTACGGCGTTATTCAATTCCACCAAGCCCTTGACGTCTTTCAGGTGTAGTGCTTCCCGCTCATTGAACAGTTCAAAAGGCTTCCCATTTCTGATAACCTTGATGTCTATTAACTCTTCAGATGAATTGAAATAGCCAATTAGCTCCTGGCTTGCCTTTTTTAGTTCGGAAATCTCAATTCCGGTTACGGTTTCGATATCGTATTTTTCGAAGCCTCGCTGGTATACCCACTGGCTGTTGAAAGCTATTGTTATGCTGGCAGTCAGAAACAATACCGGCAGGCATGCTATCAGCAGGAACTTGGGCAGCAGACTAATTAACTTCATTTTTTATCTCCGGCCCTATTTTACACTACTCAGACACAGGCTGTCTGGTTTAACCGGTCAACCCCGGCTTTATAAACCCGGCAACCATTGTTATAATAGGCATTGTGAAATTCACCCATCTCCATGTCCACACAGAATACAGCCTTCTTGATGCCATGTGCCGCATTCCGGAACTTGTACACCGGGCAAAGGAACTCGGCATGGATGCAATCGCCCTGACTGACCATGGCGTACTTCATGGCGCTATTCAGTTTTACGAGGCAGCCAAGGAAGCCGGTATCAAGCCAATTATCGGTTGTGAGGTTTACCTGGCAAATGGAAGCCGGCACTCGAAAACTGCCGCCGACAGGGAGATTTACCATTTGGTACTGCTGGCTAAAAATAATACCGGATACAAAAACCTGATCCGGCTTGTCAGCCTGGCAAACACCGAGGGTTTTTACTACAAGCCCAGAATGGATAAGGAAATTCTTGAAAAATACAGCGAAGGGCTGGTTGCTTTAACGGCATGCATTGCCGGTGAAATACCGAAGCTGATTCTCAACAGCCGCTTGCCGGAAGCCCGCGAAGCAGCGAAATGGTACCAGCGTGTGTTCGGGAACGATTTTTATATAGAACTGCAACGTCATCCTTTGCCCGAGCTTGATCAGGTGAACAAAGAGTTGATACCACTGGCGCGAGAACTGGGAATTCCAATGGTGGCTACCAACGATGTACATTACATATTTTCCGGGGATTCTGCACCTCACGATCTACTGCTTTGCATCGGAACAAATGCAACCGTTTTTGAAGAAAAGCGAAAAAAAATGGGTGGTGACTATTTCTATCTGAAAAGCCCGGAGGAAATGGCCGAACAGTTCAGCGATATTCCCGAAGCTATTGAAAACAGTAACATCATTGCGGACAAGTGTAATCTTGAAATCGATTTTGGCAGGCTTCACTTGCCGCAGATTGACATTCCGGAAGGTAAAACCCCCCTTGAGTACCTTAAAGATCTTTGCTTTGCCGGCCTTGAGCGTTATTATCCCGAAGCAAACCAGGAAATAACCGACCGGCTTAATTACGAACTGGATGTTATCCGGCAGACAGATTTTGCCAACTACTTCCTTGTGGTCTGGGATATTGTATCTTTTGTGCGCAGGGAAGGGATTCTCTTCAATGTGCGCGGCAGTGCCGCTTCTTCGATAGTCTTGCGATGTTTGGGAATTACCGAGGTCGATCCGATTGAACACAAACTTGTTTTTGAACGGTTTCTTAACATTGAACGGCGTGAAATGCCGGATATCGATCTTGATTTTGCTGATACGCGGCGTGATGAGGTCATCAATTATGTTTCACAAAAGTACGGGGCAGATCATGTTGCCCAGATAATTACCTTTGGAACTATGGGTGCTCGAGCAGCCATCAGGGATGTGGGACGTGCCCTTGGTATGCCATACAGCGATGTCGACCGTATTGCAAGGCTGGTGCCCTTTTCGCCAGGGATGACCATTGACAAAGCTCTGGAGATGAGCGAAGAACTGCGCCAGCTGAAAAGCCGGGATCCATCGGTAAACAATGTTCTTGAAACCGCCAAGCGGGTTGAGGGTTTGAGCCGGCATGCGTCTACTCACGCTGCCGGGGTGGTGATTGCCCGCGATCCACTGACCGACCATTGCCCCCTCCAGTTGCTGTCCCGGGGTGATAACAATGGCCTGGTAATGACTCAGTACCCGATGGGTGACATCGCAAAAATCGGATTGCTTAAAATGGATTTCCTTGGGCTGGTGAACCTGACCATTCTGGGTAAAGCACGCGATATTATTTTCACAACCCGGAAAATTAAAATCGATTTGCCCGCAATTCCACTTGACGATGTTAAAACCTACAAACTGCTCTCCAGCGGGGAAACCGCCGGTGTTTTTCAGCTTGAAGGCAGCGGGATGCGACGCTATATACGGGAATTGAAGCCTTCGACTTTTGGAGATATCGCTGCCATGGTAGCTTTGTACAGACCTGGCCCGATGGAGCAGATACCGCATTTCATTAAATCCAAACATGGACTTGAACCTATTCACTACCCTCACCCGGTGCTGGCCGATATTCTGGAAGACACCTACGGAGTGATTGTTTATCAGGAACAGGTGCTCTTTATTGTGAGGGCGTTTGCCGGATATACACTGGGGCAGGCGGACATATTCCGCAAGGCGATGGGGAAGAAGATTGCCGGGGCGATGAAAAAAGAGCGCAAGAATTTTATCGACGGGGCGCTCAAGCTGGGATATCCGGAAAAAATTGCCGATGAAGTCTTTTCCCTGATAGAACCTTTTGCCGGATATGCTTTCAACAAGGCTCATGCGGTGAGTTACGCCCTGGTAGCTTACCAGACAGCCTACCTGAAAGCCAATTACCCGGTTGAGTATATGACTGCCCTGCTTACATCTTATCTTGGCCATGCGGAAAAGCTTGCCACAGCGTTTGGAGAATGCCGCAATCTGGGCATTCGGGTCCTGCCGCCATGCGTCAATCACAGTGAGCTGGATTTCGCTATCGAAGAGCAGGAAGAAGGTTCGACGGGAATACGTTTCGGGTTGTCCGGGATCAAAAATGTTGGTTCGAATGCGGTGGAACCTCTGGTGGAAGAGAGAAAGAAAAATGGTACATTCTCATCCATAGAGGACCTTTGCAGGAGGGTAAACCTTGGTGCTGTAAACCGGAGAGCCCTGGAAAGCATGATCAAGGCAGGTGCAATGGATGATCTCGGCGAACGGGGAACACTTCTGGCCGGTTTGCCTCGAATTATGGCACTTTCCGAAAGACAGCAAAAACTGAAAAGCACCGGCCAAACCACCATGTTTGACCTTTGGGGCTCGGAAGCAGAAACACCTCTGCCAAGCCTCGAGCTGGAGGCATCCCAGGTGTCACTTAAAGAAAAATTAGCCTGGGAAAAAGAACTTATGGGGGTTTACCTGTCCCAGCATCCTTTTAGCCCGTATGCAACTCAGGTAAACGCCGATAGCGATGTTGTTCTTTGCGGCCAGATCGATGAAGAAATGGAAGATAAAACAGTTGTCGTAGCCGGTATGGTCGCTTCAATCCGCAATCTGACTACTCGTGATGGCAAGGCTTCTGTAAGCGCAGTGCTTGAAGATATGGA
>Ga0172377_10006268_pt1 | contig 12253 bp, 8 predicted proteins | sample Pumphouse3metaG_FD_119749 | JGI IMG/M metagenome (GOLD analysis project Ga0172377, IMG submission 119749) | Leachate microbial communities from a municipal landfill in Southern Ontario, Canada - Pumphouse #3 metaG | ecosystem: Engineered > Solid waste > Landfill > Unclassified | place: Canada... | reverse complement strand
TGTGATTAGACTCGTTTTCCGGCAGGTAGTTGTTATCTCTGAAAGAATAACCGTTGTGCCGGCTGTCGGATTTCTCCGTTCTTCGTCGATCCTCTGACTTTGCCGTTTGTTGGGAAAAGTGGCCGGGACGAGAATGGTCACGTCCTGTTTTTGAAGACGCTTTCTTCCATTCGAATCCTCCTCCTACAGGGCGGTCATCAAAGTGGACATGTCGGTTTTGCTGAGATTGGTTCTGTTGCAGATGTTCTCCTTTTGAATAGAGACGTTCGATGAGGTCTGAACGGCCGATACGGCGCAACTCATGTTCGATATTCCGGCGTTCTTCCGGCAAATACCAGAAGAAGAACTGGCGCTGGGCTTTCTTTTCATTTGGCGTTTTTGCAGAATATACGGGTTCAAGGGTGTAAGGATTGTATCCGGTGTACCACATTTCCGTAGAGATCGTCATAGGTGTCGGCGTAAAGTCCTGCACCTGTTCCAGATGAAAGTTCAGGTCTTTCGTAATCACGGCCAGTTCTGCCATATCTGCTTCATGGCATCCGGGATGAGAACTGATGAAGTAAGGGATCAGTTGTTCCTTGAGTCCTTCTTCCTTATTGATCTGGTCAAAAATCCGCTTGAAGTCATAGAACTCACTGAAATCGGGTTTCCGCATGAGTTTCAGGACTTGAGGAGAAGTATGTTCCGGAGCTATTTTCAGTCGTCCGCTGACATGCTTGGCAATCAGTTCCCGCGTATACTGTCTGGTAGACTTGTTGATCTCTTCATCCTTGCTCTGATGGAGCAGCAGATCATATCGAATACCACTGCTGACAAAACTCTTTTTGACTTCCGGCAGGGCATCGACAGCATGGTAGATCTCCAGGAGTTTTGAATGATCTGTAATCAGGTTCGGGCAGACCTGGGGATTGATACAGGATGGACGTTTGCACACTTCACATGCTTTTTCATTCCGGCCATGCATGCCGTACATATTAGCAGAAGGACCTCCCAGATCGGAGATATAGCCTTTGAATCCTGGCATGTGTACGACCTGCTCAGCCTCTTTTAGAATACTCTTTTTGCTTCTGCAAGTCACAAATTTTCCTTGATGAGCGGATATAGTGCAGAAAGCACATCCTCCGAAGCAACCTTGATGGATATTGATGGAAAACTTGATCATTTCGTATGCAGGAATGACCTTGCCTCGATATTTCGGATGCGGTTGCCGGGTATAAGGGAGGTCGAAGCTGGCATCAAGTTCAGGTGTCGTCAATGTCGGATAAGGTGGATTGACAACAGCATAGGTTCCGTCAACTCCCTGAAGCAATCTGTGTGCATGCTTCATGTTAGCTGCTTCTTCTATATACTTGTAATTCTCTGCCTCTTTCTTTTTGGATTGCAGACACTCTTCATGAGAGTGAAGCACGATGTCATTGTCTGTGATTCCTCCATCAATATTTTCTTTCTCTGCCAGGTAAACCGTCTGTGGAATATTATGAATGGCCTTTATGGGAAGCCCCTCTTCAAGTTGATGACAGAGTTCGATAATAGACTTCGCTCCCATACCATACAGGATGAGGTCAGCACCGGAATCACAGAGGATACATTTCCGAAGCCGGTCCTGCCAGTAGTCGTAATGGGTGAGCCTTCGCATACTCGCTTCGACTCCTCCGAGTACTACCGGGACATCCGGGAACAGTTGCTTGAGGATTCGGGTATAGACGATAGTAGGATATTCAGGCCTGCAGTCATGACGGCCGTCAGGACTATATTCATCCTGCGAGCGTAATCGTTTACCGGCTGTATACTTGTTGACCATAGAGTCCATAACGCCCGGTGATATGGCGAAACACAACCTTGGACGTCCCAGTTTCTTGAAGTCACGATAGTCTCCATGCCAGTCTGGTTGGGGAACTATCGCTACTTTATAGCCGGCGGCTTCGAGACTACGGCCGATGACAGCCTGTCCGAATGACGGATGATCGACGTAAGCATCCCCTGAGAAGATGATCACATCGAGTTGATCCCATCCTCTTAATTCACATTCCTTCTTTGTCGTCGGAAGGAAATCGGTCAATTGATATGCCAATTTGTCTTTTTATCCTTTTTAATCAGTTACGTCCAATGGATCCTCACAAGTAGCCGGCTGCTTTACTTTCCAGTTTTTATACAGGTCAGCCAATTTCTGGAGTCCGAAAGCCTTCATGTTGCTGTTGTAGATAACATCAAGACAGAGGTCGAGCAGATTCTTATCCTTGCCGGCTTCTGATTCGAGCAGTGAACGGACATTATACCTCAATTTGTCCAGAACGTCTTCATTGACGATACCGTTGCTGTCTACAAGATCCCGTAAAAGTTGATATTTTTCTATTGTATTCAAATGGGCATCGCTAACTTCAATGTTGCGAGTCCCTGTTGGATTAGCTTGAATTTTATACATGATATTTATTTTAATAATTATTGATATTATTCTATCGTTTTAATGGTTTCAGATAGTTCAGGATACCTTGCATGATCTGCTTGCGGTCATTGGTATTCTTGATACATTCAAATGGAAATCCCATGGTAAAGCATTTGTAGTCATTTCCCTGATAAGCAACGGCAGCGGGGTTCTTGTCACTGTATTGCATTGCGCAGATCGCATTTCCAAGAGGAGAGAGAATATCCGGATGGGTAGCAGCATAATGCTTCTCATTCAGTTGGTGCCAGAAACTGAAATTTATTCCCAATCCGGTGGCGGTTTCCTGAATATCGGCTGCACTGTCCGGTTGATAAACTAATTTCAGGTTATCACGTAACCATGTTTTCTCATCTGTTCCTGTCATGTCTGATCCGATGTAGGAACCACTGACTAAAAGACTGCCTCCCTGTGAGAGATAACCATGCAGGAGTGTCCGTATGGAATAGGGCAATGACTTGTAAAATTCCGGGGTATAACCGTCATATCTTTCCAGACCGAGAATCAGGTCTGTGACAGGATAATCCTCTAGTTTTATCTTTCCATTCTGAATAGCTTCTTCCGAGCAACTGACTACCTGATATTTGTTACTTCCTGCGATGGCTTCTGTGTGGCAGAAGGGATAATCGAAATCGTTTCCGGCAACGAAATGGCCGGCCATCTCATCCCCGCCATAGCCAAGTCCTCCAGGGCCTTCTTTGCCCATCCGTGAACGGTTGAAGCATTCCTGTATTCCGTTCCATCCGGCAGTAAGTCCATAACTTACTCCGGGGTCGACGGTCATATCGAATCCTTGAAGGGTATCATTGTCGATTACTTGTGGTGAAGCTAACCGGTGAAAGCCATTGACAATAAGTATGGTATACTCTGCACGAGGCTGGTATAAGGCTGACAGGATTTCAGAAGGGAAACTTTCTCCGCCTGCGTTGCATGCTGTAATCTTGAACCGGTAGGGAATACCCGGCTGCAACTGGATTTCACAAGATTTGGTCCGAATGACCGTTCCGTTATCGAATCCTCCCTGGCCTTTGGCAATATAAACATTATAAAAAGTCGGGGTAGCAGTGGGTTCTTGCGGATCAGGCTGTGCGCTCCAAGAAAGTTGAGCTTTGCCCTTTTTGTCCAAAGTAACCGAGAAATTCACGGGGTTCAAAGGTTCAACGACATAGTCCTGACTGTGGTTGGTATCGATGAAACGGAGAATGGTCTTATAGATGGAACGAGCCAATGTAAATTTAAACATCGGATCCTGTGCGAGTTTTACATCCGGGAAATTCTGATGTGAAAGAGTTTCCAGGATAGCTGACGGAACTTCCGGGATCCGTGTTTCAGAATAGTTGCGGTCCCATAAATATCGTTTGTTCCACTGGTGGTATTTTGCGGTTATATCTGTCGTAACATTATTCAGAAGTGCCTTGGCAAAATCTTTAGAGGTCTGTCTGGAAAGGCCCGAACTCAGCATCCCGTCATTGAAGTCAGTCGTGCACACTGCCAGACTGCCTTCCAGATCCTTCCCATTAGGTGCAAATCCTGCATCACTGTGTACGGCAAGGGATAATTCGATAGGTACGTTCTTACCTTCCAGTGTCGGCATGTAGACGCTGCCGCCACCTAACCAGTTGGTCATGAGTGACCTCACATTGATATCATCCGCGTAGTCATCTGTTCCTTTTCGTGTACTATAGACCGAATAGGGTGCGCCACTCCACTGTGCAGAGTAGCGTGCTCCTTCAAGACAACGAGGGAGACCGGATACCATTCCGCCCCGTGCGATATTTCCCATACCCCCTCCGAAGCGTACGGCATCAGCGGTGACGATACCTTTCTTGGAAGACTGGTTTGTTAGGACTACCCGGTTTTGTGGAGAACAGCCCTGATTAAAGTTGAATGTACCCAGATAGACCCATGTTCCTCCTCCCATCTTCTGGTTTACCGTGAATTCGGTAGCTTGTCCTTTATGGTAAACGATGTAATGTGCATCTTTTATGCTCTTGGGTAGGGTCTGATAACTGATATAGACAGCATATCTACCCGATTCAGGAATATTGGGCTGGTAGTCCACTTCACTGAAGTGTTTCCGCTTGGTCGTTTTGATCTGTCGTAGTGTTCCCATCCGGAATGGATTATCACCGTCATGGAGAATCGTTCCGTGATAGGCAAAACCTACTGAGTCACATCTTTTCCAGTTTTTTCCGTTATTGATTTCCCGATAATAGGGAAGGGTAATGGAGTCATCATTATCTACGATAACCTCATGAGTCTGCCAGTCCCGTTCTCGTGGAGTGAATACTGTTGCCCCTGCATTTTCGAGCATAGGGATGAGAAAAGGAATTACAATGGTCTGAGTAAACAGATCCTCGGTTGTGCAGAAGAGGTTCGGGCGCTGCCATGTCCATTTGTTCCTGTTGTTATCATAATATCTGCCATGTGAAGCCCAGAGGGAAATATGCCTGTCGAGCAATCCTTTGGTAATCAGATTGGGACGTGAGACGTTGAACACCCATGGATCATCATTATAACTGATATTCCCCCACGCACGTGTATTTCCGTCTTGATATTGTGCAAAGACTGTCTGGGCTACTGCCGACAGACAGAATAGCATCATGATTTTCTTCAGAATTGATATATGCTTCACCCTATGCCTCAATAGAAAAAACTTGTTTCTTTCAGATGTTGTTTATCCGAATAGTTTATTTATAGTTAGCCAATTGAAAATTTTTCCGGCTTTTTACCCTTAAAGTCCTTAAAATACAGTTTGATACGTTTCATGTCTGCATCAATATCACCACATGGATATACCGTTTCTGTACACTGGATGAGTTTGCGCTCATAGTCACAACCGTATAGCAGAATAGGCAGGTGTGCATTGAGTGCGATATAGTAAAATCCTTTTTTCCAGTCAGAGTTCAGACTTCTCGTCCCTTCCGGTGTGATGCAGAGAATAAAATGATGCTCCTTCAAGGCCATTTGTGCCAGGGTATCTGTCATACGGCTATGCTTTTCGCGATGGACAGGTATGCCTCCCAATTGATGGAATAGTGATCCCAAAGGCCAGAAGAACCATTCTTTTTTCATCAGAAAATTGGCTTTGATACCTTCTGCGTGGGCATACAACTGCCCGATAAGCATATCCCAGTTACTTGTATGTGGAGCTAAGCAGAGAATGTATTTTTCCGGATGAGACTGTGTGATATCTTTCTTCCAGCCCATCTTCTGGTATAGAAGCCATTTACAGATTTTTTGTAGCATGAATGAGATGTTTAATTTCCTAAGTTGGAAATCTGGTCTGTGATTTCAGAAATCTGTTTGTTGAAATCTTCAATTAAATCCCCGAAATATTTCTGGGGTTTCATTCCCGGTTCCGGATGAGATATCCGGCTGACAAAATTGGAATGTACTGTCAATATGGATGTAAGCAAGGCTTGTACATCTTCTTTTTCGGTTTTCCTTCCTCCATAGAGATCTGCTGCAATACATTCTGCAAAAAGATCACTACAGATATAGTTAATCCTGCGCTTTAAAGAACGTTTATTCTTCATTTCATTATTAATATTAAATGATTTATTTTTTTTGTTTGTCAGGTCAAAGATAGACAAATTTCGGTAAACACAAAAACTTCTTCGAGAAAAAACTTATAAAAGTTGGAATTTAATAATCATTCTTTCGTATTATCAGAGAAAAGTCTTAAATTTGCATAAGAATTTATAGTTCAACGATTATAAAATTAATAAACGATGGAAAAAAGTGTTTTACAGTTAGAGAGAGCTGCTTATCAGCCTAAACTGCCTAAGGCCCTTCAAGGGGGTGTAACAGCTAAGGAAGGAGCTCCAACTCAGAGTGTAGCCGATCGGGAAGAGATCAAGAAACTGTTTCCGAATACTTATGGCATGCCTCTAGTAGAGTTTGTACCGGGAAAAGAGACAGGTGCATCCAAAAAATTGAATGTAGGTGTCATCCTCTCCGGAGGCCAGGCTCCTGGTGGTCATAATGTGATTTGCGGAATCTTTGACGAACTTAAAAAACTCGACCCTTCAAATCGCCTCTACGGTTTCTTGATGGGGCCTGGTGGCTTGGTGGATCATAAATATATTGAGATCACTGAAGACTTTCTGAAAGATTATCGGAATACCGGCGGCTTCGATATGATCGGTTCCGGTCGTACCAAACTAGAGGAGGTGGATCAATTTGAAAAGGGACTTCAGATTATTCGAAAATTGAACATTAAAGCCGTTGTGATTATCGGTGGAGATGATTCGAATACAAATGCTGCCGTCCTTGCGGAGTACTACAAGGCCAAGCAGTATGGCGTACAGGTGATCGGATGCCCTAAGACCATTGACGGAGACTTGAAAAACGATCAGATTGAGACCTCTTTCGGTTTTGATACGGCTACGAAGACGTATAGTGAACTGATCGGTAATATAGAGCGTGATTGCAACTCAGCCCGTAAATACTGGCATTTCATTAAATTGATGGGACGTTCTGCTTCTCATATTGCTTTGGAATGTGCCTTGCAGACTCAGCCTAATGTTTGTCTGATTTCTGAGGAGATTCAGAAAAAGGATATGACGCTGAATCAGATCGTAGAGTATATTGCCAAGGTAGTCGCTTACCGTGCTGAACAGGGACATAACTTCGGTGTCGTCCTGGTTCCGGAAGGCTTGATCGAGTTCGTTCCTGCCATTGGCCGTCTGATTGCCGAATTGAATGATCTGTTGGCAGCCCATGGTGCTGACTATAAGGATATGGAAAAAGAGGTTCAGCGGCAATACATTATGGCTCATCTTTCTAAGGAAAATGCCGAGACATTTGCTACATTGCCGGAAGGTGTTGCACGTCAGTTGTCTCTGGACCGTGATCCTCATGGAAATGTCCAGGTGTCTCTGATTGAGACTGAGAAGTTGCTTTCCGAGATGGTCGGAGATCTGCTCGCGAAGTGGAAAAAGGTAGGAAAATATAATGGTAAGTTTGCTGCTCAGCATCATTTCTTCGGATATGAAGGCCGTTGCGCAGCTCCTTCTAACTTCGATGCAGATTATTGTTATTCGCTCGGTACAAGTGCCGTTCAGTTGGTTGTTTACGGGAAGACCGGTTATATGGCCATCGTAAAGAATCTGACAGCCGGTACTGACAATTGGAAAGCTGGTGGTGTGCCTATTACCATGATGATGAATATGGAGAAGCGTAATGGTGAAATGAAACCGGTAATCCGCAAGGCTTTGGTTGATCTTGATGATAAACCGTTCAAGACTTTTGCCGCTTGTCGCGACGAGTGGGCAAAGGAAACGGAATATATCTATCCAGGACCTATCCAGTACTGGGGACCGTCTGATGTATGTGACCGTACGACCAAGACGCTGAAGCTCGAACAAAAATAAGACTTCATCTTTCAGGAGCCACAGAGTAAACGGCTTTCGCGTCTGTAGGAAGCGAAAGGTGGAGAATTGCTTAGATGATCCTTCATTTTGCCCGTTTTTTCTGTGGCTTTTATTGATACGATAATGACGAAACGAATAACACATCATACTAAAACGGTTTCTGCCCGTCCTGCTGCTAAGAAGAATAGCAGTAAGAGGAAGAAGCCAACTACGACTACTCGTCGTAGATATACTCGTCATATCCATCATCCGTTGTTGTTTTCTCCCTACAACTTTCTGCATTTCCCTTCTATAAGAAAGAACAAGTATGCATGGCTTATCGGAGCAGCGGGAATTATAGCCCTTTACGTGTGGGTTTTCTATCATTTCTTCGTGGGTCCTACAGGATTTCGCTGGAGAGCCCTTTACAGTGATGCTGATTATCCCCAAGGGTATGAAATAGAAGGTATCGATATTTCACATTATCAGGGGGATATTGACTGGGAAGAACTTCGTAATGCGATGATTAACGGATGTCCTGTACGTTTCATTATCGTCAAATCCACTGAAGGAGCTTCACAAATAGACAGTAAATTTTATTCCAATTTCCGTAATGCCCGTGAATATGGTTTTATCCGGGGCGCTTATCATTACTGGAGCAATAAGAGCAGTGCCCGTCAACAGGCTTATTATTTCCTTGAAAAAGTTCGTCTTACGGATGGCGATCTGCCTCCGGTATTGGATGTGGAGCATAAACCTCCGCACCAGTCTACAGAAGACTTTCAGAGAGATGTGTTGACATGGCTGCATATTGTAGAGGACCGCTACCATGTTAAGCCGATCATCTATACCTATTATAAATTTAAGGATCGTTACCTGAGTGCTCCTGTCTTTGATGATTATCCGTATTGGATAGCTCATTATTATGTTAAGAAAGTTGAGTATAAGGGGGGATGGAAATTCTGGCAGCATACCGATGCCGGAAAACTTTCCGGTATCAGAGGATACATTGACTTTAATATCTATAATGGTTCTTATTACGATCTCCGAAAATTGACGATCGGTTCTCAACAGGATGTTTTCGATGAGGACAATTGATCAATAAGCAATTATAAATTAAGAGAGTTGAAGGGTCAGGCAGGCCCATTCTTCATCATTCTGTTGCCGTTTCTTTTTAAATCCCAGTGTTTCTGCTTTCTCCAGAAGTGCCGGAATATCGCTGAGATAGAATCCACTGATAGCCAGCAATCCTCCTTGCTTCATGACTGATTTAAAGGCAGGCATATCCTGGAGGATAATGTTACGATGGATATTTGCGAGTACAAGATCAAATTTTCCTTTGATTTCCTGAAGTACTCCGGCATCGCCGTGTAAAATATTCAGATTCTTGATGCCGTTGATTTCCGCATTGTGTTTTGCATTCCTTACACTCCAGTCATCGATATCATAACCAACGGTTTCTTTTGCACCCATTTTGGATGCAGCGATTCCCAGAATACCTGTTCCACAGCCACAATCCAAAACCCGTTTCCCGTTTAAATCCATTTGTAGTAAGTTTGAGATCATCATGCGTGTGGTGGTGTGAGTTCCTGTTCCGAATGCCTGTACGGCATCAATGCCGATTTCTATATGATCGGATGAAATGCCGGGATGCGGATTCTTGGTATGTCTGGCATCATAGATGAGCACAGTATCGTCGATGGCTATCGGTTCAAAGCCCTGGTCTTCCCACTCTTTATTCCAGTCCTTATCTTCTACAGGATAGGTCCGGTAAGTGATCTTGATATTTTTTATAGGCAGGGCATTGATATGATGGATCATTTCCGTTTCATCATATTGCTGCTCCTGTATATAACCGTCAATACCCTCAGGGGTGTTGACAAAAGACTCGAAACCTGACGGTGCCACACTGGCAGCAAGAAGGTCTCTGGCAGTTTGGAAAAGGTCTTCCGGACTTTGTATATTAAAGTGAGTAACTAAATATTTCATATCAATGTTTAATTCTTATTGCAAATACATAAAAAATAGGGAAAAACCTACTTTCGTTTAGGGTTTTTCTGTACTTTTGTAGCAAAGAAAGTTTTATGTTTGTAATGAAATAAAGTAAGAATTATTCATCAAAATAGGAGCAAATATGAAAAGGATAGTGTTTATAGCTTTTCTAACAGGTTTAATACCGATGTCCATGATGGCTCAGGACGACCTTTATTTTTCTCCTTCGCAAGAGAAAAAGGAAGAGAAAGCCATTCGTCCACAGAATACTGATCCTACAGCTAATAACTATTGGGTGGGGTCCAGGAGAAATCTGGATGAATATAATCGAGCAGGGCATTTTAAAAGCAGTTACCAGAATATTGGCAAGGATTCCCTTGGCAATGATATCGTGATGTTTGATCGGGGTATGCGTCCGGATACAACGTATACGGATACCATGTTTTCTGATGAATATGGACCGGATGAAAGGGATTACAGATATACCAGGGATATGAGTCGTTGGGACGGATATTATGATCCGTGGCTGTATAATGAATACGGTTGGGGACCTTATTATTGGCGCGCTCCTTACTGGGCTTGGAATGATCCTTGGTTCGGTGATTATTACTGGGGTGATCCTTGGTATTATGGAAGTTATTGGGGTGGCTGGTACAATCCCGGGTATTACGGTTATGGCTGGGGAGGCTGGTATAACCCTTGGTATTACAGTTACTGGGGCAATCCCTGGTATGGCTACGGGGGCGGACCGACTTATGTGTATGATAACAGAGACTATGGTCACATGGGTGGTTTAACCGGTGGACGAAACTGGAGCCGTGCTGATGACCGAAGAGGGTATAGCAACTATGACCGGTCAGGTAGTAATTATTCGAACTATCGGACAAACTATCAGACTTATACTTCCGGGCGTTCTCATTCTTTCGGAGGCAGAAATTATGATAACAACATTTCCGGACGTTCTTATGACTCCAGCCGGAGTATGCCATCCAACTCTTTTGGCAGTGGCAGTTTCGGTGGCGGTCGCTCTGGAGGCAGTTTTAGCGGAGGCGGCTTCGGAGGCGGTCATTCCGGTGGTGGTTTCAGTGGCGGTCACTTTGGTAATGGTAGAAGATAAATTGATATTTTCGTAAATTATATATGATGAAGACAAAATATATTTTAGCGGCTTTGGCGCTGGGAGCGATGCCAGCCGCAGCTCAGGAGACTTATCAGGATGCTAAACTGATGGAAACTGATCTGAATGGAACAGCCCGCTATATAGGAATGGGTGGTGCCATGGAGGCATTAGGAGCTGATCTTTCTACGATTACTTCCAACCCTGCCGGTATCGGTCTTTTCCGTAAAAGTGTTATAAATGTTACCGGTGGAATGGTTATGCAGACCGATGCTAAGACCAGTCTCAATGCGAATGGTATCAATTTTCATTTCACAGGTCATTCCAATCTCCCAAGTTTTGATCAGGGTGGTTTTGTCTGGTCTTCACGGACAGGACGGAATTCCTATTTGAACTTAGCCTTTAATTATCATAAAAGTCGTAATTTTGATCAGATCCTGAGTGCCACAAATACGATGACTTATGCTTCACAGAACAAACTTTCTGCTATAAAGGATCGTACGCTTCCCTCAAATGCAGAATGGGCATGGAATGGGGTAGACCATAATTATAGCCAGGTCATGGGCAAGACCGATCCGGATGCCAATAAAAATTCTTATTTGGAGTATCTGGATGGTTCGGCTTTCGCTTTCGGACAGTATGCTCATGGCTATATCGGTGAGTATGACTTCAACGTCAGCGGGAATCTTCATAACCGAGTCTTCCTGGGATTGACTTTTGGTATTCATGATGTTCATTTTAATAGTCAGAGCTATTATACTGAGAATTTGGACAAGGGTGCTATTTCTAATGTGTGGGAGCACCTTCGGATTACCGGAACCGGCTATGACGCAAAGTTGGGTGCCATCTTCTGTCCTATAGAAAATTCTCCGTTTCGTATCGGTGTCTATATCAGTACTCCGACATATTATGACTTGACGATGAATGGATGGAATGATATGACGATGACTGGCCCTGATGGGACAGGAAAAGTAGTTAGCCGAAGCCCGACTGATCCGGCTTATGCCGATTATGATTTCAAGATCTATTCTCCATGGAAATTCGGCGTATCCCTTGGACACACCATAGGCAATTATCTTGCATTAGGTGCTACTTACGAATATGCTGATTATGGAAGTATAGATAATCGTATCAATGATGGCAGTTATGAAGATTGGTATGGAAATACTTATGATAATTCCCATAGTGACGGCAGGATGAACGATAATACAGAAAATGTATTGAAGGGAGTCAGCACAGTCAAACTCGGTATTGAGTATAAACCTATTCAGGAGGTTGCCTTCCGCATCGGATACAACTATTTGTCTCCGATGTTTAATAAGAATGGCTTCCGGGATGGTTCTCTTG
>Ga0172377_10006267_pt1 | contig 12253 bp, 11 predicted proteins | sample Pumphouse3metaG_FD_119749 | JGI IMG/M metagenome (GOLD analysis project Ga0172377, IMG submission 119749) | Leachate microbial communities from a municipal landfill in Southern Ontario, Canada - Pumphouse #3 metaG | ecosystem: Engineered > Solid waste > Landfill > Unclassified | place: Canada... | reverse complement strand
TTCTCTTTAGTCATAACTATTTCCCTGAGAATTAATTATAACAGCAAAAAAACGCCAAAAAATGATGTAAATGAAATGTAAAAAGATAAGCGGAAACAACGTTGCAAGTTGTAAAAATTGTCTTTAGGAAAAATAATAAAATAAAGCCTGAAAATATATCTAGTATAATTTCGTATGGTATTTTTGGTAGGCTGATAAGATTTTTTGGAGCCTGAAACAATTTGTAACTTTTCTCATCTAAGTCTTCTGCTCAATAGGTTTTTAAGGTTGCTTTTAGTCTTCAGGCTTTAAAAAGGGCTTAAAAACGATGGCGGCAAAAATGAAAGAAGGGGCATCCGTTATCTGCTCTAGAAGACATGAAATATCAAATTACACCTATATAATGGGTTTCTCATAATAACTTATTTTTTTAAGTTTGCTTCAGGAAATATTTTAATAGTTTCTTTCTTTTATAGAATAAACTGAAAGGCTCGGCATCTAGTTATAAGTCATCTGTCTTTATTATTACAATTATTTTTTGATTGATCTACTATTCTTCCGGCTTTCTTTTTAAGCACAATGTTCTGGCGTAACAAGAATATTTTAAGAGGCTTTAAATTCAGCTGCTTTCATTTGCTGAAAGATCGGCTTGATTGCTGGCAGACATAAAATTTATCGATAGATTGATAAGTAAGCGCTTTACGAGCCCTTAAGTCCGCAAAGAGTCGGCCTATTGTGTATAATTGAATTATCAAAAACCGAAAGGGGAATTCTAATGAGGAAAATTTTACTTTCTGAAAAACAAATTCAAGACATCTGTATTGAAATTGGCGGCAAGCTTACTGAGCGTTTGGCTGAAGATGGCAGTAACCTACCTGTCGTCCTAGGCGTTATGAAAGGCGGCCTGAATTTCACGGTTGATCTGATCAAGAGAATCAACACCCCTATTCTTACTGATTATATCCAGATTTCTTCTTATGAAGGCACTGAGTCTACCGGTATCATTCATCTTAAAAAAGATATTTCCTTAAATATCGTCGGCAAGACGGTTGTCATCGTCGATGATGTTGTGGATACTGGCTATTCGATGCATTATCTTAAGAATTACATTATAAATAAGTTTCACCCGAAAGAAGTCATCGTCTGTGCTTTAATCGATAAGGTCTCTATCAGAAAAATCGATGTCAGTCTCGATTATTGCGGCTTGGTACTAAAAGAAAATCAATTCTTGATGGGATACGGCCTGGATTATGATGAACTTTATAGGAATGTTCCTTACGTCTATGTTCCCGATAGCGCTGAGATCGATGAATATTCGCGCCTGTCTCACGAGCAGAATCAAGACGATGATTAATTAAATAAAAAACTGAGTATAGATATTTGACTCAGTTTTTTTTATATATATTTATTTTACTGAATCTGCCCCTCTGGTTCCGTGGTAGATTTTTTCTAAGCCGGCCTGGCCCAGATAGTATTTAACGATTCTTTCTGCGAACTCAATGGTGTAGTACATTGAGTGCCCGGTAATAATTTTGCCGTCTTCAACAGCTCCGACATCTTCATATATTCCTTTTCCAATCTGGAAGCCTGGGAAGCAGGTGAAATGTCTGTTATCTAGATACCCCAGCCTTCCGAGTATATAAGGACCTGCGCAGATAGCGCACATAAGCTTTCCGGAATCATAGAAATCTTCGATTATAGATATAGCTTTCTTAGATTTATCTATATTTGCGACTCCCACTTTGCCTCCGGGTATAACGATAAAATCGTAGGTGGAGAAATCTTCAATCTCTTTGATGTTTTTCTCAACTTTGATAGTCAGGCCCATAGAAGTGTGGATTCTATGGCAGTCTTTAATAGAGACGGCGTCTAAGCTAATTCCAGCTCTGGTAAGAATATCGTGACAGGCAACCGATTCGGTTTCCTCTACTCCGTCAGCCATAAGCATTATTCCTTTTACCATATTTGTTTACTCCTTTTCATATAATTATATCTCACAAGTTGATTAACGCTAATCTAAAGCGTGATAGAATGAATCGAACCTGTGAGGAAAACAAGATGATCAACATACTGATGTCTGGGAACAATAATGTAAAAGACGGATTATTAATAGTCGTCCTTTCTTATATAAAACACAACAGCGAGCCCGTCACTATATATTTTGAGACGATGGATTTCAGGGACTTGAATCCTAAGTATCTGCCGATAACTGAAAACAATGTCAGATATATAGAGAGTCTTTTGAAGAAAGCTAATCCCGAATCCTCAATAAAAATCATTGACTGCTCTGAGCTTTTTAAAAGCACCATGCCTGAAAGGTTGGATCTAGACAATATCTACACTCCTTATTCTTTATTGAGAATACTCGCAGATAAACTTGATATTCCTGATAAAATCTTATACTTAGATACTGACATTATGATTTTATCCAGGATAGACGATCTGTTTTCTTTCGATGTATCTGATACAGAGTTCGCCGCAGTTATAGACTATTTAGGCAAGACCTGGATTTCCAGTCAGTATCAGAATTCAGGTGTGATGCTGATGAACATAAGGAAAATCAGAGAAACAGGTTTCCTGGAGAAGTGCAGGAAATATATATCTAAGAATAAAAGCCCGTTTTTAGATCAGGATGCCTTGAATAGATTTGTTACCGCCAAGGTATATCTTCCTAATAAATTCAATGAACAGCATAAGAGAAGAGAAGATACGGTCATCAGACATTTTTCAAAGACAATAAAATGGTTTCCTTTTTTTCATACGCAGAATATTAAGCCCTGGATGGTCGGACAGGTTCATTCGGTAATGAAGACAAATCAGTACGACGACATATTGAATGAGTATTTAGAGCTTAAAAATAATCTAGATTAAAAAAGCCTGCAGGCTCAATCTGCAGGCTGGCAGTAAATAACTGAAGGGGAGTCAGTTATTTAATCTGAATAATCTTTTTTGTATTCTCAGGTTTGGTTTCGTTGGGAATAAAGACGCTTAAGACACCGTTATCCAGTTCAGCGGAAACATCCTCTTCTTTAATATCTCCGACGTAGAAACTTCTCTGATAAGACCCAGAGAATCTTTCTTTTCTAAGGAACTTACCATTCTTGTCTTTTTCGTCGTTATTCTTATCTTCGTGAGCGGAGATGGTCAGATAGCCATCATCTAAATCAAGAGTGATCTGATTCTTATTAAAACCAGGGACTTCAACGCTCAGCTGATAGCCTTTCTCATTCTCTTTAACGTCAGTTTTCATGACGTGATTTACTCTTTTGTCAGCGTAGAAAGGCAGATCGAAGAAGTTGCTGAAGAAAGGATCGACTAGACCAAAGGCATCGTTAACATCATTTCTTTTCTCAATTTTGTTTTCCATAATAATTATTTCCTCCAATTAGCACTCTTATATTCCAAGTGCTAACTTTAATATATCACATTTTTTAGCACTGTCAAGCATAGAGTGCTAAAAAGTTTCGAATTATATGAAAAAATCTCTTTCTCAAGAGATAGTTTCCCAAAAGATTTTCTAATAGATTATTTTCTCGGCTGCTTTTCTTCGCCTTTTAACAATGGTCTGTTCCATCTAGACCAGATGATTACAATTATCTGGGCGGGAATCCCGAGCAGGAAGAACATCCACAGCCTATAATCCTCTAAAGAGCAATATATAGATGTTAGTAGCGACCATATCAATACACTTATAATCGGAAAATTATTGCTTTTTTTGCCCCAGATAGAATTGAAGACTAATAAAACGATGGCGGAGATCGGTAAAGCATAAAGGAAGAATTGCCAGTAGTAGATACCTAATATAATAGCTAGGCCGACAAATAGACAGGTGCTGATCAGCCAGACAAGAAGAACAGATAGTGAAGTAATTACGGTTTTATTTGTTTTATCTACTATCGCATTCTTTGCTCTTGTATTATTTTCAATTTCGAGATTTTCATCAATAAGCTGATCTAGAGATATGTGGAAAAAATTGCATATGGAAATCAAGTCTTCGACAGAAGGCAGGGCATCGCCGTGTTCCCACTTGGAAACGGCTTTATCTGAGTAATTTAACTTGGTTGCTAATTCCAACTGAGTTAACTTTTCTCTCTTGCGAAGATTGGCTATATTGCTTCCGATTATTTGCCTTAATTCCATGAAAATAGTTTAATCCTTAGCAAGAATATAGTCAATTTTCTTCTATAATCTCAGGAGATTTCATTATTATTGATGGGCTAAATATTTGCCATATATTTGTTTATAATTTAACAAAAATGCCTATTTAAAGGATATTTTGCGCATCGTAGAATTCGACTTTATCAACTCTCTTATGAAGAGAGTTGACTTCTCTTGCCAAGAAAGTCCCTTCTAAGGAAAGTAGGTTAATCTTTAATGGCTCTTCTTTTATACTTTCCTTAATAAAGGAGAGAGCTTATGAAAAGACAGACAATCGTCTACAGCGATGAAATAAACGAAGACTTTTCACCGGTTAAACACAATCAAGTTAATGTTGATGAAAACTTTGATTATATTCATAAGAATCCTTTTTATAAGCTGGCAACCTTTATTGTCTATCGGGTTATTATGCATCCTTTTTCTTACTGTTATATGAAGATTCATAGTCATCTGAAAGTAATGAATAAGTCTGTGTTTAATGAGTATAAGAATAAGCCGTGTTTTATCTACGGAAATCATACTGGTATTCCTGATGATGCTTTTATTCCTAATGTCATTAATAAGGGTAGAAAAAACTACTTTGTAGTTTCTTCGGCCAATATTGCAAAATATGGGACTAAGAATCTGATTATCATGCTTGGCGGTATCCCTATTCCTACCAAAGTCAAAGGTATGAGAAATTTTTTAGGGGCTATCTCAACTAGGTTGAATCAGAACGGCAAGATCATTATTTATCCTGAAGCCCATATCTGGCCTTACTGCACTTTTATTAGAAACTATCCTGACGACAGTTTCCGTTACCCAGGAATGTATAAAGTCCCATGTTTCGCATTTACTACTACTTTTCAGAAAAGGAAGCTTTCTTCCAGGCCGAGGACTACTGTTTACTGTGACGGACCTTTCTTTCCAGATTACTCTCTGTCCTCAGCTGAGCAGAGGAAACAGCTGAGAGACCAGGTCTATCACGCGATGGCTGAGCGGAGCCGAAACTCTAATTATCAGTACATTAATTATGTTAAAAAGGAGAAAACAATATGAACATCTTGATTGCCCAAATAATGCTATATACTTTCTTAGCTCTGCTAGGAGTATGCATAATTATCTATATACCTCGCTTAGTCTGCTATTTTGCTCCATTTAAGAAACAGAAAAAGTTGAATAATCTGCACAAGAACAAGATATGTGTGATGATTCCGGCTAGGAACGAATCGAAGATAATCAGAGGAATCATGGATTGTCTGAAAGCCCAGGATTACCCTAAAGATAAGTTTGATGCGGTTTTTATCGTTAAGACCAACGACGATCCGACGATAAAAATCGCAAAAGAGTACGGATTCAAGTCTTGTCTTGCTGATCAGCAGCATAACAAGGCTGAGGCATTAGATATCTGCTACTCGAAGCTGAAGAAAAGCGGGATAGATTATGATGCCTATATGGTTATCGATGCTGATTGCTGGCTGAAAGAGAACTGCTTGACAGAAGTCAATCATGGCCTTAGTTCTAACGCTGATATTGTTACTTGTAAGAAAATATCGAAAAACTACATATTGAAAGGATCTAATTCGGGTTCTTTATCCGGAATGTGCAACGGAACTATCTGGCCTTTAATCGATGAACTCGGAAATAGATATAAATCCGATAGAGGTATCTGTCAGATGACCATCTCTACTGGAATTGTTTTTACTAAAAACGCCTTAGAGAAAATGAACGGACTGAAGTTTAATAAGACTATGACTGAAGATATGGAGATAATGTTTGCATCTAGGCTCTACGGTCTAAAAGAATACTACTGCTCATATGCTGTTATATATATGGATGAGGCTGAATCATTCAGGGTTACTACGGTCAGAAGAAATAGATGGCTCAGAGGATATGTTGAGTCGAAAAGAATCTATGAACCTATTCTCAAGGCTAGTTTAAAGACTACTAAAGATAAGATTGAAAGATATTTCCTCAATGGTTTATATCCAGTTTTCTGGACATACGGCTTATCGTTCTTATTCATAGTTATTTCTCTTATCTCAGCTTTTATCCTACTTTTCAGTGACATCTCAGTTGTTCCTTATTTCTTATTCAATGCCTTGGTAAGCTTTGGATTCATCTATCTGTCTTTTTTCCTGATGAGTTTATTTGTGGTTATCGTCGATTGGAAACAGATGAAATGCTCGGTCTGGAAAAGAATATTTGTTATTTTCTTCAATCCTTTCTATGAGATGGGCTACTTCTCGGTCTGCTTAAAAGCCTTGTTCGGGAAAGAAGAAGAGATCTGGATACCCATTGAAAGAAACGCTTCTGTCGGAATAGAGGCTAAAGAAGGAATTAAGTAAGATGTCCGCAACCAGAAGAGAGGTCTTAGATAATATATCTAAGGCTGAGATAAGAGGCGATTACAACTGCCACGTCGATCCTTTTAATGAAGACGACGCTTATCCGGTCACTAAAGATTTCCCCTTCATTAAAAAAGGGAAGATAAAACTAGTGAATGACTTAAGAAATCAATTTCTCGTTAAGCCTTTCATCAGCCATCAGTGCAAGAAAGTCCAGCACGAAAGAGTTTTCGGAAGAGAGAACCTAAAAGGAATAAAATCGGCCATCGTCACTTCTAACCACGTCTATATGTTTGACTGCCTATCAGTAAAATACGCTTTAAAGGGACATAAGACTATGGTAAGCGCGGCGTATTTCAATAATCTGAAAGGTCAGTTGGGTGACATGATGAGAGCCGGAGGCATGCTTCCGATTTCTTTAAAAGATCTCGGAGCTTTACGTGAATTTGAAAAAGCCGTTTCTTATTATCTGAAGAAAGATAATTACGTGGTTTTTTACCCTGAACAGGGAATGTGGTGGAATTATCAGAAACCCCGGCCATTTAAAAACGGCGCTTTCCATTATGCGGTCGTCAATAATGTGCCTGTCATTCCGGTCTTTATAACTTTCAGGCCCTCAGGTAAGTTTGATGATGAGGGATTGATGATAATGTATTCTGACGTCCATATTATGAAGCCTATATATAAGAATAAGGATTTATCAGATAAGGAGAACGTCAATTATCTCCGCCGTCTCAATCATCAGATGTGCGTAGATAAATATGAGGAAGTCTATAAGTTGAAATATAGACTCGAGAACTTCGCAGGAGAATTCTGATTAATAAGAAAAGCATCTGGGGGGAAAATCCAGATGCTTTTCTGCTACTTGCCATTAGGAGTATCAAACTTCAAGCCGACCACATCATCGACAGGCACGCTAAAGGCGATGCCCTGGCCGCTGCTGGCGAGTCCGGCAGCTTTATAAATAGCAGAGAGAACTTTATCTTTGGTCGAGGCTTCTACCAGAATCATTATCATTTCCTTATCGGGGTTGATGACAACTCCGTATTTCTCTTCCATATCCTTAGTTCCGGTGCCACGGGCGTGAACGATAGTGCCGCCTTTTACTCCTTCGTCCCTGGCGGCATCCATGACGATATCTGAGAATCCTGTATTCACGAAGACGATGATTACTTCATATCTCTGCATTTCGGTTCCTCCTTATAATGAATCCGCTATGAACTGATAGACTCTTACGCCGATGATACTAGATAAAGGAATTGTGAACCCGATGCCCATATTTTTCCTGCTCACCAGGAAGTAGGCCTCCAGCTCTTTTTTAATCTTAGGAACTGTCTCTTTTTTGATGATTGATAGGATGACTTCTTTTTTATTATCACTGATCCCCAATATATCCATAACCTGCCTGCCGGCAGTCCCCTCTCCTGACTGAACAAACTGAGCGGAGCAGCCGTAGTTTTCAAACAGTCTTAAGATAGGAGAAGATTGGCCGCCATTGACAATCGTAATGAATAAAGTGAGTTTTTTTATATCCTGCCTTTTCTCAAAAGGCTGTTCTTTTATTGCTTTTTGCTTTTTGTTTTTCATTGATCAGTCCTCCTTTTAAAAGTGAATAATCTGGGCATCTTCAGCCGTATATGTATACGGTCGCATAATGCTGCTGGCTTTTATGGACCTGATTCTTTCCGCTACCCCTAGTATCTGGATAGCGATAATCGGAATCAAGGCGATTAAGGCGATGACTCCGAAAGACTGCTCGTAATAATTAGCGGTATCTCCATATAAAGTAGTAGTAATACCTACGATCATCGGCAGAATGAAAGAAGAAGCCATCGGACCGCTGGCAGTCCCGCCTGAGTCAAACGCCATGGCGGTAAAGATGTCGGGGCAGATAAACATCAAGGCTAAAGAAATAATATATCCGGGGATAATATAATACATGATTGAGAAACTGTAGATGGTTCTTATAGCTGCCATAGCTATAGCGGCTCCTACGCCTAAGCAAAGCGAGAGCAATACTGTCGATTTTCTGATTCTGCCATCGGAGATATCAGACATCTGCTCGGTTAAGACGTGGACAGCCGGCTCACAGAGAATAGTAACTAATCCTAAGAGGAAGGAAATAATTATTATAAGCCTCGGGCTCTGTTTTCCCAGCTGCTCTCCTACGTAATTGCCTATAGGCGTCATAGCGGCCGAAGCGCCTGTCAGAAATAATACTAAGCCGATGTAAGTAAACGCAAAACCAACAAGAAGCTTAAAAATTGAGTTCTTAGAGAGCTTTATGAAGATGGCATTATAGATGAAGAAAATAACCATGATCGGCAGAAGAGCTATCAAGACACTTAGTAAAGAACCTAGATCGGCTGAATTCTGTATAAGCATGGCCCCTAAAATCTTCTGTCCCACGGAAGATCCTTTTAGCGACGCGTATATAGGAACATAGCTAGGATCAGCACTATAAACTAAAACCAGTATCGTCATAGTAAGTATGGGTCCGATTGAAGCCATGCCGACTAAGCCGAAAGAATCGCTCGAAGCGTTCTTGCCGCCTCTGACAGCCGCGACTCCGGCGCCTAAGGCCAGGATAAAAGGAACTGTAGCTGAACCTGTCGTCACTCCGCCTGAATCAAAGATAAAAGGCAAGAAAGCTCTTTTCTTTTCATCCAGGCCGATGAAGAAAACCAGCATGAAGAGAATAGCGTAAAAGAAAAGGTACCAGACTTTAAGCGACCTGTGAAAAACAATCCTCAGTACTCCGATGGCGACAAAAACACCGACGCCGATGGCGATGGAACATATAAGAAGGTAGGGCGGGATATTTACCTGCTGAGTAACAATCATTATAGAAGGCTCGGCGCAGGTTATAAGTGCGCCTAATGCCGCAGAAAAAAGAATGACTATAAATAGATTTTTCTGCTGAGATAAAGAGCTTCCCATATATTCACCGACTTTAGTTAAACTTACTGAAGATCCTATCTGGAATAATGTCAGGCCGAGAATCAGCACTATCATCCCAACAAAAAGCAAAGCGTAGTCACCCCTTGGATTCGATAAAGGAGCCACTCCGGAAAAAGAGAGAATCAGGACGATTAAGATGATCGGGATTATTGAGAGTGAGCTGTTCCCTAAAGCCTTTAGATAACGGTTTATCATGTCTATATTCATTATAGGAAATGGCGCCTTCAAAAGGAAGAAGATAAGAGATTTAAAATACTTTTTATGCGCTTTCTGAGAAGGTATATAGATATAGGCCGAAAAGCATTTCAAATGACAATCACGGTTGGCGAATATATAATAGCAGTAGGAAAACTATGAAAGAAAAATTCTCTATTGATGGAATGACATGCGCATCGTGTGTCATGCATGTAACTAACGCTGTTAAAAAGCTAGACGGAGTCAATAACGTCGAGGTATCTTTGGTTTCGAATTCGATGATTGTTGATTATAATCAGGATGAATCCGCTGAAAGCACAATTATTCAGGCTGTAGACAAAGCCGGCTATAAAGCCAGGATCTATCAGTCTATCAGCTCTAAGACCGAAGATGAGTCTAGGAGAAGAAAGCTAAAAAAACAGAGGAATACGATGTGGATATCAGCTTCTATCCTTGTGATCCTGATGGTTTTTTCTATGTGGCATATGTTTGCCATGGAATACTCCTGGCCTTTTATCACGGATTTAATAGGAAATACAGGAATTAAGGTAATAGTGGTTATAGGTGTCGAGCTGGGGCTTTCGATACCTATACTGATACTTAATTACCAGTATTTTGTCAGAGGTTTCAAGGCTTTATTCACTTTTCATCCGAATATGGATTCATTGGTAGCTACAGGTTCAAGCGTGTCATTTATATATGGTGTCTATATTTTTATTAAAGTCATTGTCGGCTATATATCAGGAGAAGGCTCTTCTCTGATGACCTATATGAATCAGATTTATATTGAATCCGCAGCGACTATTCTTGTTTTTGTCTCTATCGGGAAATATCTAGAAAGCAAAGCGACAAATAAAACTAAGTCGGCCTTAGATAAACTAGCTTCTTTAACTCCCGCTACTATATTTATCCAAGATGGGAATATAGAAAGAGAAATTGATATAAATCTTGCTAAGATAGGAGATCTGGCGGTAGTCAGGTCAGGTCAGTCAGTCCCGGCCGACGGTGTTATTGTGAAAGGCTACGGGAATATCGATGAGTCGATGATCACCGGTGAATCGCTGCCTAAATATGTGAAGATCGGGGAGAAAGTAAAGGCCGGGACTGTAAATAAAGAAGGATATTTTGTATTCAGAATCCAAAAGCTCCTGGAAGATACCGATATTTCTAAGATTGCGGAGATGGTTAAACAGGCGGCTGATTCTAAGACTCCTTTAAGCCAGCTGGCCGATAGGATATCAATGTATTTTGTCCCGGGAGTAATTCTTGCCGCGGTAATAGTGTTCTTGTCGTGGCTGTTCGCTACCGGATTGAATTTTGATAAGGCCATAGAGTACGGCGTCTCGGTCTTAGTTGTTTCCTGTCCGTGTGCTTTAGGGCTGGCAACTCCGATAGCTATCACGGCAGGATCGGGCAAAGGGGCAACTCACGGGATTCTTTTCCGCTCGGGAGAAGCGTTTGAGAGGCTGAATAAGGCCGACGTCATTGTCTTTGATAAGACCGGCACATTAACTAGAGGGACGATGGAAGTAAAGAGTATTTTGTTAAAGGGGATGGATGAGAATGAGGCCTACAGGATCCTTTATTCACTGGAGATGCTTTCAGAGCACCCTCTGTCAAAGGCTATAGTGAATTACACTTTTAAAAGTGAAAATGAAAGGCTGGATGTCTCTGATTTTGTTTACGTGCCAGGTAAAGGCATAAAAGGCTTTATCAAGGATGAACTGTACTTAGTCGGAAATAAAGAATTATTGGCTGATGATAAAATACGTGTTGATAGGCAGATCTCTGATGAGTTTGAGAAGATGTCTATTTATGGCAATACTGTGCTCTTCTTTGCGAATTCTGATGGAGTTCTCGGCCTGCTCTCGATAGGAGATTCCTCAAAAGAAGATTCTGCCGAGGCTATTGCCACGCTTAATAAGCTAGGGATAAAAACAGTCATGCTGACTGGCGATAACTCCTATTCAGCTAAGGCCATAGCTGATAAATTGGGCGTGAGTGAATATAAATCTGACTGCCTTCCGAAAGACAAGGAGAAATATATCGCTGACCTTCAGAAGCAGGGATTGATTGTAGCGATGGTCGGCGACGGAATAAACGATGCGCCTTCTCTGACGAAGGCTGATGTCGGGATTGCCGTCGGCAGCGGAACCGATATCGCTATTCAGTCTGCTGATATCATAATTATGAAGTCTGATATCTCTGATGTTGTTTATGCTTATGAGCTATCTAAGGCGACCGTCAGGATGATCCACCTAAATCTTTTCTGGGCTTTCTTCTATAATGTCATTATGATTCCGATCGCTGCCGGGTCTCTGACGGGCGTTAACTTTGTTCTAAGTCCTATGCTGGCTTCTTTAGCGATGTCGCTGTCTTCAGTCACTGTCGTTCTTAATTCGCTCAGGCTAAATCTATTTCATAAAAAGGAGGATGAATCTATGTTATTTAAAATTAAAAAGTCCGAAGGAGTAAAGCAGGTTCTATCGATTGATGGGATGATGTGCGAGCATTGTGTCGGACACGTAAAAGAAGCTCTGCAGAAGTTAGATGGCGTTAAAGACGTTCAGGTCGACCTCAAAAAGGGTCAGGCTGTAATCGTCTCTGATAAGGCTATAGGCGATGAGGAGCTA
>Ga0172377_10006262_pt1 | contig 12256 bp, 16 predicted proteins | sample Pumphouse3metaG_FD_119749 | JGI IMG/M metagenome (GOLD analysis project Ga0172377, IMG submission 119749) | Leachate microbial communities from a municipal landfill in Southern Ontario, Canada - Pumphouse #3 metaG | ecosystem: Engineered > Solid waste > Landfill > Unclassified | place: Canada... | reverse complement strand
TAACCAGGCCTGGTTGTTTTTTTGATGGTTTTTTGGTTATAAAAGGTAGCAAAAGGTTGCGCAATGTTCTGTCTGTGGCAATAATAAACTTGTTTATTTTGTATTGGAGGTCAAAATGTCTGTCGCGATTAAATTATCGGATTCGTTGGCGCAACAAGCCAAGTTGTATGCCGCGGTTAGCCATCGGTCTGTACCCAAGCAAATTGAGTATTGGAGTCGGATTGGCAAGTTAGCCGAAGAAAACCCGGATTTGCCGTTTAGCTTTATTCAAGAAACCCTTTTGGCACTGGAAGAAAGTAAAGATAGTGAGAATTTAACCCCATACCAATTTGGATAGGGGGTTTTATGCAGGTTAAACAAACGCGCTGTTTTCAAAAAGCGGTGAAAAAATTGCACCCCAATCAAAAACAGGCACTTGATACCGCCATTAAACAGTTAATCCAAGCGCCTGATTTGGGTGAGCTTAAAAAGGGTGATTTGGCAGAAGTGCGTGTTTATAAATTTAAAATGCAAAACCAGCTGACCCTCTTAGCCTATCGCTGGATTAATGATATTCCTTGTTTGTTGATGTTGTCACTTGGTAGTCATGAAAATTTCTACCGTGACTTGAAGCAAGAGTTCAGCGAATAATCGAGCTGCCCGATTTTGATCTGTGTTGCGGTCGTACAGGTAGCGCGCTGATAGCCAAATATTATCCCTAAACTTTAAACTTATGAATGCAGAAGACTTAAAAAAACTCGTTACCGTCCCTATGCCTTACGGCAAATATAAGGGGCGAATGATTGCTGATTTGCCGGGGCATTATCTGAATTGGTTTGCGCGTGAGGGCTTTCCATCGGGTCAGTTAGGGCAGTTATTGGCGCTAATGCACGAGTTAGATCACAATGGTTTAAAGCACCTGCTTGATCCGTTAAGAAAATAAGCTTTTTGAATTGCGAAAGGGGATTTGCATGGAATTAAAACGCACCCATCTTAATCAAGCGGCTGAAGGCGGTTTGATTAGTCATCAGCAAGCCGATCAGCTTTGGGCTTTTTTGAGTGAGCGGAGTCAAGATACGCCGAGTTTTCGCTTTGCGCATATTTTGTATTACGCCGGTGGGTTGATTGCGATTGGCGCGATGAGTTTGTTTATGACGCTGGGCTGGGAAACCTTTGGTGGTTGGGGGCTGTTTTTGATTGCGTTGGCTTATGGCGGTGCGGGGCTTTGGTTAACGGAGTTTTTGTTAAACCGCAGTAAATTGCCGATTCCGGCAGGTATTAGCGCGGCGTTTGTGGTGGTGTTGACACCCTTGGCGGTGTATGGCTTGCAGGTTGCGTTGGGTTGGTGGGAAGACGGGCAGGTTTATCGTGAATACCATCGTCTGATTGATGGGCGTTGGATGTTTATGGAGTTGGCGACTTTGGCTGTGGGTGCGCTGATGCTGTGGCGTTATCGTCTGCCGTTTTTGTTGATGCCGATTGCGGTTACGCTTTGGTATATGAGCATGGATTTGACGCCGTTCTTGTTTAACAACGAGGATTTGAATTGGGATTTAAGAAAAACCGTATCTTTATGGTTTGGTCTGTTGATGTTGGCGGTGGCTTTTGCGGTGGATAGGCTAACCCGCCAGGATAAAGACTTTGCTTTTTGGCTTTATCTGTTTGGGGTGTTGGCTTTCTGGGGTGGCTTGTCGATGATGAATTCCGACAGCGAACTGGGTAAATTCATTTATTTGTGCATTAATCTGCTGCTGATTGTGGTTGGTTCAATTCTTTCACGTCGCGTGTTTACGGTGTTTGGCGGTTTAGGCGCAGTCGGTTATGTTGGCTATTTGGCTTATGATGTGTTTAGCGACAGTGCGTTATTTCCGGTTGTGTTGACGATAATCGGTTTTGGTGTTGTTTGGCTGGGTATTTATTGGCAACGCAATGAGGTAAAAATTAACGGTTATGTGCGCCGCGCGTTGCGCCGCTAAAATTATTGGCGGGTTTAAGATTTTTATTTTTGCTTATGTATGTCGCAGTGATGTTTAAAAATTACAAACACCCTAGCTTATATTGGTATTAATATTTTTAATGCCTTTGTTGCTTGCGCATAGTGGGCCGGACGAGTAAGTTAGTAAGTACTTTTTTAGTTTTTTTATCTCATGATGCCGACCACGCTGTCCGACACGTCTCATACCCTTAATCAGATTCTTCAGCATCTTCCCGATGCGGTTTTTACTTTAGATTGTGATTTAACGATTCGTTTTGCCAATCCTGCTTTTTGTGAATTAACAGGATTTTCCACCCAAGAATTAATTGGTAAGTCAATACAGAATTTTTTGGGCGATTTATCCATTTTAGATGCCTGTCAAGCTGAATTAAATCACCAAGGATTTTGTCGCGATCAAGAAACCACCTTCAAGCGCAAGGACGGTAGCCAAATTTGCGTGTCGAAAAATGTACAGACTTGGGTTGATGCGAATCAGAAAACAGGCATTATTGTTAGTCTGCGCGATTTAACCGAGATCCATGAGCTAAATAAATCGTTAAGTCAACTCACAGAAAAGTTGGAACGTTATAATCAAAACCTGTCGTCTTTGGTGTTGCGCCGTACGCAAACCCTAAATGAGCAAATGGCGTTTTTAGGGGGGTATAAAAAGGCGTTGGATGCCTCGAGCATGGTGAGTAAGTGTAGTGCGAAACAGCAAATTTTAGAGGTGAATACGCGCTTGTGTGCACGCACTGGTTATCGGCCGCAGGAGTTGCTGGGGCAGGCCTGCAACTTTTTGTGGTCGGATGACTGTATAGGTTTGTTAGATGAAATTAACGAGACGGTGGTGTCGGCGAGAGTGTGGAAAGGATTGGTGACGCTATGCAGCAAGGACGGCGAGCCGATTTATGTTGAAACCTACATTGTGCCGATATTAGACGAAAATCAGCAAATTAGAGAGTTGGTAAATATTAGTCATGATATTAGTCCGCTGATTGAAACCACGCATTCTTTGCACCAGCGCTTGCATTATGACGGGCTAACCAAGTTGCCTAATCGCACTAAATTACTGACGGATTTAGAAGAGGTAAAGAATCCAGTTAAAGCGGTTTTGTTTAATATAGATAGTTTTAATGAAATTAATACTTTTTATGGTCATCTGCTTGCTGATCAATTATTAAAAGCTTTATCGAAACGCTTGTATCTTGTCGCGCAGCGTATTGAGGCGAAATTATATAAGTTGCCGATTGATGAGTTTGCGCTGTTAATTGACCAGCCGGTTTCGCTTGAGCAGGTTGAGCAGCTAATTCAGCAGTGTCTTGATGAGCTCACCGCCGAGGCGTTTGTTTTAGATAATGAAAAAATCAGTTTGAGCTTAAGTGTAGGAATTGCGGCAAGTAGCGCCGAAGACGCTGGTTCGCAAGATGTATTGACAAAGGCGGATATGGCCTTGAAAACGGCAAAAAAACAGCGTAAATCTTTATTGTCGTATGATCCAGCGTTGAATATTAAACAAGGCTATGAGCAGAATATTCATTGGGTAAGACGTTTGCGCAGGGCATTAGATGAGCAACGTTTAGTGGCGTACTTTCAGCCGATTGTCGATGCTAAAACGCGACAAGTTGAGCGTTATGAGTGTTTAATGCGGATGATTGATGAATCGGGTGAAGTTATTTCGCCGTTTTTCTTTTTGGATATTGCCAAGCGCTTAAAACTTTACCCGCAACTAACTAAGCGCATGATTGAGCAGTCATTTGAGTATTTTGCGCCGCGCCATGAAGCATTTTCGATTAATTTGTCGATTGAGGATATTGTCGATAGTAAACTCAGTCAGTGGATTTTGCACAAGGTGCGTGATTGCGCCTTTGCTTCGCGCATTATTTTTGAAATTGTCGAGTCCGAAGGAATTCAAAATTACGATGTGGTGAATGAGTTTATTCAAGAAGTAAAACGCTACGGGGTTAAAATTGCGATTGATGATTTTGGCGCAGGCTATTCTAATTTCGCTTATATCATGCGTTTAGATATTGATTACATCAAAATCGATGGGTCGATTATTCGCGATATTTGCACTAACCATAGCTCCCAGGTAATTACCCAGACGATTGTTGACTTTGCACAAAAGCTGGGGATTGACACCGTGGCCGAGTTTGTCGCAGATGAAGCCATCTATCAGTATTTATCTACCTTGCCGATTAGTAGTATGCAAGGCTATTTATTCGGTCAACCTCAAGCCCATCCACTGTAATCTTCGTTGTTGGCTGGGCGTGATATTCAGTTTCACGCCGATGATTAATCAAGCCGCGCCATTTTGGCCGAATTCTGCTCAATACAATTTAGCAGGCCTGCTTATTCGGGCGGTGTTTGCGCCAACCATTGTTTTTGTTTGCGATGACGCTGTAGTGTGTTGAGTTCAAATAAAATCAATCCAACCACGACCAGTCCGGTTCCTAACCAAATGGTCAAGTTTAACTGTTCGGCATTAATGCTATAGCCTAAAATCAATGCAAACACTGGCGTAATCATTGGAATCATGCCTAAGCGAATCGCATCCATGTGCTTGAGCACATAATAATACAACACAAAGCCAACAACGGAGCCGATGGTCACTAAATACGCAATCGACCAAAGGTTTTTCTCCGACATAGGCGGCCAGTCGAATAACAGGCTAGGCTTGAAGATAACAAATACGATACTGGTTATCCAAAGCGCCCCGGTAACGACATGAATCGGCGGCAGATCGTGATTGGTTTTTTTCACCAATACCGTACTTAATGAATGAAAAAAAACGCCCACCAAAGCCAAACTCAACCCGATGATTTGTAGTTTTGCCACCTCGGGGTCAAGATTGGGCAGGAAGACAATGCCTAAGCCGACCAAACTCACAAGCATACCTAGCCATTTATTAGGGGTAATCGCCTGATTAGCCAATAGCAAGAACACTAAAAAACCGGTGACAATCGGTGTCATCCCCCAAATTAGCGCAATCCATCCCGAAGGCATGGTTTGAGCCGACCAATAAATCGGGGTCATCCCGCCCAGTAAACCGATGGCCGCAGCGGCATAGACTTTTACGTTACTCCAAGAAAAAGAAAAGCGACGGTCGGTGAAAAAAATCACCAGCGGCAAAATCAGCATAGCGCTGAGCCCTAAACGCGAGGCTACGCCAAAAAACCAATCGGCTTCACCGCTCCATTGAATCGCCAGCGGCGTGGTCGTCCAAATCGCAATCACTAAAAAATAGGCAAGAATAACACGCATACACCACCTTTAACGCCCTGAAAGCGGCGTGCAGAGTTTTTTAGGGCGCGTGGTAAACCTTGATCAATTCAAGGTGACACGCCGACTTTGTTGCCGGTAATGCTAGGTTTTGCAAACGAAGCATCCAGCGCAATAGTACACATCAAACGCCAACGTTGTGAGCAGGTCTGACCTTACAAAACGTCGTCATTCGGGAAATTGGCTAACTCATACAGACATGTTTGGCTAATTGAAGTTTAGCCAAGGTAAGGTTCAAATATGCCCAAGGCGCGATTTTTAACCGCGTTATCTGCGGCTAATAGACGCCCATTCATCGCGATATACACGCCGGGTGCAGCGAGTTGTACCGCCATTAAAGCACTGCCAAGGTTAAAGCCGGCATCGGAGCGGCCCAAACGAAAAGGACGCATAGCGCCAGTGAAAACAAGGGTTTTATCGGCCAGTTGCGCTTTATGTGCAATGAGCATTGCCGCGCTTTCGGTCATCGTGTCGGTACCGTGTGTAATCACAATATGAGATTCGGTCGCGGCACAGCATGCATTGAGTAATTTGCGACGGTCTTGTTCATCCATTTGCAGACTGTCTTTTAGCATCACCACTTCAAGGCGTAGCGTAAGTTGTTGATTGGCTTGTGCTAATACTTCGGGTATATGGGTGTTGGCTAATTTCAGCTCACCGCTTATCGGATCGTAATCCTTGTCGAATGTGCCGCCACAGGCGAGTAGGGCGATAGCGTGTGAGTTTTTCATGATTGACGTAAAATCCCGCGTACGATGCCTAAAATTTCAATATCTTCATTTTTCAAAAAAATGGGATTCATTTCAGGGTTAGCCGGTTGTAAGCGCACGCCGGTTTTTTCGATATACAGTTTTTTCATGGTAACTTCATCTTGGTTGATGCGCACCACAACCGATTCACCGTTTTCCGCTGAGCTACGGCGTTCGATGATGACGATATCGCCGTCTTGGATATGTTCATCGACCATCGAATGACCTTTAACGCGCAGCGCAAAGGTTTCTTTTTTAACCATAGTCTTAGGTACGCAAACGGTGTCATAGTCGAGTTCCATTTGCATCGGTTGTCCGGCGGAAGTCCAGCCTAATAAAGGAATTTCAACAAATTCGACATCCAGCATTTCGAGCGGATCAGTCGCTTGAAGCTGGAGTTTTTGTTGGCGCTTAGGAATTAAATACACCACATTAGCCATTATTACTACTCATGAGGGCGAGGAAAAACCTGTTTAAACGGCTTTACATCGACATACTCGTAAACCCCCGCCTGCATATAAGGATCGGCTTCGGCCCAAGCATTAGCCTGCTCTAAACTGTCAAATTCGGCAACAATCAAACTGGCGCTAAAGCCTTGTTCTCCATTGCTATCCGGTGCAACGTTCGGTGTTGGGCCCGCTAGCAATAAACGGCCTTGTTGCTGGAGCTGCTCTAAGCGTGCTAAGTGTGCCGGACGCGTTTTTTGGCGCAAGGTTAAACTGTCTTCGATGTCGTGCGCAATAATGGCAAATAACATGACTTAATCCTTTTTAATCTCATCGTCGTTGATTGATACAGCCTCTGGTTTCGTGTTGTCTTCGGTGGTATAGCGGCTAATATAGAGCCCCTGAATTAAAATAAACACTAGCGTTAAACCCATTAAACCGAATAGTTTAAAGTTCACCCACGTATCCAGTGAAAAATGATAATAAACCCACAAGTTGACTAAGCCGCTAAACACAAAAAAACCAATCCACAAATAACTCAAGCGAAACCAAATCGCCTGCGGTAAGGTAATGAGCTGTCCCATCATGCGCTGAATAATTGGCTTGTTACCCATGACATAATGGCTGATTAAAAATGCAAACGCAAAGCCCCAGTTCACCACCGTTGGTTTCCAAGCAATAAACGCTTCGTCTTGCAAAACCAGCGTGGCTCCACCAAGAAGCACAACCAGCGCCAGCGTGATTAAATGTATTTTCTCAACTCGTTGGTGGCGAAAATACAAATAGCCAACTTGAACCAGTGTGGCGACAATAACTACGCCGGTGGCGACATAAATGTCATACATTTTATAGGCTATAAAAAATAGAATGACCGGAAACAAATCAAATAATAATTTCATATACGCTTCAACTAATGATTTTAAAAGGCGACCAACACGCACTCGAATCCAACCAGCGCTATGCAGAGTGCAAATTACGTGCTCAATCGGCCGCAGAAGGAATCCTAAAGCTTTAAAGCAAAAAAGCTGGTTTCTAATGAGGCTAGCTAATAGAATGCATCATTCTAAAGTGGATTGAGTCAGAATGAAAGTTGATTTTCATTGCCATACACGCGCTTCCGACGGCACACTTAGCCCGCCGCAATTAATCGATTTAGCCGTTGAAAAGCAAATTGATTGGTTGGCCATTACCGATCACGATACAACGGCAGGCTACCAGCAAGCAAAAGAGTATGCGCGCGAAAAAGGCATAAAACTTACCCCGGGCGTTGAAATATCGGCGAGCTGGCAAGGGCGCACGGTGCATATTGTCGCGTTGGATGTACGTGTTGATGAGCCAGCGCTGCAGGCATTGCTTGCGCATATTCGTCAGCTGCGTTGGCAGCGAGTCGCACAAATAAACGACAAGCTTAAAAAACGTGGCCATGCCTGCATGATGAACGAGCTGTTAGATCAAGTTGGCGTCGGTGTGGTGGCGCGGCCGCACGTTGCGCAGATTTTAGTTTCTCGAAAGTACGTTCAAACTATTTCACAAGCTTTTGATAAATTTCTTAAATCAGGGCGAGTGGGCTATGTCAAAGTAGAGTGGCCGTCGCTGACCGAAGTGGTGAGTGTGATTCGCCAATGCGGTGGCATCGCAATAATGGCGCATCCGGGCGCCTATCAATTAACCAGTCGTAAACTTAATAGCTTGCTTAGCGACTTTGCGCAAACAGGTGGGCAGGGTATAGAGGTGATTGTTTCGCCTAATCGTACCTCAGAAGCGATGGGTATGGCCGATCGTGCTAAGCGTTATGGGTTTTATGCCTCGCTGGGCTCGGATTTTCATAGCCCGGAACATCGTTGGCGTAATTTAGGCTGGTTGGCGCCATTGCCTGATGGCCTAATGCCCATTTATGATGCGCTAAGCGTTCCCAAAACTTAACGCATAACTTGGCAAAAACTCGTATTTGATCAACGAGTCGTTATATAATTTTGCCGTTGACTCAGCCTTGACAAGCCCGCTGTGAAGCGACTGATTAAGGTTGAATGAAGCGTCAGTTTGTTCTTATATTTTTTGAAAAAAGTAGTATTTATGTCACGTGATTGTCTGTATGTTTCGATTCACCCAGAAAACCCGCAAGCGCGCTTACTCAGCCAAGTAGCGGATGTTCTTAATAAAGATGGCGTTATCGCTTATCCCACTGAATCCGGTTATGCACTGGGTTGTCTTTTGGATAACAAAGAGGGCGCGGAACGTATTCGTCAAATTCGCCAACTTTCCGAGCAGCACGATTTAACGTTAATGTGTCATGATTTAAGCCACTTGTCGTATTACGCCAAAGTGGGCAATGTGCAATATCGCTACCTTAAAGCCAGTCTGCCAGGGCCTTATACGTTTATTTTGCCTGCCAGTCGCGAAGTGCCACGGCGCTTGCAAAACCCTAAACGTAAAACGATCGGTTTACGTGTAACGCCTAATAAAATTACCCAAGCGCTACTGGGGTATTTCGATAAACCCTTGATGACTGTCAGCTTGGTTCTCCCGGGCGAGGAACTGCCTATGACCGACGGCTGGAGTATAAAAGAAGCGCTAGGTCATGCGCTCGATGCGGTGGTTGACGGTGGGTTTAGCGGTTATGAACCGACAACGATTATCGACTTTACCGAAGATGCACCGGTATTAGTACGTCAAGGTCAGGGAGTATTTAACGCATGATCGCTATGTCCGAATTGACGCTGATGCAGCAGCTGGCTATTTGGGCGCTACCGGTTATTTTTGCGATAACGTTGCACGAGGCCGCCCATGGCTGGATGGCGGAAAAGCGGGGTGACAAAACCGCGCGTATGCTGGGCAGAGTGACACTTAACCCCATTAAGCACATTGATCCGATTGGCACGATTTTAGTACCAGGCCTGCTATTTCTTTTTGGGGGTTTTATTTTTGGCTGGGCGAAAGCTGTGCCGGTGACCATGCATAACTTGCGTAATCCAAAACGCGATATGGCCTGGGTGGCTTTGGCCGGCCCGATGGCGAATTTGCTGATGGCGATGATGTGGGTTGTTATTTTAAGGTTAGGTTATGAATTACTCGATACAGTGCCACAAATCGGCCAGTTTATGATTTACAGCGGTATCGCCGGGGTGAGTATTAATATTATATTAATGGTATTGAATTTATTGCCAATTCCGCCACTGGATGGGAGTCGAATTTTGTCGGCGTTTTTACCTAGAAAGTGGGCTTGGCAATATAATAAAATTGAACCTTTTGGGCTGTTTATTTTGTTCGGTTTGTTGTTTCTTGGTTTTTTAGGCCCGTTGCTTATGGGGCCTTACAGCTTTTTGCAAACCTTACTTTATACTTTGGCCGGAGTCCTTTAGGTCGATGTCTGATGCGTTGCAACTTTCGTTTCCGTTTGCGATTGTGCAGGGCACTGTGCTCAATGAAGCACCGCAAGGATTGTTTATTCCGCCGAATGCGTTAAAGGTTATGCTGGCCGAGTTTGAAGGGCCGTTAGATTTATTGTCGTATTTGATTCGGTTGAATAAATTTGATATTCGCGATATTCCGGTATTCGAAGTCGCAAAGCAATATCAGGCGTATTTGGCAATGATGGAACAGTTAGATATTGAGTTGGCCGGGGAATATTTATTTATGGCCGCCTGGCTAACTGAAATCAAATCACGATTACTATTACCTAAAGCGCCTAACCAAGAAAATGACGGCGACGAGGAGGACCCACGTGCGGAGTTGGTAGAAAAACTGCTTGAATATGAAGCCTATCAACACGCGGCGAAATGGTTGGGAGAGTTGGATATTGTCGGGCGTGATATTTGGCCGATTTGTCTTTGTGTACCGCCTGCGCCGGGCTTACAGCCGACGTTAAATGCAGCGCAGTTATGGCAGGCGTTACATCAAGTTTTACAGCGCAGTCGGCAGCGTAAGGCGCATCAGGTGAGACAAGAGGTATTTGATATTGGCGATAAAATTAATCTGATACTACAGCGGTTGGGCGATACGCCGCTGTTTTTGTGGCAGCTCGTTTCGTGCCACGAGGGGCGCTTGGGGTTGGTGGTGACCTTTATGGCGATTTTGGAATTGACCTATCGACGCCAGATTATGTTGATGCAAACAGACGCGTTTGCCGATCTTGCAATTTGCAGGCCTGATTATGCGTTTGAATAGCGTGATTGGCGCGCTGTTATTTAGTAGCGATCAGCCACTAACTTTAGAGGCGCTGTGGGCGTTGGTAGAAGCCGATTTTCCGCAGCATACACGTCAAGATGTCGCGCAAGTTTTAACCGAGCTTGAAAAACGTGTAACGGGTTGGGGCTTGAAGTTGGAAAGTAACGCCTTAGGTTATCGCATTCAAGTGGCACCCGACTGTTTAGATTGGGTGCATCAGCTCTATCAGCAAACGCCGCCGCGCTTGTCACGCGCATTATTAGAAACGCTGGTGATTATTGCGCATCGCCAACCTATCACGCGCGCGGAAATTGAGGCCATTCGCGGGGTAAGTGTCAGTAGTGCGTTAATGAATCAATTAAAAAACTACGACTGGATTAAGGCCGCCGGTGTTAAAGAAGTCCCCGGGCACCCCACGCTTTGGGTAACAACGCCCCGATTATTACAAGACTTAGGTCTGCCTTCAAAACAGGCTTTAGTGGCGCAGTTGGATAAGTTGGTCAAACAACACGAAACCGAAGAAGGCATAGAGGTTAGGGCACTTTGATCAACCCGCAGAATGTTATTCGAGCTTCATCACGGTGCCCGTTATATTTATTTTTTTCAACGTTGAAAACACAAAGACGCCAAGCAGGGTAACGAGTGTTAAAATGCGCGTTGATAACGAAATAGTTCCCCAAATAATACAAGGTAAGTCGATGATAGAGGGTGAAAAGCTACAAAAAATTTTAGCGCGCGGCGGTTATGGTTCGCGCCGTGAAATAGAGCGCTTAATCGAGCAGGGCTTAGTGCAGTTAAACGGACGTACCGCTAAACTCGGCGATCGCGCTACAACGGACGATAAAATCCAAGTGCGTGGCCATACAGTGAAGGCGACACGTCTTGCTAAGCAGCCAACGCAAGTTTTGCTTTATCATAAACCAGAAGGACGCGTGTGCAGTCGAGCCGACGAACAAGGTCGCGATAGCATTTTTGACCAGTTGCCGCCGATACACAATGGGCGCTGGATTAGTATCGGACGCTTAGATATTAATACGAGTGGTTTGTTGATTGTAACGAATAATGGCGAGTTGGCGAATCGGATGATGCATCCGTCCTATGAGTTAGAGCGTGAATATGCAGTACGCATTTTTGGCGAGGTTGGTGATGATGTGCTAGCCCGTTTGCGACAGGGGGTTATGTTGGAAGATGGGCTGGCCAAATTTGACCATGTTTCTCGCATTCCTTCCGATGAGGATGCGATTAATCAATGGTTTCGCGTCATTTTAAAAGAAGGTCGTTACCGCGAAGTGCGTCGCTTGTGGGAATCGCAAGGTCTACAAGTGAGTCGATTGATGCGTATTCGTTATGGCGATTTTAGTCTACCGCGCGGTTTACGGCGTGGTAAGAGCGAGCCGCTAAATTGGATTCAGGTAAATAAACTATTAGCGGATGTGGGATTGGCGAAAGAGGTTAGGCCAGATTTGCGCACTCATGCCAGCGGCGACGAGCGTAAGAAGAGATCCGCACCGATAGCGACTAGACGACGCACCTAAAGGAAAATGGGATGCGAGTTAAGCGATTTAGCATAGCGTTGGGTGTATTGATGCTAGGGTTGAGTGCCCAAGGTTGGGCTGTGTCTTTGCAAGCCTTACCTTCGATTGATTATGCTTGGTTGGGCGAGC
>Ga0172377_10006261_pt1 | contig 12257 bp, 10 predicted proteins | sample Pumphouse3metaG_FD_119749 | JGI IMG/M metagenome (GOLD analysis project Ga0172377, IMG submission 119749) | Leachate microbial communities from a municipal landfill in Southern Ontario, Canada - Pumphouse #3 metaG | ecosystem: Engineered > Solid waste > Landfill > Unclassified | place: Canada... | reverse complement strand
GAAACCAGGATATCTTCCGGCACTCTAATATTCTTCTTCTTGTAGACACGAATGATATGATTGGCGACCGTATCATTAGCACAGACGATAGCACACGGTATTTCTTCGATCGATGAAACTATCTGTTCGATATGAGGATATTCATGTTCCACTGATATCTCAAGAAAGTTATCATAACTTTTCTGAAAAGGAATGTTATGATCACTCATTGCTGTATGAAATCCCTTCCACCTTTCGTATATGCTTTTACAGTCGTGTGGATTTCCGGCAAAAGCGATTTTATCGCAACCTTTCTCTATAAGTGTGGATGTTATTTCATATACACTGCTCTCATTTGTTGTCATAACCGTATCATTCAACAAAAGGTTATCCGGAATCGTGGATGCTGTGTCTATTGAAACTATTGGAATATTAGTTTCTTTAACTTTTCTAAAGTATTTTTCAGAGTATGATCCAATTGAAATTATTCCTGAAATACTGTTGCTTCGTATCACAAGAGGAAGAAGTTCATTCTGTTCTTCTTCTCTGCTCAGGATACCGAATATTATCTTACATTTCTTGGATTTCAGATACTCTTCTATGCCTTGCAAAATAATATTCCAGAAGCTGTTCGTCACTTCGCGTTCATGAACCATCAGGCAAATATCGTAATAAGTCTGACTGGATGCGTAAGACTCGTAATATTGCTTATTTATGCGTTTATAACCTAATTTCACAGCTGTAGACAAAACAAGTTGCTTTGTTTTCTCGCTTACTTCCGGACTATTGTTAAGCGCTTTAGAAACCGTGTTCCGCGACAGATTTAACTCATTAGCTATTTGAGTTGTATTTACACCAGCCATAAATGTTTCCTCTTTTCCTCATTGCGGTAAGTTATTGATATCATGAAACATTATAGCATATTCTTACATTGTATGATTACAGAGTTCTTATCGAATAACGACGGTGCCGTCATTATCATATGTAACACCATATGGTTTCGATAGCTTCCAGACTCCCCAATATGTTGTTAACATCACATCATTGCCCACAGTGTCATTCATGAACTTACATATATAGAAAGGTTTCCCGTCGGGCAGACTAATATTAGACCAGTTCTGCTCCGAATAGTCACCATCAATATCCGATGAGGTGAAAATATAGTTCGAAACGATTTCTTGTTCACCGTTATTAAAAACAATTTTGGGATCTATAAGCGATGGATCAACGCTGCTTCGAAGTCTGACACCTCCGAAGTAAAGATACCATATTCCGTTTCTCGTCCATACCTGAGGCGTTTCCATACGAAGGAATTCACCGGTGTGAGCAACTATTTTCACACTTTCCCAATTCAGAAGATCCCGGGATCTAAGAAGCAGAATGCATCCGGGAAAGCCTTTCCCAATATTTAGCACAGAGGCATTAGCAAACATATAATGCCATCCGTTGATCTTTTCCGGAAACACATATGGATCGGCACTCACTCCGACATCATATTCCATGTTTTTCCATTTTACAGAAAATCTTCTCGAAGCAGGGATTATAGCTTCATTGCCGACCTTCATCCAATTAAAGAGATCTTTACTGATCGATAGTCCAAACCCCGGATCTGCAGTTGAATGCCCTGTATAGTATGTATACCATATCTCGTCATTTTTCACTGTACTACCTGTAGCGATCCTCAGATCATCCCATCTGCCGGACTCAGCTTGAATCACGGTTCCATAATAATCCCATTTCAACAAATCATCTGAAACAGCATGTCCTACCGCAATATAATCAGAAGGTTTGTCGTTTTGTCTTTCAAGGTGAAAGGCATGATATTGATTATTGTTTTCAGCAAACCAATAGTCCCATGTCGTTGTGTTGACAGGGCTGTAAAGCTCACCTTCAGAAATCGGCTTTTTCTGCGGTTCAGAGGCATTAGTTATCATATGATCATCGAGCATTTTCCCAAGATCCGGAAGAAATGTGAAAGCCATACTATCATTAAAAGAATTTGCAGTTCCTGACGCATTCACAGCTTTTACCCTCCAATAGTATTTTCGGTTCACAGCAAGGGGCACTTTTATCTCATATTGGTTAACGGAACTTTCAAACTGTCCAACAATATTTGAGAAGGATGAATCCTCAGCGATCGTGATCATATACTTCTCTGCGTATTTCGACTCTGTCCACTTAAGCAGCCGGCTTCCATCTAAAATGTACCCTCCGTCTTGCGGATAAGTCTGCAGAAACGGATACGGTTCTTCCAACGGAGCACTTGATGCTGCTGAAGATCCGACATTCGACATCTCCTGCGAACTTACAACAGATGAATCTTCCTGATACTCATCAGACAAAACTTCAGTTCCGGAGATCTGCGAGTGTTCAGACGAAGCAACTGTAGGATCCGATTTGGCAAAAGACGATTTCGCGATAGAAGAAACATCACTCTTAGCATCATCAGAGTTGCACGAAGACAAAGTAATCGACACAACCAGCGCTAAAATGATTATGCAACTGCATCTTTTCATATTCATACTATTTCTGCAGATCGGCAATCGCTTTTTCAATCAGCGGATCAAGTTTTTCACTTAGTGTTGACCAGTTAGCACCACCACGAAGCTCATCCAGGATACTCCAATAAGCAGACGAAGCTGCGTTGATCCCGAATGAATATATAGGATAGCTTGTCAACTCATATGATTCATCAATAATAATAATTTCCTGAGCATTGTGATTCGAAGTTTCATGCCATTTTGCTCTTTCCTCGTCTGCATAAGCTTTAGACACCTGCCCCATTGTCAGAAAAGCAACTGCACCTTGAATATTTTTTGCGCCTTTCGGGATAGCATGACCTCCAACGCTGCCCGGATACATATAAGTTGATGCACCCGGTGCTTTCGGTATATGTGTAAATGTCACATCGCCGCTGTCATGCATTTTCTTAATAGGATCCTGCGCAGCTTCCCAATGCCCTCCATAATACATAGCTGATTTACTGTTAGCAAACTCCTGTACATGATTCGGGCTTGGGTTGATAACTTTATGCTTGATATATAGATCACTGTAGAATTGGTGAGCAGTTGCGATATTAGCTGATTTCACATTTGATTCGATACCGTGTTGGGTGAACTTGATAAGTTCTTCACCTAATCCTGACATAAATGCATAAATCATTCCGCTATCAGACAAACCGTAGATCCCCTCTTCAGGATCAGTCATCTCTCTGGCTATATCAAGGAATGAATTCCAGTCCCATTTGTTTTCTTTGACCAAATCCCCCGGATTTTTCTCTATTCCGTATTCATCCATCAACCGTTTGTTGTACCATATATAGGTTGTAGGGCCTGATCCTCCGACAAGATAGTGTTTACCCTTCCACAGGAATTGGTCATATTGGCTTTTATCTCCGATCCATATCGAAGACTCAAAGTCGATCTTACTGTCAAGTTCCTGGAAAACATCTTTATACATCAGTGCCGGAAAATCCCAACTCCTAACTGCATAGATATCAGGACTGTCTCCTCCCATTATCATTGAACTGAGTTTCTCTCCTAATTTTTCATAAGGTGCATTTATAAAAACAATATTTCCATTACAGTATGTTTTAAACCGCGTTTTAAGTAACCGCGCGTCATTTCCATTAGGGTCCCAATGAACAAGATATGTTATAGAGGCTCCTTTCAAATCAAGCTTTTTTATCTCTTCTTCAGCTTCAGATACGGTGATCGGAGCATGAGATTCAGTGACTGATTCTTGTTGTGAAATCAACTCACTTTCATCTGCTGAGTCAGCAACATCTACATCTGAACTTGTGTCAGAAGATATTTCATCAGATATCTCATCATTAGACGCAACCGATTCTAAAACACTTGACTCCCCGTCAATGCTATTCTGTTGAATTTCTGTTGGATTCGGCCCACATGCAGCCACAAATATCAAGACTGAAAGGATACAGGCTATTATAAGAACAATTCTCTTTTCCATAATCTCTCCTTACATTTCACCGCTTGTAATCTCACGCACTTTCCATTTATTCACTTTGATATTATACTCATCTCACATTATTGTCAATATTTTTGCACAATTTTTATATTCATATAGCGTTATTTTTGAACATTTTGTAAGATTCTTCTTATCTCCAAAGCTTTTACCAGGTCGTCCGAGTAAGCAGGGATCGCTTCTTTGAACCCGACAACGTAGTCGCTCAACAGCACGGCCTTATCAAGGCACTCTTTAAGCGGCTGGTCTTTTAATAACATGTACAGAAAGCAAGCCGCAAAGCTGTCACCTGCTCCAACTGTTGAGACCGGCTTTGACTTTGGTTTTTCCGACCGGTAACTCTCAGCACCAAAGCGTTTATAGACAAATGCCCCTTCTTTGTCGAGAGTAAGCAAAACATAGTCAATGTCATATTTTTCAGATAGTTCTTTACATGCCTTACTATATTCAGCAGCATTTGAAACCCGGTCAAGTGTACTTATTATCAACTCGGTTTCATTCAAGACCCCAAACTCGTCCCGGCTGACTTTCAGGATCGAACATCGTCTCAATCCATCTCTTATGATATCCGTGTCATAGAAGTTTTGCCGGATGTTTATATCATATAGGATCATTTTGAATTTTACTAGATTCAAGATCCTGCTGAGAGTTTGCCTTGACACAACATTTCTTGAAGCTAAAGTGCCAAAGCAAAATGCATCATAGCGATTCCTCCGGATTGCATCGATGATTTCATCATTAAGTTCGATGTGGTCGTATGCAACATCAGACACTATGTCGTATACCGGTTGTCCGTATTGGTCCAATGTTATATTACAAACACCTGTTGGCCTGTGAGAATCCATGACATAGGTTTGTTCCAGATCTAATGATTTCAATATTTCAGATGCCTCTTCTCCTAACTCGTCATTCCCCAGAGCACTCACTATCGCTGCCTTTGCGCCCAGCTTTGTTAAATGAGCAGCCAGATTCAAAGGAGCCCCCCCGATAACCTTTTTGTCAGAAAATATATCCCACAATATTTCACCATAAGTTAATACTTGACACATCGTACACCCCCGTTCAGACTATTAGAAGAAATTATTACACACTCTTACATTGTAACTTGTCAGAAACTTTCAATAATGATATTATCTTATTGATACACCAATGTAAAGAAAGAAAGAAAGAAAGAAAGAAAAAAGAAAGTGACAGGAGATTTTAGACCGATGATACAAAGACCAGCCTGGCAGTTAGGATTCTCCGATAAATCAACCATCAAACCTGAGTCATACTTCGAAGCTATCGTACCGGGGGCAGTGCAACTTGATATGATTCGCAAAGAGAATATGTCTCCATATACTTATGCCTCTAATGTGCTGAAGTTCCAATGGATGCATGCTAAATTTTGGCATTACACATCATCTGTACACCTTGAGAAAGTGACAGATAAGATACCTTATCTGATTTTCGACAGTATTGAATATCAATACGAAATATCGATCAACAACTCTGTAGTAAAAGAAGGAAAAGGAATTTATACTCCTGTCAGAATAGACCTGTCTGAACATTCCGGGGATCAAATAAAGATCGATGTATTGATCTACCCTGCACCCGTTTATGAGCACGCAAAGAAGAGAAATGATCAATTTTCGCGTTCGTGTAAACCTCCATTTGCATTTGGCTGGGACTGGAGCCCCAGACTAATAGCCTTAGGCCTGTGTGGCGATGTCAGAGTGGAGTATCTTCCGATGAATCGAATAACAGATTTTGATATTTCCTATTCACTTAATGAGGATTTTACTGAAGCAAATATTTTAGTAGATTACTCACTTTCATCTGCAACAGCTCCGGTCATCTTCGAGTTGATAGATCCTTCCACTGGTCGCGTTATAGATAAATCGATCGACCCAAAGTCCGATAAAGGTACTTTTAACATTCAAGTTAAGTCTCCTCAACTATGGTGGCCATCCGGTCAAGGCGGACAGCCGATTTACACAGCAAAACTTACATTATTATCCGACACCACACCGCACCACACCGTTACCAGAAAAATCGGATTCAGACGTGTACGTCTTGTCACAAATGAAGGAACTTGGTTTGAACAGGAAGGTCTTCCGGCAACTCAGAACAAGGAACCTATTACTGCCGAGATAAACGGAAGAAGGATCTTCGCCAAAGGATCAAACCTTGTCCCATTTGACATGTTCCCTTCACAGGTATCAGAAGATGATTACCTTGAAATGATCCGTCTGGTCAAAGATGCGAATATGAACATACTTCGCGTCTGGGGTGGCGGTTATGTACATAAGGAATCATTTTATGATATCTGCGATGAGCAAGGCATTCTTATCTGGCAGGAATTCCCTCTCTCTTGTTCCTCATATCCTGATGACCCGGATTATCTTAAGACACTTGAACAGGAAGCACGATCAATAATCCGAAAGCTCATCCATCATCCGTCAGTAACGATCTGGAGCGGTGGTAATGAGCTGTTCAACAACTGGTCAGGGATGACGAGCCAGTCTCTTGCCCTCAGACTTCTTAACAGCATATGCCTTGAACTCGACCCGCACACACCATTCATCTACACTTCACCTTTGTTTGGGATGGGACACGGTCACTATTTAATGTTAGATTCAGAAGACCACGAATCATTAACTACGATATCTGACTCAAAATTCACGGCATACACCGAATTTGGTTGCGCATCACCTTCTCCATGGGAATATATCAAGACATTTATACCCGGATCCGAGTTGAATGAGCCTGCTCCGAGCGGAAGCTGGGAGATACACCATGCATTCAAAGCATGGCATAAAGAAAACACCTGGATGTCTCTTGATCAAATTGAAAGATTCTATGGTGATGACCTTTCCTTACCTGACCTATGCAGCAAAGGAAATCTATTACAGACATTACTCTATAGGTACTTGTACGAAGAAATGCGCAAACACTGGCCTTACACTTCCATGGCTCTTAACTGGTGTTTGAATGAACCCTGGCCAACAGCTGCAGGAAACAGCCTGTTAAATTATCCCGCAGAGCCAAAGCCTGCTTATTACGGTGTTAAAGAAGCTCTTCGGGAGCAGAAGTATAGCATCAGGATCCGAAAACTGCTCTGGAATTCAGGTGAAGAGTTTAGAGGTGATTTGTGGATACTCAACACTTCTCCTTATCAAATAGAATCCGGAAAGGCTGAGGTCAAAGTTGTCTTTGACGAAAAAACCATAGAAACCTATGTATGGGAATACGAGGAAATTCGTGGTCTGAAAAATCTTAAAGGACCGGATTTTGTTTTTGCCATACCCGACAATAATTCCGGTTCAACAGAGCAACTTGAGATAACCATCAGATCCTTGACTGGGCAGAACCTGGATTCAAGCTATGTTCTTCTTGTAAAATGATCGGGTCATCAGTATTGCCATGTATCCAGATACTCCTTCAGCTCCCGGTACTTCTCCGGGTACAATTCCTTGACATCATATGACTCGTCCGGGTCATCATTAAGGTTGAAAAGAAACGGTTCGATGATCATTTTGCCGAAGACTGCGTTCTCGCTTGAGGCAGCTCTGTAGTACTTGAAATTGTCTCTGCTTCTAACAGCATACGCTTGTCCGTCAGAAACCTTTGCAAGCGAATTGATGTAAACGAGATGATCATGCGGACTTCGTGCGGTTTCACCTTTAAGCATCGGCCAAAGACTCTTCCCGTCTATTATTCGGTCTTCTGGTATTCCAGTCCCGATCAGCTCGCAGAATGTCGGCAACAGATCGATATTCATGGCATGCTCATCGATAACTGCCGGTTTGATGGTATTCTTCCAATAGAATATCGCAGGCACTATCTGTCCGCCGTCAAAGCTGTTTGCTTTGCGTCCCCTGTGTCCGCCGGTCGAACCCTGGTGCCACGGACCGTTATCCGAAGTGAAAGCTATCATCGTCTTTTCAGAAAGCTCCAGATCATCCAGAAGTTTCAGCAGATCCCCCACTCCGTCATCAAACTCCTCGATACAATCTCCGTATCGTCCGGCCTTGGATCTGCCTGCATGCTTTATCCCGCAGTTCAGGGGATGATGCGGCCACGGTGATGCATAGTAAGCAAAAAACGGTCTGTCCCGATTCTCTCTGATAAATCCGAATAATTCATCATTGAGATATTCAGTGATCCTGCTTTGATCAACAGGGGCTTCAATGGCAATATCCCTATTACGCCAGAAATGATAAGGACTCATATCATTTGAATAGAGAGCACCGTAAAAGTAGTCGAACCCCTTATCGTTTGGCAGCGACGGACTTCTATCCCCTAAGTGCCATTTACCGAACAGTCCTGTCTTGTATCCCTTAGTTTTCAGCAACTCGGCAACTGTGACTTCATATGCACCGATACCTTCAACTGTCCCGGAGTCTTCAGAATGCTTTAAATCGTCACTGCCCTCCGTCGGGAAAAACACTCCTTCGATACCGCCTCTGCAGGGATATCTCCCTGTCAGCAATCCGAACCGGCTGGGAGTACATAGCGAACTTGAAGCGTAGAAGTTACGGAAGACCGCTCCGTTCTCTGCCAAACGATCAAGATTTGGCGTTCTTATCGCACCTGACCCGAAGCAGGACAAGTCTCCCCATCCAAGATCATCCATCAGTATAAGAATAATATTTATGTTTACTTCTGACATGATATTACCTCTCTGAAACTTCATCTAGATATTTCTTCGGCGATTTCCCGACAATTGATTTAAATACATTTGAAAAATAATACTCATCACAATATCCCAGCATTTGTGAAACTTTCTTTATTCTTATGTTGTGATCTATCTTAAAGATAGAGCATGCTGTTCTGATTTTAGTTTCTGTCTGATATATGTTTGGAGTTTTTCCCGTATGCTTTCTGAACTCTCTGATAAAAGAACTTCTGGATAAACAAGCTATCTGAGCCATATCATCGATTGAGAGCATTCTTTCTGTATTATCTTCTATAAACGAGATGACTCTGTCAATATTAACATTTGTTTTACTGTTCATCCGATAATATAACTCTGCTATTTCAATCATCAACTTTTTCAAATTACATTTAGCCTTTTCCTGCGACAGTGGAAAATTAGAAGAGTGACCGGTAAAGATGCCATGTGCTGATGATGAAAATAAAACATTCAGAGCTTCATTCTGTTGCGCAGGTCGAAGGGCCATATACTCATTATCCGGCCGGATACTCATCTTCATTCTTGATAATATGGGCTGCGCTCAATATATCAAACTCTGCGTCTAAAGGAAATATATAACAATCCATTTGACACTATTCCTCATGTTTTGTTGTTTATCATATTTATTATAACCTATTGGTGAAATATAATCTAATGTGAACTGTCAGCTAAAAGAAAAGGAGTTTTATGAAAAAGCCAAATATTCTTTATATTCATACCGATCAGCAGCGTTGGAACACAATTTCAGCAAATGGGAACTCTGTGATCCACACACCTAATCTTGACAGACTTGCGGCGGGAGGAGTCAATTTTGATCACTGTTTTGCTCAGAGTCCGGTTTGCATGCCAAGTAGAATAAGCAGTATGACAGGACAGTATTGCTCTTCTCTTAAGATATCTCAGATGGCAATAACTGTTCCTCCTGAGACAACCACGATACAGAAGATCTTAAAACGAAACGGTTACTATACAGCTTTGATAGGGAAACTCCATTATTTACCTCATTCAAACAGAGACCACAGAGAACTTCATCCGGATTATTACTTTGATCATATGGAATTATCAGACGAACCCGGTTGTTATGAAGATGCATACAGAGCATGGGTAAAATCAAAGGATCCTGATGAACTGCCCTCCATCAGTCCGGGATTACCGCCTGCTGCAAAGAACTGGAGAGACGCGATCGGTTATTCGGATAACATTCTTCATCCTGAAAGAGCAACCTTTGATGTATCAGGGGCTAAATGTAGAAGCAGCCTTACACATACTGCATTTGTCGGTGAGCAGACAATTGAGTTTCTGAAAACCAACACCTCAAAACCTTTTTTCTGCTTCTCATCGTTCTATTCACCTCATGAACCGTGGATCGTTCCGGATGAATATCTGTCATTATATTCTGATTCTACATTTGATGTTCCTTTAAAAGCTGCAATGAAAGGATATTATGCCGCTATCAGCGAAGTCGATGATTGGATAGGCAGAATATTGGACTGTTTGGATGAATCAGGCATGACAGATAACACTATAATCGTTTTCACAAGTGATCATGGTGAGTTTTTGGGTGAACATCTTAAATACGGCAAAGGATATTTCGCCCCGGATGTCGTTAGCCGCGTACCTCTTATAATAAGTGCTCCTTCTGGCTTTAACTGTCTAAGCGGTATGACCTTTTCAGGAATTGTTGAGTGTGTCGATATTCTTCCGACACTTCTCGAATTGTGCGAGATCCAATCACCTCCTCAGGCTCGCGGGCATGTTCTGCCTGTAAGAAAGTCATCTTCTGAGTATCGGAGAGACGGAACCGGATTAACTGAATATCTGGGTTGGAAGTCCCTTAGAACAGACAGATTCAGATATGTGTCAGATAAAGACGGGAACGAGTTATTATTTGATCTTGAGAAAGATCCGGGAAAATATTTTGATGTTTCCGATAAACCGGAGTACATTGATCATCTGAGCTATTGCAGGAAAAGGCTGTTGGTTAAGATGATCAGCATTGAAACAACACTTGATCATGAATGGGCATACTAAGGAATAATATTGGAGGAAGAACTATGTCTGAATTCCATTTTGATTCAAATATATCTGAATCAGCTTTACGAAACTATCTTTCACGTTCAATTACATTGTCGTTTATCTCAAACCCTGTTGAACCGCATGGTGATGATATCAGAATGATTTTCGATCTCGGGGCAAAATATATTGCTCGCTCCATAATTCCCTGGAAAGCTGAAACAGACTACTCGCAGACGATAGAGGACTATGCGAATCAGGATGGGGTGATAAAGAAGCGATTAGTTCTATTTGGATCAACAATCATTAAGAATGCCACAAAATATGATATCATTTTATTTACAAGAACATTGATCTGACGGCGAGGCAACTATGAAAAACCCTGCATTTTTTAAAGGGACCCGGAAGAAGAAACAGTATTTTGAGGGCTGGTACTTCAAATGCATCAGCGCGGACAGAAGAAATGCCATTGCGTTGATCCCGGGCATGGCAGTAGATCCGCACGGAAAGAAGCATTCATTCATCCAGGTGATAAACGCTGTTACGGGCAAGACCCAATATCACCACTTTCTATACGAAGAGTTCTCATCTCCGACAGATCGATTTGCTGTCGATATCGGAAAGAATCATTTCGATTCGGATGGTTTTAATGTCGACGTTGAAGCTGATGAGTATCCTCCTGTCAAAGGATCATTGAGATTCTCACAAGTCCATAAATACCCGGTGAGCAGTTTGAAGCCCGGGATCATGGGTCCTTTTGATTTCATCCCTTTCATGGAATGCTACCACGCGATCATACACCTGACGCATGACATCCGCGGACATCTCGAGTTGGATGGCGAGGTCCTCGACTTCGACGGCGGTTCAGGATACATTGAGAAGGACTACGGAAGATCGTTCCCGCAGACATATGTATGGCTTCAGGCAAGTCATTTTGAAGGTCACAATGCCTCCTTTGTTTTTTCAAGAGCACGGATACCGTTTCTCGGAAAGGAGTTTCCGGGATTTTTCGCGTACTTTACGGATTTCGGTGATATAACGCTAAAGTTTGCCACATATAACCGGTCAAAGCTGACCGACTGGATGGTCGACAGTGAGAAGCTTACCTGCAGTGGGGTACTTTCGGGGCCGTGCGGGAAGCTTATATTTGACGCGAAGATGTCAGGCGGCGGAAAGTTGAGAGCACCGGTGGACGGACTGATGGACAGAGAAATAATAGAAAGTATAACTGCGGTTGTGCGTGTTAAGGCTTTAGACAGAAAAGAGAAACTCATATTTGACAGCATAAGCAGCGAAGCCGGAATGGAGATTAGCTTATGAACGGTAAGATCGTTGTAGTGACCGGGGGAGCTCAGGGCATCGGCAAGTGCATAAGAGAGTTATTCGAAGCTGAAGGTGCAAAGGTGTATATCATAGATATCCTGCCTAATGACTGTTTCAACGGAGATATCGGTGATGAAAATGTACTGAAGGATTTTGCCGATACAGTACTTAAAGAAAGCGGGCACGTCGACTTTCTTGTCAATAATGCTCCGCCGCTTTTCAAAGGGCTTGACAGTTGTACTTACGAGGAATTTGACAGGGCTTTGCGGGTAGGAAT